>Ga0209463_1000777_pt1 | contig 22021 bp, 35 predicted proteins | sample AgamicMgSfrz_FD_187169 | JGI IMG/M metagenome (GOLD analysis project Ga0209463, IMG submission 187169) | Agave microbial communities from Guanajuato, Mexico - Mg.Sf.rz (SPAdes) (version 2) | ecosystem: Host-associated > Plants > Phyllosphere > Phylloplane/Leaf | place: Guanajuato, Mexico... | reverse complement strand
ACGTATCTTTTGGCTTCCTTTACGAATGGTATTTGGATAAGGAAAATACACGTATGGACGTTGTGATGTATCTACATCAATATATCCTTCGCGGCTTAACCGCTTTGTAACAGTATTACAGCATGTTACTGCATTTTTCACATTTCTAAAGTGAAGATCAATAATATCATCACGTGACATACATCTAAATTGCTGTAAATGGCCTATAATTTGCTTATCTCTATTCGTTAGCATCATCTAACACCCCAAAGATTTTATCTTCTTGATGCTCCTGTTCTTCCTTTTGTACACTTTGCTCTTTAGATAAACGATACGGTTCTATTATTTCTTTTGCCTGGTCCAGTGCCAAAAAAGGAGCCTGCACCTTTTTTAAACCATCTAATTTTAAAATCATTTGACCAGATTGATTTAAGTTTTCTGATCCAGGCGTCCCCACAATGTTACTGTTGATTAAATCTGCACATTTAAAGCCCATTCTTACCGTCAAATTGAGCTTTAACTTACCATCAAGTATTTTTGCATCTGGACGTTGCATACTTAGCATGAGGAAGATACCAAGCGATCTGCCGACAGCTGATATTTTTTCTATTATGGTGACACATTCCTTTTCGTCCTGTAGCATTGCTACTTCATCAATAGCAATAAAAATATAGGGTAAAGGTTTATCTTTTGTGATTTGATTGTATTCATCAATATGACCCAACTCATATTCTTCCATTATCTTTCTTCTATGCAATACCTCTTTCCATAACTTTGATAACATACTTGTTATTTCGTGTTCTTCCATGCAAACATACTTCACGTGCTTCACTCTTCTTAAAAAATGAAACTCTGAATTTTTTAAGTCCCCCAAGTACAAATGTAAATACTCTGGTGACATATGTTGAATTAATGTAGCTAAAATCACACGCACCATACTACTTTTTCCGCTTCCTGTTTCTCCCGCAATCAGTAAATGAGGTGTATTGGAATCCACCATATCATACACAATTGCATTTCCGAATTGGTCCCGTCCTACTACCACAGGAAGACGATATTGTCTCAATAATGGTTGCCATTGTTTATAACTGTAATCGTAAGGCTGTAGACTTGCATTAGTATGAAATACATGGAGTACGAACTTCTTTATATCCCCCTCAATCATGAGATTTTCACCTAGTACCTGCTGAAAACAGAACCATTTCTTATGAATTTGAGCTGGATCAACACCATTAGGTAGTGTAAAAGTGTACCGTACACTTTCCTTTCCTTCGTAAACATCATGAATCGTAGGATAAATGGGGACCTTTCCCCCTCGTGTAATGTGCTCATCATATAGCTTCGCTTTCTTAAATACTTCTTCTAACTGATATTTATATTTTTTCTTTTTTAACCATCTTTTCATTGGTAATCCTCCTTATAACATGAGTAAAATGCGAATAAATACATAACCAATGAACCCAATTCCTCCAATTCTTACACTGTAATACAGACCATTAGAAAGGAGGTTGGATGCAAAAATATAATCATTTCGTACTAAGTATTTTTCCAACAAAACAGCTCCAATTGTAAGGCCGCCTACTATTCCCAGGGCTACATACGTATGAATAAGCGGTGATGACATATGAAAAAATGCAAACGGACTAATAGGGCCAATACTATATATTTTTGTTTGCTTTTTCTTCTTATAAGATTGGTCCATAAAGGTTTGAAAAGAAATTGTTTCTTTTCGCTTTAGCATGTTTCCCCTCCTAAAAAAAGAATATCGTTAACAAATTTGGTATCCAGTCCAATACAAAGCATATACAATCTAACACCATATGAGAGGTATTCTTAATGAGTTGAAATGTATCAACAGGTACATTTGTTATGAAACTCGCAAGTTCATCTGGTAACTTTCTTATTTCTTGTGCTGTACTGTCTAATGGTTCGGTCACATACCAACTAATCCATCTATATAAGAAATCTGTTGTATCCGTTATGCTCATTGCATTTTGATTGAGCGCATCCCACCCACAAATAATTTTATTTGTTGAGCTTCCACACCATTCTGTAATTTCTTTTACACTTCGAAATTGCGGACTAGGTATGTTGTTCCATCCTCTCGTTGGATCATCCCTCAAATAATATTTAATTTGATTACCGATAATTTCATAAGAATTATTCATTGTTCCCCTCCTTTTTCTCATTCCATTCCTCCTACTATAAACAAAACTCAAAATCCCCTAAAAACATGTGATAATGGCAGATTTCTTTTGATAGTGCTATCATGATAGACCCTTTGGTTACAAGGTTGATATCTACTTTGGTAATTGCTTTGGTAAAGAATATGTATCGCTGATTGTCTGATATGCAATTCCAAACCTTGTCTTTACAAATAAACCTTGCTACCGTCCCAGTTTATAAACTTTAATGATACAATATAAGAGGAGTTTTTAATCAATTCAGAAAATAGAGGAAGAAACAGCTATGTCACTTTTACAGCAAAATTTTGAAGAAAGAAGAGAATACATTTTCAATCGTCTTAAACAACCAGAATACATGGAAAGAAGCATAGAAAAAGTTCGACAAGCTCAAAAAGAGATCAAAAATACAGTGCGAACGATTAAAGATTTGTTACTCTTAGACAAAACAACTGATCCTTGTTTACCAGATGTCGCTCAATTTTCTTTTCAACACATTACAAATTCAGAGTCGTTTGAAAATGTCAAAAACCTTGTTCCATCCTCTATAAAAAAGTTAAGTGAAGAAGAACGCACAAAAATGTTAGATGAAACATTAAGCGTAGCAAACCAAATCATGAATTTAGAGCGTACTGTATTTATCGTTTTCCGACAGAAGACTCCTTCCTCAAAAATGTGAAGGTGTGAAACATCAATTTTAGGTGGGAGATGAATGTCGGTTGGCATAAGCCAACATGTTTGCTACCATATACTTGTACAGATTGCTCTTTGAAAACTGAAGATATGAGGTTGGTTGCAGAAAAACGTTGCAACCGTAAAATCTTCAACGTTCTTTCGCCCCACGTTTGCTGAAGTCGCGATAACCAAGCTAAAGTAGGAAGCGTGGTGAGTCAACGTACAAGATACTTATGTTTTCACCGTAGGGACTACGGGCAGAGCCTGCTAAGATAACCGTTGGATACATCGGTGTTCGCAGGAATCTCCCACTTCAAACAGTCCGTAAGGACGTCAAGTGGTGAGTAGTTCAACATGATGTTTAATGCAAAAGAGAAAATCCTTATGGATTCTTATCAGAAAAAGCCTAGATCACAAACAGAACTTCATTATGATGTTGCTGACAAAGAAGGGTTTGTCAAAGCGTTTTATGAAGCGCGTATTGATTCATTACGAAATGACATTCGTGTAATATCTTTCAAAAAGCTATGTGAAAATGAACCCGCACCAGAAGACTTAGAACTATTCAAACAACGCTATGAAACAATTATTTTACCAAAGATACAAGAAATTGTTTCCCTAATTGAACCAAGCTTAATAGATATAGACGTATTTTTAAATCCAGTAATGGAGTATGGTGTAGGAGAAATCACTTTAGATGAAATGATTCAAAAACCACACAAAAATCTTTCTCTATTTCACGAATTATCGAAGGTTTAATATTGCCCTACAGTTGAGCTAACAGTAAAAGAATATGTATTCTTAGAAGCTATGAACCGTTCCAAAAAAGGAGAGGAGTTGCAACCATCTAAATGATGCATACAAAAGAGATTTTTTATCATTTTACATATAATAAGATAACCATATAATGGATACTATATAGAGAATCTTTTAGTGTATCTCCTAGATACAACATAAAAGGAGGGGAACAAAGTGATTCAACTTACAGTAAAAGGTCAACCTTCTCATATTCGTCATTTAGCTCATGATCCGGAATATCTATTTGCGTTAGAGTTCCATGATCTTACAAAACAAACGACATATATTAATAAAGAAAAATGTTCAGTTAAAGTAACAACCCTAATTCATTCAGAACAATGGAATCAATTATTACAGATGATTGCAGAAGGGGGAGATACATTAGCTGAAGCCAATGAAATTATACTGGAAGGAAAGATGGACCACACACCTGAAAAGGTGTATACTTTCGCACCTATCCATATTATGTACCGCTCTCATTCACAACAGAAACAGGAAGAAATTGCATCCAAAGTACATGAGAAAAAGTCAAAGAGGGGAACTTCAAATACTAAGCCCACTGTATCCAAGCGTGCGGAACAACTACATGTAAAATACGATGGGGTTTGTCAAAAATGTGGACAGCGATGTGATAAGCGAGTCGTGTCTATCCAAAAAATACAATCCAAGATGGGGATTGTTTGTCCAGATTGCAAAAACGGAACTACATTTTTAATTAAAGAGGTGAAAAAGCCGTTACAACAAGAACTTCTTCAACAAAATTTATTTTCTAGAGAACAGGAAATTCTACCTTATTTTCAAAAGTTTTGTTCTCAATTCGCACTTGTACATTATGATGAAACAGCTCGTATATATTGGTCATGGGAAACGGAAGAAATATATAGAAAAGTTTATGTTTCAAAAGAGGGCACTATATATAAAGTAAGACTAAGCGCAGGAGGAACTTGTATTCCTTCAGAATTCACCTCTCACATTACTATCAAAGGAACTACATTTCGAGTGTTCCATCCAACCACAGAAATGCGGATGGATAGAATTAGAGCATTATCAGATGCGCAGAAGGCAAGTATTGAAGAAGAAGAAATTGAAAAACAAATTCAATACTATAAGGATAAGAAAGAGTTCTCAGAAAAGATTATTGTTAAACAAGCAGAGAACTCGAAACGATATCAAGTATTATCTGGATATACTGCCTATCAAGCTGCAAAGAAGATTAAGCCTAAACATATATATGTGACAGTTGTTGTTGATACGGTTAAAGAAATTTTACAGAGCATCTAAAGCGTAGAAATGACTGTACAAGAATATCTATTTTTAAAAGTCGTAAACAATTCTAAAAAAGTAGAGGAGTTGCAACTATCTAAATGATGCATACACAAGAAAAATTTTATGAAAACTTAATAGAAGAGAAGAAAGAAGTAACGATTTTTCTAATAAATGGTGTCAGAGTACCCGGGAAAATTATCGCTGTTGATAAATTTTCGGTACTAGTTTTAAGCAATGGAAAGCAACAGTTCCTTTATAAGCAAGCAATTTCGACTGTTTCTTTATAAAACATAACCAATATAAAAATCTTATAATTATAACATTTTTATCCTATTACGAATTTATCCTACTTCAAAAATTCCCATACATAATGTACTCTTAGATATAAGAGTTAGTTTTTTCCCTTTAGGGCAAGGCTGGTTTCAGCCTTGTTTTTTGTTTGCAATTTTTTGGGTACAATTTTAGAAACTCTATGTATAAAGGAGTTTAAAAGAAAAAGTGGATATGAGATTACTACATGAAATGATAGAAGATCCAAAAAATGAATTGAGCTATCTTGTAAAAAAATATGGATTTAGCCATCAAAAAGTAATTGATTTTAGTCAAAAATTAGACCTATTAATTTATGAAGCAATGGGAAAATATCGATTAGATCAAAAAATGAAGATAAAAAAAGAATCCTTAATTCAATAAGGATTCATAACAGGAAGATAAGAGACAGATATAGAAATAAAAAGAATTAATTATATTATAATTCAAAAATATGAAAAGCCATATTGAGAAAAAACTCCAGATTGAATTTTCTGATTAATTGTTTTAAAATAAAAACGGGTTGTAGTAACAAGCTATCATTAAACCCCTTACACCAAATAAATTGTCCTTTTTTATGTAGATAGGCTCTCTTGCATGAGAGCCTATCTACATTCGGGAACTACCTTTCATTATTATAAAGAAAGAATCCATATAAAACCAATAGTTTTTTTGATATTAAAACGCTACATTTTCTATATTCTATGGTAAAATTAGTGATTGAGGGTACATTTTTTCAAGAGAAAAAGGCAAACAATATAAATACTTTCTGAAAGTCTTCAATTCAAGTTCAACAAAAAGCATTTGTTATTCTATAGCAAATGCTTTTTGACAAATTCCATCCTTTTTTATAACATAAAAAAAGGAATTGAGTGGGCGAGACTCAATCCCTAGGTAAATTTCATTCACTTCAAAAAAATCCTGCTTTAATAGTAGGGTTTTTTTATTTTGTTTTTAACATGAAATGTAATACTGTATATGCCATTTTTCTTGTTGAACATCCTCGTTTGAGTGCTAATTGCTTTAAGAGTTTTTGCTGAAATGGTGATAATTCAATTTCTACAAAATGCTGAAAAGCATGAGATTGACTTAAAGGTATATCCTCCATATAGATATAGTCTAAGCCTTCTGTTACTAACTCCGATGCAATTTGATCTAAATTTTCGTTATACAATGCGAACTCTTCCAATCTTTCATGCAAATGTGGTTCTAATGAAATTAATAATTTCTTATTATTTTTTCGGAATTTCTGTTTTTGACCTTTCCAGTAATTTTGCTCTTGCATAACTGCATGTAACATTTTTATTCCCCCTATTTATAAATTGAATTTGTATTTCTTACTTAAAATGAAATTCCTACTTCTTGTTTCTTACAGTATCAACAGCGGCTAGACAAGCGGCTATCCCAAGACGCTTTTCGCTATAAATTTTCTTGTTTACCGTTAGGTACCAGCACCCGTTTTCTTTTACACTCAATAGATCATCATATTGCCTTCCTAATTTTTCTAAAATAAAAGTGGATTCCTCAACAGGATTGAAATATTCAATCGGCATTCTAATAAATGGTGTACGATTCTTGCCCCAATATGTACCACAATTTTCTAGCCCCAAAAACTCTTTTGCAATGACATAATCTAGCCTTTCTGTTGCAACAGATAAATCATGATACGGTATCCACCAATTAGAATCACTCATGGCCACAAACTCTTTTGCAATACTGTTGTATAGGATTTGACAAATACTAATACCCTCAAAATCATCTTGTGTAACAACAAAATCAGACTGTCTTAATTTGTACCCGTTTGTATCTATTGTTCCAATTTCAAATTCTTCACTTTTCAACAATTGAACTGTTTTCATCACATTAAATTCCCCCTTCATTTTTTAAATGAACATGCTAAAATATTTTTGAAGGCATCTTATTTCTTTTGCCCTTCACCAATACGATCACTCATCACACTTCCCCTTTCTGTTGCTTTATAGCGATGGAAAGGGATTGTTTTGTAAAGCGGCTCTTACTCTCTTGCATAGCATTTTGAAGCAATTTCAATTTTGTTTCTTTGCAAAGAACTCTCTATACAGATACACCGATTTTCATTTTCTTGCCTCCCTTTTATAGTTCTTCTCCACACTCATGACAAACCGTTATAGATTCATCTGTTCCCTTGATTTCGATTGTTTGATTATCTCCATGCGTACAAGAAATCTCTTTGTCTTCTATCTGTTTTTTCATGTGAATTACAACTTCTTCAATGCAGTAATAACATAGTCTTCCTAACGCAAATCCTTCCGCCGCAATCTCTCCACACACTCTACATTTGTAATCTTCCATGTGATTGCTCCTTTCTTTCTTAAAGGACTAATTCACTAAGCTGACAGCAATCAACGCACTAATTAGGACCAAACCAATAAATTGCATGGTACTTTTTAATGATTGGATCAATGCTTTCTCTCCTTTCTAGAGGGATGATTTTAAAAATAGGCGTTCTTCCATATGCCTTCCTTCTAAAATCCAAATATGATACCCGAAAATAAGTAAGTGAAAAGCATCATAAAAATTGAGGTTGCAAAGAAGACATAAAACCAAATTTGTTCCGAAACATTTTCTTCAATACCAAAATAACTATTTTATTTTTGTAATTTTCTGAAATGTATAAGTAAAATTTTTTGAGGAATTTAAATTTAAGGTGAGGTTGTGTTAAAATAGGCTCACCAGCCGTAATTTTAATAAGGATTTGTTTCATAGCCATTCTTCCTTTCTTAAATTATGTTGGTCCATAAGAGGAAGGTGTTTTTCCAGGCTGGCAGGCGCGGAAACATCTTTCTCTTTTGTTTTTTATTTGTTATTTTTAGGTTCACCAAACCATTCATGCATTGCATCAATCGATACAAGCCAAGACTTTTGATCTCGTTTATATGTACGGTTCGGATCACGCGGCGGTTCAAAATATTTAATCAAACCGCGTTCAATCATACTATCAATTTGTTCTTCTTTTGCTAAAGATGGTTTTACCTTGTTTTTTACTGTTTCATAGGGTATCCCCCATCTTATAGCCGCTTCTTGAAGAAACATATACTTATCAATTTCCTTCATTAACAAATCCCTTTCTAAGTCTATAAATATGTTTATATGAACCTCCTTTCAATTTAAATTTAACCTATATAGGTTAAAAATTCAAGTGTTTTCCTATTTTTTCTTTCGAATTTTTTCGACAAATAAAAAAGCCCTATCAAGATAGGACTTTTTTACCTTCCAATATTTCGTTTGGAATTTCTGTAATGAAATTTATAAAGTAATCTGGTTCTAATCCAGAAGTATCCCAGTTTATTTGCTCTCTTTCAACCGAATTTTGTTCATCTGGATAAACACGCCATATATTTTGTTTCACTTTTGAATTTATCCATAAATCATCGTAGTTACTCATTAAAGAATCAAATACAAAATGAACTTTTCGCTTTCGAAGGTCTTTTTTAGGAAAGACCCCATAATTCACTAATAGCACATATGGGACATATTTTAGTGTTAATCCTTTATAAGCCCATATGTTTCTTTCATCTGCTTTATCTACCATTTCTTTAAATTCTTTTTTATATAAAAATGCTTCATTTCCTTTTTGATTACCTTTCATGATCTCTTTGCATTTTTGATAAATTGGCCATAAATTAGCAACTACTTCTCTTTTGATCTTCTTTGCATTTTCTTCATCTTTTTCTGTAGGGTGAAGATGTTCATACCTTTTACGTCCATCTTTTATAGTAGGACAATTAGAATGCTTGTAATGTGCGAAATGATCTTGTCTATTTGGTGTAGCATCAGCTCTTACATAAACAGGCGTATTGCATACTTCACATGGTGCATCTTGATTTGGATATTTTATTTTCCATTTAGACACGTGAATTTCTTCATTTGTTTCTGGATCAATAACATAATATCCCATGATACTTCCCCCTTGTTTATTATATTTACCTTTATTTTACCATTTAATTTTTCTTGTTTTCAAAAAAATAGAAAGCTAACTTTTAAATAAAGTTAGCTTTCTGTAATTCTAATACTCTTTCATATGTTTTCATCAAATTTGTTTTAAATTATACAGTAACTTTTTCTCTTTCTATTCGCTCATATTCATACTCTAATAATAATTCTGTTAATGTTTCATGTTTTGTTTCTAAATACTGGTCATAATCATCCTGGTTCCATTCAAACGATGGATCATGTAAATTACTTTCTGCAATAACTTTATAATTATGAACCATCTTTTCTAAAAATGTAGTAGTTTCATCTCTTTCTATATAACAAGAAATCGAAACTTTATTCCAAATTATTTTTATCCCCTCTGTAGTAATAAAAAACAGTTCCCCCAATCCTAAAGGGTATTTAAACTGATTGCTTTCTTTATCAAATCCACTCATTTCGTGTATTGTAACGATGTCACCTTTTCGCAAAGATTTAAAATCTTCATGTAAGTATAATTTCATACCAGGTTTATGATCATTAAAACTTGCTCCAATGAGAACCGGTTTTTCCATTTTGTTACCTCCTATAATCTTAGTTTGATGAATATACGGCTACAATGGTTCTTCGGCTTCTTTCGATCTTTCTCCTTCTTCATCTGTATAATATACATAACTCATTACTAACTAATCACAACTTGAATTTCCAGAATCATCCGAAGAAGAATCACCACAATTACTTGATGAATTATCATGATGTGAGTGGAATGTAGATGTAGTTATAACAGGTGATATATAGTTCGAATTATCATCTGTATAAATAGAAGAGTGTGTGGATTTCTTACGTTGTTTACTCTTAAATGGTGGTGAATCATTGTAATAAACTTCATCATATCGATTTTCAAACGCATCTTTTCGTAATTCTCTAAGTTGTACCTTTTTACTTTCCTGTCTTTCCTCGATTTGTTGAGCTTTCTTTTCTAAAAAACAATATAAAAGTCTTATAAAACGCCATACCAGGAATATAACTATAACGAAAATACAAGACAGTTTTATAATTGTCATAGTTCTATCCCCTTTATTTCACAACGATTTTCACTTTTGCACCGTCTGGTAATTTCTCCACTTTATTCCCAATATACGAACCAGCGCCACGATTATCAGCTGGTTTTATGTGCCTAATATCAGCACCTTTTCCGCCTTCTTTACACATGGCCATAGGGTATTCATCCCGATCATATCCTTTTTTCGTTGGAACATTTGCTAATGACTGTTTTCTCCTTTCTGCGGCTCCATCCCGATCAATTGTGCAAATATCTGTCTTACCATTTGCAATCGCATCTTTAATATGTGCCGCGGTTTCTGGATACTTATTTGACGGAAATTCTATAACTTGTGCAATATCTTGTGATCCACTTGTTTGTTTTGCAGGATTTGAATTTTGAATTGCTGAACATCCTGCAAATAACAGCCCTACTGTTAAAAAACTGCTTATAATCCCTTTGAATTTCATTGTACTCCCCCTTTATATTGTTGAATAATTAAGAATTTAAAATGCGAATAAACCCTATATTTTCAACATACTCAAAACCCCGTTGTTTCAAATCATATTCAATCTCATTCCTATTTTCTTTACCTTCAATTTCCGATATCAATTCAAATTCACACACTGGTACAATTTCTTCTTGTTCTTTGAACATGGCATTAAGTAATTCTAACTCTATTTTTGAAAAATCACTTTTATTTAGTAATTTATCGTTAAGTTTTGACTTTAACAATTTATGAAGTTCTAATTGTTCATTACTTACTCTAGGCATTCTTACATTCTCTTGCAGCATCCATGTTAAAGCGTCTTCCATACCTTCAAATTTTTCAATCAGAAAATTAATTTCGCTCTCTGATAATTTTTTAGTATCTTCAATAGGAAGTGCCGGTTTGGATACAGGCTTAAATATTTTATTAAAAAATTTCATTTCTACACCTCTTTCATGCTCTTAGTCTCATAAGATATATTGCCTCTTCAAATCCAATTTTGTCTTAAATAGAATTAAATAGCTCTGTCACAAAATAAGTGATTACCACCGATAAAGGTAATAAAAATACAGAAAGAACAACAAGTAATCCTGATTTTTCATTTTCTAAATAAAAATCTTTTATTGTCGTATAGGTAGCAAAAGTCAGCAAGATGTACACGAGAAAACTCAATAATATGATTTCACCCATAAATTTGTTCACTTCCTTTTAAAATCCTTCAATTTTAAAAATAACGCTTTACCTAAATTTCACTAAGAGCAAAATCATAAAATACATCTGCAACATTCTCCACAAGATGATAAGAAACACACTTCTCCAATGCTTTCATTAACATAGGCTTTTCATCTTTAAAATCAATCGTATAATCCATTAAAAAACTCCAATTCCATGATGGAATTGCAATCAAACAACTGTTTTTCATCTCATGTTCGCAAAAATATACTGTTGGTGATCCACATTCTTTTAATGCTTCAAACTCGACACACTTCATCTGTACTCCCTCCATTCTTTATTACTTAGTTTACAAATACCGTCTTATAACTTTTCTCTTTCCGTCCTCCATGCTTATTCCCACATTTCGGACAATAAGGACCATCATTTTTCTTTTTACAATCTCTTACGTCCCCTCGTGGCAACGGAAAAATAAATTGACACATCTCACAAGTGAATTTTTTCTTTGGTAAAGTATTTAGCAAAAAATTAATAACATGATCCACCACAAACAATATCCTCCTTTCGTTCTTACAACGTAAAGTCTTCCATTGTCTTTCGAATCTCATCGGCTTCTACACCTATATATTGTAACGTTTGCCCTTGTGTCGCATGGCCAAATAGTTTCATTAAATAGTAGACGTCCTTCTTTCTTTGGTAATAGTGATATCCAAACGTTTTTCTCATACTATGTGTTCCCCATTGTTCTGAATCAATACCGCAAGCCTCGGCCGCCTTATGCAAGAAAGTATGTGCCATTTGTCTTGTAATGGGTTTATCTCCTTGACGACTTGGAAAAAGCCAATCAGAATCAGCACGATTACTTGTGTATTTCGCGATTTCTTGTTGTAGGACTGAATTGAAATACACTTCTACCGTTGTATCTGTTTTTTCCATTTTAATTTTCATGACATCTTTTCCACGAACATCTTTTACACGTAATCGTAAAATGTCACTGATACGTAAACCTGTATTAATTCCAAAGTAAAATAAAAAGTAATTTCGATATGAGGAATTTTGTAGTAGCCAATCTTTCATTTGTTCAATTTTTTCTAATGAACGAATCGGCTCTTTTGCTCCAGGTTTTCGTCCTCCTTTCACCATAAAACACGACCTCCTAATACGATGTTGTTACCTATAATATGTAAAACTTACTTTAACTATAACTTTATTTTGTTAAACTGACAATCTTTTTCTTTTCATTTAATAGCGAAAAAAACCAGTAATACCATAGAAAAACGCATGATATCACTAGTTCTTATGAGTTTAACATTTTGTATCTTTTGTAAAACTTATTAATTACTGCTTCATCTCTTTTGCTTCAAGAAAATGGAATATTGGAATTTCTAATTCTTTACTTAATTTTTCTTGATATTCATCTACCTTTATAACTTTTAATACACCATTTTCTTCTTGATACTGTACTAAATATGGTTTATCTGAATCTTCATCTTTAGAAACTATATGATACAATACATTATTTTTCTTAATTGTCATCGCTTGTGTTGTCGCAATTTTCCCTGTTTGAAAAGGGTAAGATTTAAATTTGTTTTCCGTATTCGCTTGATCCAATGACCTTTTCTCATTATCATTCATAATAGTGTATACATAACTGCCATCTTTTTCAGATAACATAGCAAAATCTTGACTCACTACACTACCATATATCGGATCTTGAGTAACTTTCTGCACTGTTTCCTGAAGAGCATTAATGTAAAGATATAAAATGACCATTCCAACAACCATACCGATAAGAACTACAGTTAAAACGATTTTTTTAATTGATTGCATCATAAATTGTAAAATCCCCCTCTATATATTTCTAAAAATTCATACTTATACATTTATTTCCTATGTTTTATATTACCATAAATAGGTCAAGGTAGGATGTTTTTGCCCATCCTTCGGGATTTGGGCAAAAACACCCTTAATGCAAAACATTATTGTATAATTTTATATTTTATGATTAGGAATAGTTTGTGTAATGAACATGGAATTCCTTTTGATTCTATATGAAATGAAACTATTTCATTCCCCTCCTATTTTGCGACTACATTTGACTCTAAATTTTCCACTTACTTATTTACACTAAAAATGGTTGAATTTCATTTGCGGGATAATTTTCTGAATATATTTTATTTTTGGAAAATATTGTTGAATATTGGTAATATTTACTGTATGTTTAACGTATACTAGTAAGTTATAAAAAATAGAGAACTGGGGATGATTTTGTGAAAATGCTAAAGAGAAATATCTTTGTGTTATTTGCTTTTATTATCGGTTTCACTACAATTGGAGTTAGTTCAGCAAGTGCTTATACAAGCGAAAAATTCCCTGTAAGACCAGAAAGATATGGTGAATGGGATGGCGTAACTATTAGTAAACACGTTGGTGGAGACATTGCGGTACGAGTTTGGCAACAGGGCGTTCACAGTGGCCAACAAGCGGAAACACAATGGGTATTAACAAGTTGGGAAACTGGAAAAAGATATACTCAATATTTGAAATATGATTACGATGGCGCATTCACTTTTAAAAACGTTCCTTATGGTTCTTATTCACTAACATGGACATCTTTAACAGGTGCAAAAACAGAGGGATGGTTCTATGTAGCAATGCCTGGTGGATCGGTTTATAAATAAAAAAGAGGATATGTATGTCATTTGACATACATATCCTCTTTTTATAATTTATGCATTGATTGAGCTATTGTAATTAATTCTTGCTTAGAAATTCTTGAACTAAATAGCTCAATCATTGTTCCATCTTGTACCCACATTAATTGTCCACCTTGTACATCCTTAATTCTTTTTGTTGGTGTTAACGGATGGAACACACCATTTATATTGTTTATTTTCACTCTTTCTCCATGTTCCCCTGGTTGAATATCTTTTTCTATTGCCGCGCTTTCAATAATTGCAACTTTTAATTGCGTTCCTTCTCTATTCAAAAAATGTATTTGTACTTTCTCCATATTTTTATGTACTTGCTCTGGATATTTTAATTCTATATTCCAATCATTAGCTATCTCTTTAGGAATAAAACAATTAAAAGAAGTCTTACCTTTTAATTCATTCAAGGAAAATCCTTTACTAACTACATCTACATTTTCAGCATAAGCATTGATATGAAACTGACTACCTGACGTGAACACAAACAATGCAATCATTAACTTGAAAACAATATTTTGCATATTTTATCTCCTACTACAACGAATTTTACTAATAGTATTAGAATCCATTAGAAACTTTATACTAATTAGGATCAGCAATAAAGGAAATCTAATTAAAAATCAAGATTTGAAGCCAAATATCATTGAATGGATATATAATTATTATTGAAGAGCAATCTGTAGGTCACATAGGTACACTTCAAAAGAGGAAATCACTTACTTAAAGTGCTTTCCTCTCCTTCTTATTACCATAATGGAGGCACCACAATGAAAGAACATAACAAACAAAAATCATATTACATAAGAGAATACACATTAAGGGATAAAAGTACAAAATCAATTAGAGTTGAGCCCTGGCGCTCTTTTAAAGAGGAAATGAAAGTGCTTGGTATTACGGATAATGATATTTTTCAAATCCAACTGATTAAAAAACGTATGTGAAATTGCGAATCCTCTTGTGAATGTTGTAATATAAGCCAAAAAGAGAGCAACATGCTACCAATTAACGTTTACGAAAACCACTCTTTCTCTTTTGCTTGTGACGGCATGAAGAAAGGGTGGTTTTTTGTTTATCTAAAAACTTCTTTTTAAACATATAAGCTGTTACGTCACGAAGTACAGATTTTATGTCCATATAGATTTTTCTGTTTGCATGTTGTAAAATTTAATTATAAAAAAATTCAGAAAGGTGTGTTTGAACTGAACTTTTCAAAAGATTTCAATTATAACCATTCTGGTGATTATTTGTACCCAGTTGAGTATTATCAATTCCGCCAATCTAGTACACTAAATACTTTTAAAATTGAGTTATTATGTTTTGATGAATCATACGCATTTCATTTAATTTCAGAGAATGAATTAATCCCTCAAAAATACCGTTTTGTTGCAATTAATGATTGGGAACTTAACGAAGAATTTGGTTTTGAACTTGTAGATTCTAAATCTAAACAAGCCGTATTACAACGAGCAATTGATATGGCAAGTGCAATTGCTAAAAAATATTGTGAAAAACCTGTTAAACAATAATTATATTATGTAGTGAAGATCATTTTGTAGGAGGTGTTGAAATTGACTTTTAACTACGTTAATAAAAAAACAACCAATTATCTTCTTGATCCAGGAACAGGAATTTACATTCTTTCGAACATTAGTGATACCCCTGGTGGCGGTGGCCACTAAAAAATAACACCTACAGTATTTGTAGGTGTTATTTTTAATCATTTAGGCTTGTAAAATATTTCTTATTTCTTCTATACGTAAATTTGTAAACTTTGCAATATCTTCTATTGGCATTCCGTTTTTGTGCATACCACGAATAAGTTGCATTTTCCCTTTTTCAATCCCTTTTTGTTCTGCATAAGCAAACTTTGCGGCTTCATCCATCAACGCTTTCTCCCTTGCTTCATACGCTTGTCGGAAAGAAGAATCTTGACTCATACGTTCCCATTTATTCATGGCTTTTTGTAAAATCGGGTCTTGGTTCATCGCAATATCCTCCAATGTTTGGGTTAATCGTTCATCTTCATTCGCTGGAAGTAGTAACAACCAACGAACAAACGAATCTTCCCAGGGATTTACTTGTTCATTACGCCACTGTTGCATTAATTTTGGAATTTCCACGATATGAATTTCAATATCATCACTTAACTTCTTTTGTTGTTGTTGATTCCATAGGATTCCTGTTGTATGAAACGCTTCATATTCTGGAAACATCACAAAGTTTAACAAATTAATCGTAATGGTTTTGTGAAGAGAACTATAAGACATCCCCTTTTGTAATTGAGATGTATATAATCTTCCCCAATAATACAGGCTTCTCTTAATCATATCATGATTATTATTCAATTGAATTTCCACATTTACCTTTGTTCCTGTATCTAATGTCGCTGAAATATCTAAAATTGATAATTTATCTTCCTCGTGTTCTCGGTGCAAGTGCGGGTCTTCTAATTGTAACGAAACAATAGGTGATTCTAAAGAATCCTGTAACATCGCATTTAAAAAAGCAATCAGAATATCTTCATTTCCACTTGTGCCAAATAGTTGTTTAAAAGCAAAATCAATGCGTAAATTCACTAATTGTTGGTTGGACATGGGTTTTCCTCTCCCCATCTCATATGATGTTTTTCTTTCATTGTACATAAAAGAGCACTTTACATGCAAATACGCCCTTATGTCATCATACATGAAATAATATCGTATACCACTAATATCAAGCGCTTAATAACGATCGGTTTATTTGGTTCTGGTTAGTCAACCTTTATAGTAACAACTATAAGTTTTTTAAGGTCAATTAGTGGGTTAAATCCGTTTGTTGGTTCATCCAAGCGTACAAAACCTATTTTCAATCCCCTAAATACTATCCTAATTCCATGCATGCTTCTCAATTAATTCCCATTCATCAAATTGAAGTAATGCCGTAAAAATATCATCATCTTTATATCCTTCTTCTAATAAATAATGAATATCTTCTTCTCTTGGAGAAATCCATTCAGTTCCAAATGCTACTTGATTTTGAAATTTATCTTTAATGTATGCTTCTAAAGCAAAAGAATAAGAATGACGAATCACTAATAATTTCCGAAAGTCAGGTGCACTATAGCTAACCTGATTCTTAAGTTGAGAAAACCTCTTTTCCATATTAGAAGTAACCCCTATTTTTAACAGGTTAGTGTTACTATCACCACAAACATAAAAGTAATTATACTTCCTTTGAGATTCGAGCCAATCTAAAAATTCTAAGGTTATAAATTGATTAAAACCTCTATGATGAAAAAAACGTTTCCCTGGAAAAGCACGTTGCACAATAATTCCTTTGAAACCACTTAAGAACGCTAGTTTCTGTACATCTTTTTTCACTTTTTTTCTTTCTTCTTTTCTACCGATACACTGTCTGTCTTTAAGCTCCTTATAGGTTGAATATGTATCAAATATTGAATCATCTATAGTAAAAGAAATCTTAATTGTTAATTCTAACAAGGATTTTAATATGTTCAAACCTGCAACCCAAGATTCACTATCGCAAAGTAAAGTTTGAGAAGGCTGTATCCACCTCTTTATATAATCCCCTAATGTTATTAAATAGTTATAAATTTCTTTTGAGAGAAATATACGGTGATTATAAAAACATGTTTCATAATTTCCTAATATTGTTTCCAACTGTTCTAATTTAGGTATTACTTCTTTTTTATATTGAGATTCTGGTCTATAAAAGCTCCATGTTAGAAATATATCTTCATCAGAGGTATTTTTTCTCCGTTCTTTTTCTTGCTCTTGTAAAAATAAGTGCTCTTTAATTAAATCATTTTTTGGATTCCCAATACATTCTAATACTTCTATAGCTTGTATTAAATATTGCTTCATTATTTCACGAATTTCTTGTTCATATGACTTTAATTGCATCTCCATTACTAATGATTTTATTTGATTTTCAATATCATGTAATTGTTCAGAATGATATTTTTTACATTGGTGCAACTGTAAAAGTTTATTTGAATTTTGTTGGTCCATTATTACTCTCCCCCTTTAGTCACATAATAATAGCCACATACATTCAAGCACATATATCTAGGTATGTGTGCTTAAGTCTATTTTAGAGTGCATAACTTAAGTACATGTATCTAGCTCATGAAAAAACATTGTCATTTCAATATTTCCCTCTCAAAAAAAATGCAAGATTATGCATGTCTCAAAACTGCAACTTAATACCCTTTTACCATACAGACTTCCATGTGAAAGTCCGCTCATAAAATAATAAAAAAGCCTTGCTTTAGAAACAAGACTTTATCCTTTTTATTTTTTCTCTATTGCATACCGACTATCCTCTGAAACACATAAACTTGCCGCGTTAACTTTTATACTACATTTTCCTAATCGTCGCTTTACTTCCGACTGTAATTTTTCATTTGCTTCCTCTAAAGAACTTGCTGGAATAATCGTAGATTGTGAGTCTGTTACTTTGCCACTATACATCACTGAAAAATTCAATTCATATTGATGTATCAAGATTTCTCCACTCCCTTTTTCTTAAAGTTCCTCACAGATCATTCTTATTTGTCGCTTGCTCCTGCAGTTTTTGAAGATGGATACGCATTTGCGGTATATACCAACTTTTTCTTAATCGGACGATCGCAATTCCTACAATTAAAATCAAAAAGGCTTGTAGGAAAATATCTTGTGTTTCCCATAACGTGCACAAATACAGAAGGCTTCCCGAACAAAAATAATACATGGCCAATAATAGGTTTATATTAGCGATTATCATTTGTTTCTTTACAATAGCGGCTATTCCTGCTAAAACAACTGTACAAACTCCTATACTTAACAAAATATATGCAATAACCTTTAAAAAAATCATCCCATCACCCCTTTTTCTACAAAAACTCATTTAAGCCGCTTAAAAGACCGTATAAAAGACACAACCTTATTCAATACCAAATATATTAATGGTTTATCTAAAAACGATTACAAATTAATCTGAAACGTCATTTTTTCTGAAAGGGAAACTTTTTGTTTTGAAAATCATATATACTTTGTTTTCCAACACATCCAATTGAAAACCCTGTAAAAAAAGTTGCACCTATGATTTTTAATCCCCATTGCCATGTGTTTTCCTGTAAAAAATGGTGCGAAACATAGAGACATACCCCTGTACAAATAATGATCCAGATTCCATATTCATCATATTTTCTCTGTTCTAACTTTTGTTCCTGGAACGGATATACCTGGATAAATAAAAAGGCTATCAGCAAAACTGACAGCCCAATTCCCAATACGATCATTTTTTATCGCCCCATTTCCACTCGATTACACCTCTTTATAGCGCTTCTGTAACAATTGCTGTACACGTGCCGCATACATTTTAAAATAGGGAATGTTTTGCGCGGCAACCTTTCCAAAATCCATTTGCATTAATGTTTCTTCTAACAGTTTGAACTCAAATTCTAGGAATTTATCATGTTGTTTCTGAATCGAATACGGAATATTATGCAAGGCATCCGCAATTTCTCGCACATATGTCACACTGGATTCATCTTGGTTTGAATAGGAAAATACATTTCGAATCAATACAAACGTTTCTTGCAATATTTCATAACCGATGTGATGCAATACATTTTGATTCACCAACTCCCCTCATTCCTTTCACTATGGCCCTTCAATTCCTGTATTGATCTGGAACTCATAATTTTCTACAAACCATTTCTCACCTTCTAATAGTAAATTTAATTTCATGGTGTGTTTTTCTTGTTGTTCTGTTCCATCTATCGTTAAAAGATAATCATATTTAACCGTTACATCCGCTTTATTATCAGCGGTTTTGATGTAGTACACATCTGTTATCTTTGCTTTCGTTTGAATGTGCATAGAGCCATCATCTTCTATATGGTTATGTGCATCCTCTGGCGCATTTAATAATTTGTTTCTTGCTTCTCCCGTTATCATTTCTTTGATCTTTTCAAATCCTGGCTTTTCTTTTTGCTTGTTATCATTCTGTATTAACAACTCTACGAACTGTTTTGCTACTTCTTGCCCTTTATCTTGCGTGTTTTCTGTTAAAACTGTTACGCGCTTTTCCAATGCTCGATTCTCTGTTTTTAGCTCTTTTACTTGTTCCGTCCATTTCTTTTCCGTTTGTTCAACTTTATGCTGTAAAGTGCGATTTTGATTCCATAACCATACACTGATACCCACCAGTACAAGTATGACTAAACCAACGATTCCCTGTTTCATCCCTATTCCTCCCTTTCTTTCCGCTTATTTCGGCAAATACGGTGCTGGGTCGACTTGACCAAACGTCAAAGATGTTTTGATCTCAAAGTGAAGATGTGGCCCTGTTACCTGCCCTGTTCTTCCGCAAACTCCCACCTGTTGACCAACTCCAATGTTTTGTCCTTCCTGTACAGTAATGGACGACATATGACCGTATAAACTCCAATATCCATTCCCATGATTAATGACAACTACATTTCCATAGCCGCCAAAACCCGAACCGGAAGCGCCAAATTTCGCCCACTCTACAACGCCACCTTTCGACGCGGCAATTGGGGTGACACCGTCCTGGCAAGAATAATCAATACCTTTGTGAATGGTGCCCCAGCGTGGTCCAAATGGGCTTGTAATCGTTGTTTGAGCGATTGGACGAATAAACCCTTGTGAGCTTGCTGATCCCGTATCTACAACGCCGCCTGGCTTTCCCGCTTCACAATTAAAAGTAAGACCGCCCATTTGCGCTACAAACTTTGTTACTAATACAGGCCATAAACCATTTGTGCCATGCGGATCATTTGCTGCTCCTGGCGGTGCATATTTAGCACCTATTGCTTCTATGGTTGTGATCCCCATACCGATATAGTTTTTATATAAGTTTCGGGCCATAGCGTTGATTCCTTCGTCTAAAGTGGCAAATTTCATGAACCCTTTCATTTGTGAACTGCTAGGGTCCATAAGTCCGCCTGGGTTGTTATAGTTCTTTACTGCATTAGAAGTACCGTTCCCCGTTTCCAATCTCGCAATGGCCGCTAGTAAAACGGGATCGATTTGGTTTTGTGTTCCTGCATTTAAAAATGCTTGTGCTTTCCCTGTAAAAACGCCGCCCAGGTGGGGTTGTAGTTCTTCTGGCGCCACTGTTTTTCCACCTGGACGACAAACCGTCATTCCATTACTTGGTATGGTTGCTGGCGCTTCCTCTTCTTTTTTGCCAATGCCTTGCGCCAAAACGATAAATAAAATAAATCCAATACAGACGAACAATCCTATTGTGAAAGTAGAACTTCCAAAAAGAAGTGTCAGTAACCAGGATTTCTTTTTCTTCTTCTTTTTTTGTTCTTGTGCAATCTCTTCTTGTATCGTTTTGTCTACGACTTCTTTTATTTCTGGTCTCATATCATCCCTCCCCCCTTACAACATGTATCAAGATTGATTAGAATATCTTCGAACAATCAGCCCATATATAAGGGCTAAAAGAATGGGTATAATCGTAAAAACATGAAATAGTAACGTTAAAACAGTAGATTGCTGGTCTTGTATAAAATGTAGTAATCCAAAATGACCGATTCCTACAAACCACATGAAAAAGGCTAGTTTCGCTCTATCATCTATACGACAACGTAACTCATTATGGATAATTTGAAGAGTGAGAAGAATGAGTGTATACCAGATAAGTAATCCTAAACCAATCCATCCCAATAAATCTGTCGGCCATTCTCTCTGTATGAAAAGAATGATTATGTTCATCCACCCAAAACATCCGATACAAAGAAAAATACTGATACTCACCATTTTCATACACGTTAATCCCCAGTGTTTCATAGCTATATCACTCCTTTTTTCGTAAAAAAATAGTAAAGTCCTAAAAGTCTAGGACTCTACTCATCTTTCTTTGGTGGCTCCAAATCATCTAAGTTATCTAAGTTTTGCGGATCAGTAGAAGGCATCCAGTTTTCACT
>Ga0209463_1000773_pt1 | contig 22108 bp, 21 predicted proteins | sample AgamicMgSfrz_FD_187169 | JGI IMG/M metagenome (GOLD analysis project Ga0209463, IMG submission 187169) | Agave microbial communities from Guanajuato, Mexico - Mg.Sf.rz (SPAdes) (version 2) | ecosystem: Host-associated > Plants > Phyllosphere > Phylloplane/Leaf | place: Guanajuato, Mexico... | reverse complement strand
ATAAAACTGTCTAAATCAATAAGCTGTGGCTCTATAAAAGTACCTAAGTTCAACTCATTTAGTACAACCGCTAAAGCTTTTTCTGCTTCTTTCTTCGTTGTAAAACCACGTTTTTTCTTTTGTCTTCGTTTACCTGTTAGTTCGTCTCTACCAATATCTACTATGAAATAATATTTACCTGTTGTTTTATCTTTTTTTATACTTCCTTGCATCTTAAGAGCCTCCTGTATTGCTCTTAAGCATGTAACCATTAAAGGTTTCCTACTTATATTTTATCATATATATATTGGAAATAGAGGAAGAGAAGCAGTTGATTAATCAAGTATTATCTTCGCTCTATATGAATATAAAAAGGGGACAAACAAGAATAATAAATACCCGCTTTAAAAAGTACTAGATATTTTAAAAAATATCATTACAGCTATTTCTTTTGCTATAAATAGGGACAGGGGGGGTGTTTTCGACATTTTTAAGCTGCTCTTTAGAGGTAAATAGGTATAGCACCTATATCCACACGGTATGACATCAAAGCATAATCTGACACGATAAATAATCTCAAAGCATTGATATATATAATTTATTTATTTTGTCCATAACATCTTAATTAGCAACTCTAATTAGATTTTAGATTAAAGAATATTTACTATTGTTTTATTAGAAAGCAGTAAGAATGACCGAAGCAAAGAACACTAAAAATCACATTAATTCCCACTTTGAAATTGAAAATAAAAAGAAATCCACCTGACTGCTAATAGTATATTTAAATAACTTTTTTTCAACAGAGATGTTTTTCAGAAATTAGATAGATTAAACAAAATTATTGACATTAAAGCAATTGCAATACTTTTGTTTAATGGTAAAAATTTGAAAATATACATTTTTATGTTATGATAATATATGAATTCGAGTTTAATTTTTACTATGGGGAGTGATGGTTTATCAATGAATATTGTAAATTATATAAAACTTGTTCTATTTGTAAAAGAGTAAGGTATCATTCTAGGTTTGCTTCTAACGGTCGTGATAAAAGCCACAGAAAGTCTTATTGTCATGATTGCAGATACTTTAAAAAATTTGGCTCTAAGGATATCTTCGATACTAAAAAATTAAGAAAGTCCAACATAAAAGTTACAGTAAAAATTAGATCAAAAAGAAAAGGATTTTATAAGGTTTCTTATGAAGAAGCTGTAAACATGGTAAAAGAAGAGAGGGCTGGAATCTTAAATGATACATGTATTCATCAATTTGATTTGAGAGACGTTGTACTGAAAAAATATAGACATATTTGTCAATATTGTGGTTTAAAGGGAGATACGATAGATCATATAGTTCCTCGTTCTAAGGGTGGTAAGACCAAATTAGACAACTTGGTCTGCGCTTGCGAACAATGCAATAAAGAAAAAGGGAATCTTAGTTTAGAAGATTTTTCTGAATATCAAAATAAATTATTAGGCGGAGAGAGAAATGAAAAAAATTGAATTTACTGAGCAAACTTTAAACCAAATCAAAATTGATTATAATTCTGGTCAAAGTGTTAAAGAGATTGCCTTGTCTCTTGGTTGTTCAAAAAAAGTTATTTATAAGAAACTTCATGATATGAATATTAATCTAGCAGGAAGAAAACTAAACTTATCTTACGAATTATTAGATAAGATGAAGACAGATTATCAGTTAGAAAACAAAACGATAAGAGAGATTGCTGAGGAAAATAATTTATCCAAGAAGGTTGTAATAAATAGGTTAAAAGAAATGAACGTCCCACTTCGAAAAGGCGGGCCAAAAATAAAGTATGCTTGTAATGATAGTTATTTTGATATCATCGATACTCCAGAAAAAGCATATTGGCTAGGGTTCATTTATGCTGATGGATGTGTAAGCAGAAATTATGGAAACTACATCTTTCAACTTTCTTTAAAAGCTAGTGATTATGGGCATTTAAAGAAATTTTTGAAACACATCGAGTCAAATCATTTAATTTATGAAGGAATGAGCATAAGTAAAAAAATAGGAAGTTTCCCAAATGCTAGATTTCAATTTTATAGCAGTCCAAAATTATGTAAACGTTTAATAGAATTAGGAGCTACAGAAAGAAAATCATTAACACTTAAATTCCCTTCGAATGATATCATTCCAAATGAGTTACTTAGTCATTTCATTAGGGGTTTTTATGATGGTGATGGATGTATAAGTTCAACTAAAAGAGGCACACATAGCACTCCAAGTGACAAAATTTATGTGGTTACATTTACAGGAACAGTTGATATGTTAACGGGAGTAAAAAGACATTTGCCACTTACTAGAGAAATTGAAGTTAAACCAAGCGGTGATAATGTATACGAGTTGAGAATAAGTGGTCAGCAGCAAATTAAGAAGGTTTTAGAATATATGTATGCTGATGCAGAAGTCTTTCTTGATAGGAAAAAAGAATCTTTTCATAATTTTTTAAGTCATTTGAAACGAATAGAACTGTATAAAAAGCATATCGTTCTTACAACGGAACAAGCGGAAACAGTAAAATTAATCTTTGGAAAATATTTAACACTTAATACTATAAGGAATGTTAAAGAATTTCTAGATAATAATGGCTATCGAACGTTTAGAGGCAATCTCTTCTCAGCACGAGGTATATGTAATATATTAAGAAATAAATCATATAGAGGAGAAGTTCTTGTTCAAGAAAAACTTATAAATATAATAAGCACTAATGTTTTTGATAGCGTTCAAAACCAACTCGATAGAAATAGAGATGATGTTGTACTTCGAACTAGAAATATGGTGCAATACATGAAAAATAAAAAGAAAAGCATTTAAAGATCGTAATGTATATGAAAAGAGAAAATGAAGAGCAGTTAATATAACTACTCTTTCAAATATTAAAGGAAAATATATCCTAATTTAGTTTGGTGTCATAAATTTCTTCTTTGATTATTTTTAGTATTTTCTCTTTACTTTCCTTACTCAGTATACTCAAATCATTCTCGAGTAATCCTACAAAAAAGTTGAAAATTTCTCTATCTTTCCTCATGGATATTAAAAAAGTATGAAGGTTATAAATAACTGGTTCAAAAGTTTTTGCATTGTTATTTATATTAAATAGAAGTTCCATCTTAATTTCTTCATTCTTTCTTTCAAGATTTTTAGTTAATTCTATCATCCATTCACTTTCAAAATCTTCTTCATTATAAGCGAATTTATTTTCTATATCTTCCTTTCCATCTGTAGCTTTTTGTTTTTTTAATAAAAACTCTTCAATTTCTGCCGCTCTTTTTTCTTCCCAATTAGCAACTTCGTTTGCTTCAGATTCAATTCTTTTTGGGGACTTTATTTGATAAAAGTTGTATAAAAAGTCCTCAATATTGCTCTCTGCAAATTCTAGATGCCTCAGTATATCGTAAGCCGTGTTATAATCCGGTTTTTTAATTAATCCTCTCTCCAATTGAGAAATATATGTTTCTGCTTTTCCAATTAAGCGAGATAACTTTCTAGAACCAATTTTTCTCTTTGTTCTCAATGCTTTAATATCTCTACCAAAGTTATTAATATTCATATCTATAGCTCCTCAAATAAACAAATTGAATTGTAGTATACGTAAATTATAACAGAAAAATGTAATATAAAATTGTATTTTGTAAATTGAATTAAATCAACAGCAATTTAATCATTTACACTGTAGCATAAACATGCTACAATATTTCGTATAGAGAAATTAAGCACTTCTATCTACACCTACACATCATTAAAAATTCCGATACGATAAGAATAAAAGCCGCGTTACTTGTAGGTAAAAACAGTGATTACCCTTACTTTGTATATATTTTGTCGATAAGTAAAAGTTATTAATCGAAATAAGCAAAGAAACTTAATAATGTATGAAGCGCATTTTAAACCGCACACATCCCTTTAAACAAATGTATTGTAAATTCAATATAAAAGGTGAGAAAACATGCATGCTATAAAGTAAAACTAATAAAAGCTCATAGGCATGAATGAATAGAAGGAGACTATATGAAACTATTAAAAGAACTTACTATGGAAGAAATGGTACAAACATTGCAAGAGAAGAGTATTAAGTACAACTGTAGAATAACAGGGTTTGAGGTTTACAAAGATTGCTATCTCAATTATACAAAGAACGATGTTTGTATATCGTGGTGGGACTACAGAGGTCGTCAAAAACCACAATATGAAATAATAAGATGTTATAGCGAGGAAGAACAGGAGGAAGTCTATAGTAGATGGTGGCAGGCAGTTGAAATAGCTGGTGGCAAAACAAAAAAGGAATATGAAAGAGAGGAAGAAGAAGAGGCTAAACGTGATCGTGAGTGGAAAGAGAGTAAAGAGAAAAAGGAACTTGATGAATGGTTTAGGGCTTTAGGGATGTAATTAATAACAAATTATAAAAGTAGTAGCGCAGAATAATCACCACTGTAGTGAAAAAATTGCACTAGGGGTAGTGAAAAAAATGTAAACGGGTAGTGCGAAATTTGCCCAATATAAGAGAAAATATTAGAGGATTAAATAAGAGAATAGATAAACACGGTCGCATACGCTCTTTCTATTCTATTTCTCTTCTACTATCTTTTACAAACAGGGGATTAAGACTTAAGGAAGGCATTTATTATGATTACCATAAAAAAGGTGGTCATAACCATGCAAAAATTGAAAATAGGATTCATTAAATTTAACGCAAGTTTAATGAATGATTATGAGTTAAAGGTAGGAGAAACACTTGTATACGGCGCATTGGTTTCGTTTAGAAATATGAGTATTCAATCCAATACGAAAGATGAACAAGGTCACGTATACGCTTATCCTCCTATCTCAAGTATTGCGAGCATTACAGGACAATCAGAAAGAAGCGTTAAGAGTCATATCCAAGTATTAGAACAAAAAGAATTGATGACTGTTAAAAGGTCATACAAAAAAGGTAGTAAAGAGAAGAATGTCAATCATTACTATCTTAATAATGAGGTTTTAAAAGCCTATTTCTCAGTTGATGCAACTGCGTTAGTCAAAAATACTAAAGTAAAAAATATTAATATAATAAAAGAAACACCTAAAAAACCAAGGCAAGAAGTGTTCATCGCTGATACTGAAATTAAAAAATGGTTCACTCATTATCAAGGTGAACACAATAGTAATTCAGCCAAGAAACTAAATCAATTAGCTGAGGAATATGGATCAAAAACGGTCGTAAAGGCTATTCATAATGCGATGAAAAATGTTAATATTGACACTCTACTTCAAGGTTCAACAGGTCTTATACTAAGTAGGTTAAATTATAAAAACTTAGAAGATGCAAAGCTGCAACTAAAGAATGAGAAAGAAATACAAGAGCGGTTTCTAAACCAGCCGCTTACACCTAAACTTGATTATACAGCAAGCTTAAAACGTAAAGAGAGCGAGCAACCGAGTAGAAACGACATTCATGTAACTGAGTTGCTTGGATAGGTATTGTAAGAAGTAATGAGGAGAGATAACTCAAAGTTGAGTTATCTCATTTTTTATATTTTAAGCTGTCTTCTATAGTAAATATAAAATACAATTTTTTCTTAAACAGGTGTATTATGTGCGTTTAGGAATTAATCACCATACGAGTACCAACATTATGGTGGAGATGAATATTTCTATATTAACAAACCGAATAGCTTGTGAGGAAAGACTGATCCAATACGTATAACTCAACTATCGCTTGTTGTTTTGTCTGTTAGTTTTTTCATATGACAGACAAAACTACTTTTAAAGTCAGCAACTAACTTAAATATATTTAGTCGCTTTTTTGCAGATTAAAGTAGAGGATAAATGATTCATGAGATATTGAATTGATGAGGATGATAATAACAGTACTACTTGGAACGTTTTTACGTATATTCCCAATTAAACTCATAGGAAAGCCTCTTTATTAAGACTCTCCTTTTGTGGCTTGTAGCGTAGGCTTATTACACATTAGAATTGAAAATATAGCTTCACAGCTCTTAATCATACTTTAGTCTTTAGCTATCTTAAGATTAAGAGGATTGAATAAGGATGCTCTTAATAGTTTCATTATGTAATCATAGTCTAACTGATTTGTGTTCTATTTTTCTCTTTTATCATCCAATCAACTAATTGGTCTCTGTCTATTAGCTTAACATCATTGGAAGTTGCTAAATTTATAGCTGGGGCAGTAAAGTAATTGTTAGTAATAACCCAACATTCATTAACACCATAATAATTTTTTGCTGAGGAAATTTCTTGAACTGCTTTTATTCCAACTTTTTTACTATAGCGTTTTGCTTGTACTGCTATCTTAATGCCATTGGCAAATAAAATAAAGTCTGCTCCATAATCTCCAGATGCTTGTGTTTGCTGTACATTATAGCCTTTAGCTTTCAGTATTATTGCTAAGTAGTCTTCAAATGCTCTGCCATTCATTGAATCGACTTGGTAAATGCCAGATTGTAAGAGTTCTTTTTCATATTCACTTTGTCTTTTATTGTTGGCTTTGATTCTAAAGTCTATTGTTATGATAGCGATAATTGCTGATGGGATAAGGAATATTATATCGTCACGGTCAAACAATATAATATTTACAATAAAAATAAATGTTATAAATGCAAAAAACACAAACATAATTCTTTGTACCATAAAATTGAGCCTCCTTCATGTAGTTTTTTTAAGTCAATCTTTGATTATAGCATATATAAACTTGGTTAAAAGCGTTAGAGTTAACATTTGCATGTCTGCAATAAGCAGTCCTGCTTACTACTGTGCCAAGGGATAAGATTTAAAAAAGAGAAAGTGTGTACATACAGTAGTTACAATCTTGCAGCCACTCACGCTCGCTAGTGATAGTGTGAGATAATAAAATTTGCTTAACTATTAGATGAGTTATTAAGAACATGAAGTACATTGGCAAAAGTTAGAGAAAGTAGAAAGAATGGCTAAAAAAAGCCAAATTAGCTCCTAAATGATGCAGATTATACAAAGAATTAGATTGCAATATGGACATAATCACGTTTACAGACTCACAAAGTTATCATAAATAGCGGAGGTTACTTAAAATGGTTAATTATATATTTGATGGAACAAAGTCTATCTTTAAAAATGATATTGGAGAAGCAATAATACAGTTTGAAAAGGTAAGCGACAGCCGAGTTAATATAAATGTTGAAATGAAACACTATCAAACAAATACTAATGCAACTTACAAAAAGTATATTGCACTAAAGGGTAACGGAAATTTGCAACACTACCCAATTAAAGAATTTGTAGTACAAGGCATAAATGTAGGTGAATACAATACTATAAAGAAATATTTTACACATTTATTGGGGGAAGAAGGTTACAAGGAATTTAAAGATGACTTTTTAAATGAATACTCAATACGCAAGGCTATGGAGCTGAACAGGTTTATGGGAAGGAATTAATAACAGAGGTTATAGTATTATGACGTTCTATCTATTAATTCTAAAAGTTATGTAAACATAAAGTATTTACAGTAAATAAAACCTATAAACGCTTTATGTTTATCTTATTGAGTGATAAGTAATAAAATTTTGATTTTATTAGTTCTTGAAAATTAATTAATTTATAATAAATCAAACAAAATATTTCAGTTTTAGTAATTAGAACCCAATATAGGAATATTGTATCATTTAAGTTAATTAGTTATAATTATTTAAGGTTAGGTATTATGAACCTGTATTATTACTATAGAAAAATAGAATGATAAAAATTAGCTGCCTATAAGAAATTTAATAGACAGTTATGTAGAATATGGAGGATTAAATTTGGCAAAGTTATTAGTTTTATCTCTAGCTGAAACAACTAGTGATAAAGATAACGGTTATGCGGTTATTGCAAGAAACTTAGATAATGACTCTTGGGTAATAATTCCAACCCTTCCTAGAGAATTATTTAGAATCGACGGTAAGTACGTTTGGGACATTTTCGCTATTACTGAAGCTGATATAATAAGAAGATTTGATAACAGAAGTAATGTTTACGATGTTAATCAGAGTAATTACTTACCCTATATGGTTCAACCACCATACAAAAGCAACACTCAAAGAAGAGAATTTCTTGAATCTCTTTCTTTTGATAGTACCATAAACTTGCAGAACAGTTCTTCGTGGGTAGGAATTTTGAAAACATCTAAAATAAATGAATTATTTTTTTATGAAAGAAAGCAAGATGATTTACTTTACGATGTTAATCAAACATTTTATTGGGAATGTAGAATAGATTTTACAGACGAGTATGGTTATCAATGGAGATATAAAAAAGCCCCTGGGATTGCAGTAAAAGACATGCGATTTAAAGCCTATTGGAGAGATCTAATGATTTCAAGAAAAGAGCTATTCTCTGAAAAAAAGCAAAAATGGATTGAATATATGAAGGAAAATGATACATATTTTCTAATTGAATTTTATCCAAGTTCATTCTTGGGGTCTGTAGCGGTTATTTCAGGTGTACTTTGTATAAATAAAAAAGAAATGAGGCGAGATAGTTGAAAGAAAAGCTATATTACAAAGAAGTTAATGATAAAACTCTTGTTTTAGATAGTGTAACAGGTCTAATAGGATGGGAAGACGGTTCTGACTTCTTACAAGTTCAAATGAGAAATTTACAGAGACTTATACTTAATAAAGAAGATAATTTTTTAAGGGCTGCATCGAACGAAATAGTTATTTTAGAAGTAACACCCTACTCTAAACTTACACTTAAGGTGATAAATGGAAAAAGTTATTTGGTAAGTCTAAATAAAACCCTCGGGCTTTTAAAATGTGATCTACAAGATAAAGAGCTTGAAAATTTGAATAGAAATGGAGGATTAATAATAGTTTTATTAGAATCTACAGAAAAGAATATCGTATTTATAATACCAAACTTAAAGAAATATGAAAAAAATACAATTTCTTTAGGACGCAATATATTTAAGGGAAATGAAAATAATCATTACTTTAATAATTATAATATTAGCAATAATAGTGTTCTAGATGATGAAGAGGATTACATAGAAACAAATTTAAAATTACCTAAAAAATTATTTAATTCTAACCAAGAAGTTTTAGAGTTATTAAATAAAAACCATTTGTTAATGAGAGAGCATTACTACGAACTTAATTCAAAATTGACTCATTTAAATAACACAGTAAAAAGCCTATCAGATAATAGTGAGAAGGACTACATTATTAAGAAGCAGGAATTAAATATTAAAGACTTAAACTACCAATTAGAAAAATTAATTCATGACAGAAGACAATTAGAAAACGAAAGAAAAAAGGCTGAATTAATAGCCTTGAATCAGTTTAAAGCTGACTTAAAGATGTCGACTTTGGCCATTGAAAAACAGGTTGACCTTGACGATTCTTACTCCTTACATAGTAAGTTGCAAAGTCTTGTAACAGATATTTTAGATTTCTTAGAAGTGCCTCAAGAAGCAAAAAATAAAGTTATGGAAAGCAAGAGTATTAATGCTAAGATAACTGATATTTCCGATAACTTTGATTCTAAAGTACAGTCTTTAATGGATATAAGGGATGAATTTGTATTAAATAATATTATTAAACCAAAAGGAGATTAAGTCGTGTACTATGGTATAGATCTTGGCACTACTAACTCAGTAATTTCTTATGGAATTGAAATAGCTTCAAAGGATTTTTTTGAACTAGAAACCCTCACGAATACAAATGGGGAAGTAATAACGCCTTCAGTCGTTTTTTTTGAAGAGAATGAAAAGCCTTTAGTAGGGAAATTTGCTCTTGAAAACTTTAAGTATGAACCTACTAAGACAGTAAGATGGGCTAAAAGAAAAATGGGTTCAGACTATAAATATCAGATTGGAGATAAGGAATTAACTCCACAAAATATATCAGCATATGTATTAAAAGAACTAAAATTATATGCAGAGAGAGGGAATATTGAAGAAGAAATTAATAGCGTAGTAGTTACTGTTCCAGCTGACTTTGATACTAATGCTAGACAAGCTACAATAGATGCTGCGAAAATTGCTGGTTTTACAACTGTTCATTTGATTCCAGAACCGAATGCTGCAATTCTAAACTATGTTTATAAAACTTATGAAAAAGATAAGTTGAAGGAATATTTTTCTGACGAGGAAAGGTACATGCTAGTTTTCGACTTAGGTGGCGGAACATTCGATTTATCACTGTCAACAATAAAACTTGACAATAGAGGGAAATTAACCACTAGTGTAATTACTTCATCTGGAAACAAATATCTAGGCGGTATCAATTTTGATAAAGACTTAATGATGTATACTCTCAAGAAAGCCATGAAACTATACCCTAAAGATGTAGAACCCTTAGGAATTTTGCTAAATAGTATTGAAAATGAGCAAACAGTCAAAGAGGATGCCATTTTAAATGCTTTAGCTCAACTTATGAGGGATTGTGAAGCTTGCAAAGAGTATTTAAGTCAAAACAACAAAAGAACTCTTAGCTTTTTCTCCCATGAAAGAAAGCCATATAGAGTTGATATAAGTAAAGAAGAATTTGAAAGACTTTTAGTACCCTATTTGAATAATATTCAAAAAAATGTTGATGAAGTCTTGAAACAAGCGAGTGAAACTACAGACAATTTTAGAGAATGGTCTCAGCTATTTGGAGTATTACTAGTTGGAGGATCAACTCATATTCCTGCTATTAAAAATTATTGCGAAGAAACATTTGGGCATGAACCAATAATAGGTCAAGAAGTATACACCTCAGTATCAAGAGGTGCAGCAATTTATGCTTCTATCCTTGCTGGCCAAAATAGTTTAATTGAAGAATACAATACTGTTGTCCCTCATGATTTTTATTTGAGAAATAGTGACGAATATTATGAGATTTTTAAAAAAGGCGGTAAAGAAAAGCAAAAAAATATTAATTATGAAATTCCTTTTACGCTAGATACTAAAGCTCCTATTGAAATAGTCCAAAAATATTACAATCCGTCTGGAGAAGAAACGGATTTACTGCTACAAACTATTAATTATTCTCATCCCTTTATGTTCACCGGCGATACTTTAGAGATGAACTTTAGTATTGATGATGATTTGATAATATCAGTTTCTGCACGGGAAGACTGCATAGACGATGCAGTAGAAATTGTTTTTGATAATAAAGTAAAGTTTTCTGAGGAACGTATGGAATTAGAAAAGAAAGTAATGAGTGATCAATTATGAATAATTTAATTGATACCGAGCCTATTATTGAAACTCCAAATAAAAAAAGTGACAACGATGTAGTTTTAGAATCTTATTTTAAAGAGTTATTAGATAAGGAGTTTAAAGTTACCTATTTGATTATATCAGATGCAGAACATAAAAATAATTTTATTAATAAGATAATTAATAAAATATTTGAGGCAATTGAGTTAGACGAATACCCTCATATCAAAAATAAAAATAATTTCAGTGTATCTTGGAACTCACTAGAGATTAAAGTGAAGATAAGTAGTGAGTTATCGGAAAATAACAATTTACTTTGGGAAATAATATTTCAAGCCAAATTTGTTACTTTAGAAGAATTGAGGACAAGATTTCTTGCTGCTATTGTTAAAGATAATCGTTTCAAAAAGAAATATTGTATACAAGACGAAATTTCAGACGAAATTTGCATTGTTTCTTATCCAATAATTAGGAAATTAGAGAATAATTTAAGAGATTATCTTCTACGATTTTTCACTAAAAAATTTGGCTACCAATGGTGGGACAAAAGCAAGACCCCTCAGTTAGAAGGAAAAGTAAAAGAAAGAGCGAAACGCACTTTTGGGGACATGCTAGATTTACAACTATACAGCATTGATTTTATTGATTTAACGGAATTATTAGATGGAAAAGCAAAAGTAGAAAACCGTGATATCATAGAAGGATTAACTATTTTATCAAACATTAGAGAAGACAATGTGAAATTTGAAAGAAAGATTGAAAATCTTAAAAATAAGTTATATGGTAATTGGGAAAAGTTTTTCGAAGCGCATATTACTATTGGTAATTTCCTTAAGGTATGGAAAGATTTATATCACATTCGTTGTGAAATTGCTCATAATAGTTTTATGAACTTAACTCGTTTTATTAGACTGATTGATTGCTACAGTCAAATAGACGGTGAGTTGAATAAGCTAATTGATGAATTGAGAATAGTCAAACCAATAGAACATGAAATTTTAGAAGAAATACTAAGTTTACCAATTTTCCTTTCTCGTAAAGATATAGAATCAATTATGGAATACAATACAATTTATTTTACTCCTCAGAATTTTTCAAAGGAATCTTTAAGCGTAGTGGAATTTGATCTCCTATTTAGTTCGGTTAAAAGAGATTTAGAAATAATAGGAGAATACCAAGAGTCTGATTATCAATTTAATATAAGTGAAGAAGTAGAAGAGCCAGACGATAGTACTGAGTTAACTTCTATTAGTAAGACAGTATATTTTCCTTTTATTCCAGAAGAAGTAAAAAATGCATTAAAAATAGGAATGAAAAATAAAAAATTTTTACAAATGCCATAGTTATTATATTATAATAATTGTTCTTTGAAAAATCTAAGAGCTATAATGTTAAGAAATACAGATAATAAAAAGACACCTATTAAGGTGTCCTTTTATTTAAACAAAAGATAAATTTAGATTTTTAATTCTATCTTTTGAGATGATATATTATTTCAAGCTGATTAAAGAGCCATGAAGGAACACTATTCCAATCAAAGTTGAGGAAACTGTTACTTTTTAAAGTATTATGAAAAGAACATAATAGTAGCCTATTTGCCAAAATAGTAGGGCCACCCAGGGAATTTGGCCAGAAATGATCAGCTTCAATTTTATATTCTCTTGATTTATTAAAGATACATTCATATCCGGAACATTTTATAAATTGACATTTATTTGTTCGGAGAATTCCATTTTTAAAGTTATTGTTCTTTTTCCAATTTAATTGTGGATTGTTATGAAATGACTCACCGTTTTTATAATAAAAATCTGGATGGATCAATGCCAGTGCAAGAGGTAAGGTGAAAGTTGTTAATTTAGCATCAATAACTTCGCGATATTTATTCATCCACACTTTATCGAAGTCAGACGGGTCCAGCTGTTTAGAATAATTCAATAAATATTCAAGATACTTTTCGTATACTTTAACAGAGGAACTTATTTTCATGGCTTATCAATTCTTATTTTTGTAATTTTTCTTGTGTCGCCGCTATAACTTATAGTTTCAACTGCAATTACCTGTCCATGTGGAAAAGCTGAGATATTTAACCCTCTCGATTCTTTAGCTGCATTAATAGGAATGGGAGGATTAAATGTGGGATTAGTTACTTTAGTTATCACACAATTTTGGCCGATTGGCTCAATATAAATGAAATCCCTAACTGTACCGCCGTGATTAACATTGAATGGCACTGTACCACCATTTGCGAACACATCTATACTCCTCGTAGAAGCTCCACTTCGCCTAGAAATACGTCCAGCTGATGTTGCTGGATATGCAGTTACTTTAAATTGCGCATTCAAACCCTCTAAATAATCGGTTAATAGATAACCACCAAGTTCGTCAGGAGCAGAAAAGAAAACATCAAATGATTCTTTTGCAACTATCTTGGAAGGGATACCATTACTACTAGAAAGAGCGCCTGATGAAGTTATAAATTGCAATGACCAATCACATCTATTGAAATGACGATCCTCTGAGACTAAGAATGTTTTCCATTCATCAATTGTTCGAATAGCAGCATCAGTTACTAAATAAGTTAAAGCACCTGAAAGGAAAGCTTCAGCCAAAGTTTTGTGTGGATCTTGATTAGAAAAAAGCTTAGAGCCGCCGTTACCTTTTCTAGTATCTAGATCTTCAGCAGCCTTTATAATTTTTATGATTTCCTCTGCCAAGTCTAAAGGGGTTCTTTCTCCGCCTTTTCCAAAATAATTTTCTGAAATTAACTTTTCTAATTCGATACAATTGAATGAAAATGCACAGTAACCAAAAGAGCTTACATAAGGATTTAACTGTATCTTATTATGTAAAGGATTATTACAGCCACCTAATGTGACCCTACTACATAGATGAATCACTGTTTCAAAGGAATCTTTATGAAGTTGTGATTTATAACTATTCAAATTAAATGCATATCGCATCCACTCTTGATGTAGTGGTTTCATAGGAGTAGCTCCAGTTGTTACATGTGTGAAAATTTCAGCTAAAAATGGAGGTGTATAATATTCTTGATCATATAGTAGAACGAAAGGAATAAGTTGTTGGTATTGTGTTGAATTCCTCATCCCATCTATTCTGTGTTGCCCATCTAAAATCCATAACGGCTTTTCGCCATCATTAAAATGAACAGTTACCAAAAAGTTATCATCAATTGCAATAATATTTCCATTATTATCTGTTTTAGTACGCTGCTCTACTTCAATAAATGCTTCGTCATTAATACGTGGGTTAGCTACACCGATTAAGACAGGGTTGGCCATTAAATTATTTTTTGAAATATCGCTATAGATAGTATTAATTGTACTTGCCTTCTCTTCATCTAATGGCCTTTGCCATTGATCTACTGGAGGATGGTGAATATCTAATGCAATTTGATGATGTGGCTTTGTTTCCGAAAAACTGGGAACAGTAGCTATATTTTTTAAGTTTTCAGATGATAAGAACCCTATAAAAATAGGATAATTGCAACCATTAATTGTACTTATAGATTTCAATGTGTTAAAAGTAATTTTAGTCATTAAATGTCTCTCCTTTTACAATACATGTATTAATTATAATGCAATATTAGAAAATGTGTATATTTATATATAATAGATATAAATGGTATTTTAATTAGGCACGTTTTTCGAAGGTTTTTTTGAATAATACTTTATTTTTATGAGGTTATTGAGTTAGTTTTATAGATGCGTAATGTTTCCTAGTTGTTAAAAACATAAAAATAAACAAAGAGAGAAATCCATTGTATAGGGGTGCTACGTGAAACATAAGCTTTAAAGGCTTTAAATACTAGTTTAAATTCTTCTAAACGTAACATTAAAAAAGTTTATATATTGATGGGGTACTTTGGTTAGAGATATTCAAGAGTTCCTTTAGTATATTACTCTTTTTTATATTGTTTTAGATTTTTCAAACAGGCTGTACCCACTATCTCAACAGACGTTTTTGAAGACCTTAAATGGATGATAGATAGAAGTTGTTATTTTAATGAGAATCTAATGTAAAATAGAGTATATAAGAACAGTAACTTGTTTTGGGAGGAAATAATTTGAACAACTTTATCGTTATGCAAGGACATACTTTTCAACAAGAAAAGGATTTAGGAGTTATTTGGTCGCCTCAACAAGACAAAGGAGGGAATGTACCACATTCATGGAAACGAATGATGGAAGTAAAAAAGGGAGATCGAATATTTCATTATGTAAAAGGTAATATTGTTGCTATTAGCATTGCTAGTGAAGATTGTAAATTATCTAGTAAACCTTCTACTCTACACGATCACACCAACTGGAATAATGAAGGTTATTTAGTTAAGCTAGAATATTATGAACTAGACGTGCTAGTTAATATTAAAAATAAATTTAATCTAATTTCCTCACTTTTACCGATTAAATATTCACCATTCCAACGAGATGCAAATGGCAACCAAGGCTATTTATATCCATGTAATGAAGAGCTTGCTATTAAATTATTAGAACTAATCAGTGAATTGAATATCTACCAAATAGATGATAAACAATTAGAGTTATCTATAGACCATGTAAGAAGCGCTGAACAGAATAAATTGATTACTGTAATCTCCGAAACAGAATCTGAAGTGAAGACGAAAATCAGATTAGGACAGCAAAGGTTCAGAAAAGATTTATTTTCATTATGGGGAAGTAAATGTGCATTATGTGAAATTAACTTGCCACAATTGTTAAGAGCTAGTCACTCAAAGCCTTGGAAAGATAGTAAGAATGAAGAGAGAGTAGATCCATATAACGGTTTACTGCTTTGTTGTAACCATGATGCTCTCTACGATAAGGGATACATTACATTTGATGAAAATGGTATTTTACATATTTCACCTTTAATTGAGGGTGAAGACTATAGTAAGTATAATATTAATTCTAATATGCAAATTAACTATTATCCACAAAATAGATCATATTTTAAATGGCATAAAAAGAACCAATTTCAATCATCGTAACCATTTAGAATTTGGGATTAATAAAAAAGGAGTTATTATGAACGCATATATTAAACAGTGAATGCTTTCATTTTAAATTGCAGCTTTGGGATAAGGAGTTAAAAAAGCGCCGAATATTATAGAATGTCTATATAACCACCACGTAGATATCGGTGGTAGTTATGTAGAAATCCATCATATCAAACCATTGAGTTCACTTAAAGAAGCGGTTGCAATTAATCCAAAAACAGATTTAGTTCCCTTAGCTGCAAACTGTCATCGAATGATACATAGAAGAAAAAAATGAAGTATTGACTGTTGAACAACTTAAAGTTCAAACGAAAAAGCTTTATAATGAGCTATGTTGAAAATAAGATTAATCACTCTATAATCTATAAAGGGTATCTTTTATTAGAGTAATGATCAGCTTTGTCGGATAGCCACTGATAGCGTTCGGCAGTGTTTTATAAATTACGTGTAAACTTGATAAACAATCCATGGTTGTACCAAGCTGGGTTTAAGCCGAAGCTACCGTCTCGAGTTTTTAGCGTGATACAATTACTTTTAAAAATTAATACAAAGGAGAGTAAATATGCCCACCTATAACAAATTAGTAAGAGATAATATTTTAGAAATCATTAAAGCCGAAGGTTTAAGCTACAACGCAAAAATACTAACATCTGATGAGCTACTGGTAGAAGTAAAAGCAAAAATGGTTGAGGAAGCAAATGAGTTTATGGAAGCTGTTGAAAAAAAGGAAGCTGTTGAGGAACTTGCAGATATTTTAGAATTAATTCATACTTCATTGGGAGCTTATGGGGTTGCTTTTGAAGAACTTGAAGCGATTCGCAAGGAGAAAAAAGAAAAGAGAGGTGGTTTTGAGAAAGCTATCTACCTTATTGAAGTAGAGGATAAATAATTACTAAGGGGTGATTATATGAATAATTTTCTTAAGAATGATCAATCATTAGAATCTAACTTCCGATCAGTTTACTTGTTTGGAAGGAATGTAGCTACATATAAGTTTGCTTTTGCAAAGGCATTATTAGAGCTAGGCAAACGTGATAAAAGTTTTGTCAGCCTTGAGGAATTATCACCGATATTTGCTAAGTATATGTTAGAGCATATAGGGAATGGCAAAAGGCAAATTACCAGTACATCATCTAAGTTTATCAATGCGTTAGAATTATATAATGAACAGAAAATTTCATGGGAACAGTTATTGCAGGTTACTGAAAAAGTAGGCTTCAATAATGTAATAGATGCTTTCCATAACATTCCCAATGGGGAACTTGATACAGTCTTCTATGAAAAGTCTGTTCAAGAAAAAACATTAGGTATCACATTAACTGATAGTATCTACATGTTGAATGAAAGTGAACAACGAGCGAATTTGTTTAATGAAATCGAAGGTAGATGGAACTTAGTCGAAAGTGCTTGGACGGAAAGAAATCCAAAGTTAGAAGTTAAATTTGATGAAAAATTTGAACAGTTCTTCTTTTTGAAGTCTATTACACCTGAGAGGTATTTACACTCTCATGAACGTGTAAATTTAACACCTGTAAGAATGCCATTAAATGGATATCAAAAAGGGAAATGTTTTTATTGTTATAGAACTATTTCTATTGTAAGTGGGCAACTCAATACCTGTGATGTAGATCATTTTATACCGCTCTCTATTCAATATTTATCAACGGTGGATATGAATTTAAATGGTGTATGGAATTTAGTATTAAGTTGTCAAAAATGTAATAGAGGAGAACACAATGGTAAATTTGCTAGAGTACCGCACAAATCTTTATTAGAGCGATTATACAAACGAAATGAATATCTAATTGAAAGTAATCATCCTCTTAAAGAAACAATCATCATGAACACAGGAAAGAATAATAAGTTGAGAGCAGAATTTTTAAAAACAACTTTTAATTATGCTTCTTCTATTAAAGGTTCTGGATGGCTGCCTGAACAATATTACAATATTGGATTTTAGAATAGATGAAATGTTAAGTCAGGTAGTTTTTCCGACGTAAATTGCATCTTCTCCCTTGAGAATTAAGTATTTGTTTAAGAATAAATAAATGTATACTTTTGATTTAGATAATTATTCCATATTTAATAAGGCTCTTCTTTTTTTATATTGTTTCCTTCCAATCTCCAAGTGAATTTTAAAGGTCTTGCTCTTTAGCACTCTAATGATATGTTATTAGAAAAAAGACGGAAAAAACAGTGACTTAAAATTATCTATCTTTTTTTAATTTGTCAATGTTTTTTTTGATTTTGCCATTTAAATTTAGTAACAAACTATCATTTTTATTTCGTTTTGGTAATGTGCCGGAAGGACTATCTTTTAAAAAAAGGCTTTTCTTCTTTTTTTTATCTCCCATTCTATCATCTCCCATACGAACTTTTGTACATATATACTAGCTGTATGGTGAAAATATGATTGGTTTAATTAAAAAAAGACAGGAGTATTAACTCCTGTCTCATTATCTCATTTCACCGAAACGACTATCTTTTAGACGATCTACAGCCTTGTCGCTCCTCTTAAATAATTCTTTTGTGTATAATGATGGGGAAGTTCGTGGAGTTGTTCGAATAGACTTTTCTCGTAAAAAAGGAGACTTAACTCTACCTCTGCGTCTTTCAACTACAGTAGCTACATTATCTTCTGTTATGCTTTTACGCTCTGGCATTTCACTCACTCCTTTCCTATCTATGATTCTTATTCTATCAAACTTGCAGTTTTTTATCTACAAAGTTTGCTGCCAATGGGGTTGCTCTTCTTATGGCTTTTCTAGCCAACTATGTATCAAACATAGATTAATGATATGATCTATATCTATGTCTAATACATGTTCCTTTTCTGATTCAATAGAAATAACTACTGGAAATACTTTTTCGAGATATGGAACAAGAGTGGTATGTTGATCAATATGAATAACTGTTTTATCATTTATTGACTGCATTTGTTCTTCTGTAAGGTTTACTCCAAGCACTGTGCCAACCTCTTGTTTAAAATAGTTTTCATTGTCTTTCTTGAATACTGTGATCTCTTGTCTGCATGTTTCTCCATAAGAATATAAAAAATCCTCTAAACTCGCTCGATAATCTTCTATTTCATTCCATTCTTGAGTTTCAAAAGAAGATATTTGCATCATGTCCAATATATCTGTAAATTGTAAACTTCTATTTTGTGTTTGGACAATAACTTTTTTCATCTCTTCATTTACGCTTTCCACTTCATTAATTTGTTCCATTTCCGCTCCTCCAATTTTCTTTATAGATGGAGTAAGAAATAAAGTTAAATCAACAAAGATGAACATTCCAGCTAACAACGTATATCGTTGCCACTCTTTTACATTAAAACCTGTCTGATTAAGTAACAGTACAACTCCAATAGTAAAAAGGAAATACCACGTTCTTCGTAAATTCTGTTTATGAGTTCTAAAAAAATCTTTAAAAGACCAACTTATGTATAGGATAACGGTTGAAAATCCAATGAGAATAAACCATTTATTTTCTTGTATGAAGTTGAGGACTGAATTTCCCCATGCCACCTTTACGATAAATAAAATTATTAAAAGGACAATAGGAATTACTATTTTTAAAATCGTATTATTATGTAGCCTCTTATACCACTTTTCACTTTCTTCTTGATTGCCTGCCATAATTCACCTCCTAGCTTATTTTACCACGATTCAAGACTACAATCTTCTAAAAAAGGAACTATCCTAGATAAAAGGAACCTAAAGCTACGATTGATATTAACTAGAGAGTCTTTAATTGCAATAAGAGTGGGTAGATAGCAAGAATCTAGCGGTCTATATAATTATCTGCATTGTGAAATTGATATTAAAGGTAAACTTCACTTACAGCCTTAAGAGCGTATTTTGGGTCACTAAATCGGTGGGTCACTAAACAAGTGACAAATAGTGACGTGAAAAAGCTTTTGACCGTCAAAATTAATCATATTTTGGTCACTAATATTTTAGTAGCACTCAGCTCTCTGTCTTTTGTTCACTCTTCCCATTTCTTACTGATGATTTTTTCAATAATCCCGTGTAAATCATCCGGTTTATGAAACTCAATTGGAAACGGGTCTTTTTCAAACAGAATCCATTCCGCTTCAATTAACGCCACGTAGTGTCCGTTCACTGTCGCTAAGTGAATATTTTTACCGAAATTTAACCTCTGTTTCGCCAAGCTTCATTTTTAACTCAGCATCAGGCGTATGCTCGACGATATGAGCAGCAACTTCTATGACTTGATACTTATCCAACCGCTCTTGAAGCTCACGCTTTTCACTTGTTGCCCACAGTTTCATGTCCAATTCAAACTGTTCGAGTTCTACGCTTTCTGCTTCAAACGTTTCGCTGACGTGTTCACGCACCATATCCATCACTTGTGTTTTCATAATCTCAGGCATCAGCTTGTTATAGTCAATGAATTTCAAGAAGTCTTCAAAGTAACGGGTGTGAGACGCTTGATGGATGACAAGTTCGCTTTCTTCGTACATGCCTTCTTCAGGCATGTACGAGTATTGAAATGATTTCATAGTTTTCCTTTTCAAGCATAGTAATAGTACATAAGGAGGAGATGAGATGGAAAGCTTCATTCAACAAATTAAGGTTCTGTCTAATAGATTTGAAAGGATTAAAGATAACATTAAGACTGAAGAAGCAACAAAAACATCTTTAATTATGCCTTTGATACAAACATTAGGATATGATGTTTTTAATCCAGAGGAATTTGTGCCTGAATTTATAGCCGACGTTGGTATAAAAAAAGGAGAAAAGATTGACTATGCAATTATGGATAGTGGAAGTCCAGTAATATTAATTGAAGCGAAAAGTGTACATGAAAAACTTCCTAAACATAATTCTCAGCTATTTAGGTATTTTGGTACGACTAAAGCTAAATTTGCTATTCTAACGAATGGTATTGAATATAGATTTTATACTGACTTAGAAGAACCAAATAAAATGGATACCAAGCCCTTTTTTATTTTTAATTTGCTTGAGTTTAGAGATAACGATATATATGAGATAGCAAAGTTTAGAAAGAATGTATTTAACGTTGAAAATGTCCTTACTACGGCTTCGGAATTAAAATATACAAGTGAGATTAAACAATTCTTGAGTCAACAATGGGAAGAACCAAATGATGAATTTATAAAATTTGTGTTGAGCGATGTATACCAAGGTGTAAAAACAAAAAAAGTGATAGATAATTTTAGAGAAACTGTACAAAAATCTTTAGCACAATTTGTAAATGAGAAAGTAAATGACAAGCTTCAAAAAGCTCTAAATTCTTCAGCTACCAATGAAGAACATATAGTGGAAAAAGATGAAGCTTTAAAAGATGAACACGTTCCTGAAGACAAAGTTACTATCGAAACCATTGTTACAACAGAAGAAGAGATAGAAGGGTATGTTTTTGTAAAATTGCTATTAAAAGATGAGATCGACTCAAGTAGAGTTCATTATCGAGATAATAAAAGCTATTTTAATGTGCTATTAGACAATAGCATTCGAAAATGGGTTTGCAGGCTAGGATTTAATACAGCTAATAAGTATATACAATTAAACAATGAGGAAAAGACTATTTATAAGCTAAATGACGTAAATGAGATTTCGTTGTATAAAGATGAAATACTTGAAGTAGCAAAGCAGTTTCAGTAGAAGAGTATAAACAAACATACAATAAAGAAAGAGAGCAATTTGTTTTGCTTTCTTTTTATTTATGAGTAATATATGCGAGGAAACCTTTAATAACAAGCTTAAGAACATAAAATTTGTGGTCACACAGTGGTCACGGATTGGTCACAGAACCCTAATTTTTCACTTTAAAACGACAGCATCACCCACGTTGACTTCATGATTGGCTCAGCTGAAATGGACATCGACGGCATTAAAGCTGACGGCACAAGCGAGCCTGTGTTTAGAAAAGGAAACTGGGCGTTT
>Ga0209463_1000771_pt1 | contig 22132 bp, 22 predicted proteins | sample AgamicMgSfrz_FD_187169 | JGI IMG/M metagenome (GOLD analysis project Ga0209463, IMG submission 187169) | Agave microbial communities from Guanajuato, Mexico - Mg.Sf.rz (SPAdes) (version 2) | ecosystem: Host-associated > Plants > Phyllosphere > Phylloplane/Leaf | place: Guanajuato, Mexico... | reverse complement strand
TATTAATGGGAGAAAAGCAGGGCTCCATTTCTGCAGACCTGTTGAAACGGCTTATTAATGAGCTGAACATGTATGGAGCAAAGGAACTATCCATTGCAGAACATCGTTACATTAATACATCAGTCATCAGAGATATTAATGGAGAGACAAAGATGAATGGTTATTCTGTCAACAATCTTCCTTTGACAATTAAAGTGATTGCTGCAGATGAAAATAGTGCCGAGCAGCTGTACAATCGCATGAAGGTATCACAATCTGCAGATGATTTCTTCATGGACAATTTGTTGCTTGATGTTAAAAAGCCGCAGCAAAAAATAACCATACCAGCATATGAAGACAATATACTGATTCGTTATATGAAGCCTGCAGGAGATGAAGAAGGAGGCGGTGCTTGATGTGGCTGCCTATATTTGGCCTTATTATCGGCATATCACTTGGCCTAATGACAGAAATTACAGTTCCAGATGAATATGCCAATTATCTGTCGATTGCAGTCCTCGCAGCACTTGATACGCTGTTTGGCGGCATCAGGGCACATTTGCAGAATATATACGATGAAAAGGTGTTTGTATCAGGTTTTTTCTTTAATATTCTCCTTGCTGCAAGTTTAGCTTTTCTCGGTGTTCATCTTGGTGTAGACTTATACTTAGCTGCCATATTTGCCTTCGGGGTAAGGCTGTTTCAAAATATCGCAGTCATTAGAAGAATCATCTTGACAAAGTGGGAAAATAAACGAGAAAAAACTGAAAAAAATCAATGATAAAAAAGGGAATATATTAGTTTTGGCGAATTATTTAAATAATAATATATTAATAGGGAATTTTATTCATTAAAATTTAACATTCGCTAAATAAGCAGGATAGCTGTTGTTCACTTATTTTTAAAAAGCAAAAGGAGGTGCCCGAGAATGAACAGCAATGAATTTTATGTAAGTCTAGACATCGGTACATCCAGCGTGAAAGTAATCATTGGCGAAATGATTAATGAGTCCTTAAACATTATTGGAGTAGGCATCGTACCTTCTGAAGGGTTGAGGAAGGGTTCTATTGTCGATATAGATGAAACCGTTCATTCCATACGAAGAGCTATTGAACAAGCGGAAAGAATGATTGGTGTAGAAATTAAACAAGTTATTGTTGGTGTTTCGGGAAATCATGTTAGCTTGCAGCCCTCACATGGAGTAGTGGCAGTTTCAAGTGAAAATCGGGAAATTACAATAGAAGATGTAATGAGAGTTAAGGATGCAGCACAAGTCGTTTCCATTCCGCCTGAGAGGGAAATAATCGATATTATACCAAAGCAGTTTATCGTGGATGGTCTTGATGAAATTACAGATCCACGCGGAATGATAGGCGTCCGCCTCGAAATGGAAGGAATTATTATTACAGGCAGCAAGACAATATTACATAATACGCTTCGCTGTGTGGAAAAGGCCGGCCTTGAGATTGTTGATATTACTTTACAGCCTCTTGCCGCAGGTTCCTTCGCGCTGTCAAAGGATGAAAAAAATCTTGGAGTGGCACTGCTTGATATTGGCGGTGGATCTACTACAATCGCTATTTTCGAAAATGGCTTCTTGAAAAAGACAAGCGTCTTGCCAATAGGTGGAGATCATATAACAAAAGATCTTTCTATTGGCTTGCGAACAACAACTGAAGATGCGGAGAAAATCAAGGTGAAATACGGCTATGCCTATTATAACCACGCATCAGAGGAAGAAGTGTTCAGCGTTCCGATTATCGGGAGCGACCAGCATCAGCAGTTCAACCAGTTGGAAATTGCCGATATTATTGAAGCAAGATTAGAAGAGATGTTCGATTTAGTGATGGACGAGCTTGAAAGATTGGGTGTGTATGATCTTCCAGGAGGAGTCGTTCTCTCTGGAGGAGTAGCTGGAACAAAAGGGATTTTAGAATTGGCACAGGAGGTTTTCCAAAATCGGGTTCGCATAGCAATACCTGATTATATTGGTGTTAGAGAAGCGCAATATACGACTGCTGTCGGCTTGATTAAATTCTCTTACAAATACAACAAGCTGCAAGGCGGTAATGTCCATCACTCAGAGCCTGTTGCAGTTGGGGAACCAAAGGAAAAAAGAGCGCCAAAACAAACACAGCCAAAAGCTTCATATGAAAAGCAACCAGTCGAAAAAGGACCCTCGAAGCTAAAGAAGTTTATGGGTTACTTCTTCGATTAAAAGATAAAAACATAAGAACAATTAAATGGTATGTTTACTCCATATCACCAAGACTTGAGACGCGGACAGTTCGATACTGCTGAATATCGACGAATTAGGAGGATTTGTCATGTTAGAATTTGATACAAATATAGATTCATTAGCTGTAATAAAGGTAATTGGAGTCGGTGGCGGCGGGAACAATGCTGTCAATCGAATGATTGAACATGGTGTTCAAGGAGTAGAATTTATTGCAGTAAACACAGACGCACAGGCTTTGAACTTATCAAAAGCGGAAGTGAAAATGCAAATTGGCGGCAAACTGACTAGAGGTTTGGGTGCCGGCGCTAACCCGGACGTGGGTAAAAAAGCTGCAGAAGAAAGCAAAGAACAAATTGAAGAAGCTCTAAAAGGTGCTGATATGGTATTTGTTACTGCAGGTATGGGCGGAGGAACAGGTACTGGTGCAGCACCTGTAATCGCACAAATCGCTAAAGACATCGGGGCATTAACAGTTGGTGTTGTAACAAGACCTTTCACATTTGAAGGTAGAAAACGTTCTACACATGCAGCAAGCGGCATCTCTGCTCTTAAAGAAGCTGTAGACACATTGATTGTCATCCCGAATGACCGTTTGCTTGAGATTGTAGATAAGAGCACTCCGATGCTTGAAGCATTCAGAGAAGCAGATAACGTTCTTCGTCAAGGTGTACAAGGTATTTCTGACCTTATCGCTACACCAGGATTAATTAACCTTGACTTTGCAGATGTTAAAACAATCATGGTTAATAAAGGTTCTGCATTGATGGGTATTGGTGTTGCATCAGGAGAAAATCGCGCAGCAGAAGCAGCGAAAAAGGCGATTTCATCTCCGTTGCTAGAAACTTCCATCGATGGAGCGCAAGGTGTGCTAATGAACATCACTGGCGGTTCAAACTTGAGCCTTTATGAAGTTCAGGAAGCTGCTGATATTGTCGCTTCTGCATCTGACCAAGATGTAAACATGATTTTCGGTTCTGTAATAAATGAAAATCTAAAAGACGAAATCGTCGTGACAGTAATCGCGACAGGATTTAATCAAGATACAATGCAAGTACCAACTTCAAGACCATCTTTAAATAGCATGAAACCTTCAAGCAGCCCTAGCGGTTCTCGTGAAGTAAAGCGCGAGGAAAACCCTAGCAGTGCAAAAGAACCTGTTCGAGGAAGTTCGAATCAAACAGGAGAAGATACACTGGATATACCAACATTCTTGCGTAATAGAAATCGCAGAAGATAAAAAAAAGCGGGATAATTTCCCGCTTTTTTTTTATGCCTTTCATAGCCTGGGAAATAATTTTCTTCTAAAAAACTGAAAATTTACCGTTAGAACAAACTGTTGGCACAAGGCAAGAAATAGTGACAAAATCTGTTGTTAATAGAGGAAATTTCTGTTTTTTTGATTACAGGAAGTGACACACTTTCCTGATCCGGTAGGTTATACTTTTTCGTAACAGATTAATAGAGTTAGGTGAGCAAGCAAACATCGCCATAAAACTTGGGGAGGAGGCTTAAATATTTGGCCGTTTATTTAGATGTAATATGGCTGCTGAATTTCTTGTTTGACAGCTTGCTGCTCTACTTGACAGCCATTATCTTAAAGAGAGAAATAAAGCTATGGAGAGTGCTGTGCGGCGGCCTCATTGGATCAGTTATCATCCTGCTGGCTGTAACTCCCTATCATATATATACAAGTCATCCGATTTCTAAGCTGAGTTTCTCTTGTGTTATGGTATTGACTGTTTTTGGCTTTAAAAGACTACGCTATTATCTCAGTGGATTAATGACATTCTATTTCGTTACCTTCCTGATTGGAGGGGTGCTGATTGGAAGCCATTATTTTGTACAGTTTGATTTTCAATTATCATCTTCCGTTATGCTTGCAAGTGTTAAAGGATTCGGTGATCCTATCAGTTGGCTGTTTGTTTTGCTTGGCTTTCCTGCAGCCTGGCATTTTTCCAAAAAAAATGTAGAAAGCATTGAAATGACAAAAATTAAATATGAAGAGATTGTTCAGGTAAGGTTTCAAATTGCTGGCACAGATTATTCTTTGAAAGGGCTTGTTGATAGCGGGAACCAAGTGTATGACCCCATCTCAAGAGTACCTGTAATGTTTGTCTCAATAAGCGGGATGAAAGAGGAAATACCAGCAGAGTTAAGCGAAATTGTCGACGATTCGGAAGCAATTATACATGGGCAGATACAGCTTAGCGATGAATGGCAATACAGAATGCGTATCATTCCTTATAAGGTGATGGGGAAAGAGCATCAGCTTATGATTGCTATTAAGCCAGAACAACTTGTTATCGAACAAAATGATGGCAGATATGTAGTTGAAAAAGGGCTGATTTCTTTTACAAGACAGCAGCTTTCATCAGATGATGCATTTTCATGTATTGTGCACCCTAAAATGCTGACAGGCAAAAAAAACAATGTGCTAAACCAAGGAATGGTTAGTTAGTATACTATACTCTTTTGACACATCATTTAGAAGGAGGACAATTATGAAAAAACTAAAGCTTCGCTTAACTTACTACTGGTATAAGCTATTAATGAAATTAGGTTTTAAAACAGATGAAGTTTTTTATATTGGCGGAAGCGAAGCATTGCCTCCACCGTTAAGTAAAGAGGAAGAAGAAGAACTGCTTCAAAAGCTGCCTGAAGGCGACCAAGCAGCTAGATCTATTTTAATTGAACGTAATCTACGCCTTGTCGTTTATATTGCGAGAAAATTTGAGAATACTGGCATCAATATTGAGGATCTAATAAGTATTGGTACTATCGGATTAATTAAGGCCGTTAATACTTTTAACCCTGAAAAGAAAATCAAGCTTGCTACATATGCATCAAGATGTATTGAGAATGAGATTTTGATGTATTTAAGAAGAAATAATAAAATTCGTTCAGAGGTTTCTTTTGATGAACCGCTGAATATAGACTGGGACGGCAACGAGCTGCTGTTATCAGACGTAATGGGTACAGAGGAAGATATCATCACTAAAGACCTCGATGCAAGCGTCGATAAAAAGCTGCTCATCAGAGCATTGCACCAGCTTTCTAAAAGAGAAAAGCAAATAATGGAACTTCGCTTTGGTCTTGGAACAGGAGAGGAAAAAACACAGAAGGATGTTGCAGATATGCTTGGCATTTCTCAATCCTATATATCCAGGTTAGAAAAAAGGATTATAAAAAGATTACAAAAGGAATTTAATAAAATGGTATAGTTATTTCTTGTCAGCTAAACTTTAGATGTTTGGAAAAATTTATTTCCTTACGGTAAAGTTCAGCTGGCATTTTTTTGTCGAATTAAAAAATATTTTTCAAAAAAATATTATTGCAGAAAAGCATTGCGCTGATAGTTTTTTGAAGGTATCGCCACATTGAATTTGGTTTAGGATGGAAAATCGTTTATGCATATTTTTCCTTCTCAAGGAGATACTGTTTTTTGTACAGCAGCTCCTGTGAGGAGGGAAATAGATTGACTCGAAATAAAGTAGAAATTTGCGGTGTGGATACATCTAAGCTTCCAGTATTGAAAAACGAAGAAATGAGAGAGCTCTTCAAGCAAATGCATCAGGGAGATATTACCGCAAGAGAAAGTCTCGTTAATGGAAATCTCCGCCTTGTCTTGAGTGTCATTCAAAGATTCAACAATAGAGGCGAGTTTGTCGATGACTTATTTCAAGTTGGTTGTATCGGTCTAATGAAATCTATTGATAATTTTGATTTAAGTCAAAACGTAAAGTTTTCCACCTATGCTGTCCCGATGATAATTGGTGAAATTCGCCGATACTTGCGTGACAATAACCCGATTAGGGTGTCCAGGTCCTTAAGGGATATAGCTTATAAAGCATTGCAAGTCCGAGAGCGATTAATGAGCAAAACATCAAAGGAGCCAACAGCTGAGGAAATCGCAAAAGAACTTGATATTCCCCATGAGGATATCGTGTTCGCATTGGATGCTATTCAAGATCCAGTCTCGCTCTTTGAGCCCATATACAATGACGGCGGAGATCCAATCTATGTTATGGACCAATTAAGCGACGAAAAGAACAAGGATATACAGTGGGTGGAAGAACTCGCCCTCAAAGAAGGAATGCGAAGATTAAACGATCGAGAAAAACTTATATTAAGAAAGCGTTTTTTTCAAGGGAAGACGCAAATGGAAGTTGCTGATGAAATAGGTATCTCACAAGCTCAAGTTTCAAGACTGGAAAAGGCTGCAATCAAACAAATGAATAAAAATATTCAAAGCTAGTAGTGAGCTTGTACATGAGAACTGCCGAAATTGTTTCGGCAGTTTTTTTAGTTTCCATTTAATGCTCAATTATCTTCCAGACGAGTTTTAGAATATGTACTAATTGCACTTAATGACAACATATATTTCTATTAGGACTATTCTTGCATTCAGTCTTTATTATAAAGTCAACGATCATTATATATAGGAGTGGGAGCAATGCTTAAAATATCTGATTTTCAAGTAAAGGATGTCGTCAATGTGGCAAATGGGAAAAAACTTGGCAATATTGGGGATATAGATATTAATTTGCAGACAGGGAAAATTGAATCCATTATTATTGGCGGTCCAGGAAAAGTATTAGGATTCTTCAATAGAGAAGCGGATATTGTTATCCCATGGAGCAATATTCTTAAAATTGGCGAAGACGTTATCTTAGTAAGATACACAGGTTCGCTCGAACTCTTAGAGGGTGAAGAATAGGGCAAAATAATATTGGTTTTTTTATGACCAATGCACAAGTCTATGGTAAACTATAAAAAAAAGCTGAGGTTATAAAAAATGGAACCTTTCTTATTAGAAGAAAATGAATATTTTACAATTAAGTCATGGTGTAAAGATTACTCAAATTTGGCTGCAGGATTCACGACAAAAAATGGAGGCGCAAGCATTGGTCACCATAAAGGTTTAAATATGGCTTATCATGTTAATGATTCAAATGAGAAGGTAACAGCAAATCGCCGAATTGTCGCAAATAAGCTCGCATTTCCATTAACGAATTGGGTAGGCTCAGAACAAACCCATAAAAACTTCATTTGGGAAGTAACGAAAGAGGATGCAGGAAAAGGTGCATGCGACTATGAAAGCGCATTGCCAGATACAGATGGGTTATTTACAATGGAAGAGGGAATTCTGTTGACACTTTGCTATGCTGACTGTGTTCCGCTGTATTTCATTCATGAAAAGACGAAGGCGATTGGCATTGCCCATGCCGGATGGCAAGGTACGGTCAAGGGAATCGCAAAGGAAATGGTCGAGGTTTTCAAATCACACGGAATAGATCCAAGTGAAATGGAAGTTGCCATCGGACCGTCCATTACAGACAAACAATACATAGTAGACGGGCGTGTCATTGATAGAGTAGAAGATGTTCTAGATAATGAAGATGATAAGCCGTATGTGCTTGTCTCCCCGAATCAGTATTCATTGAGCTTACAAAAGCTGAACAAACAGCTGTTAATAAAGGCAGGTATACAGGAAAAAAAAATCCTCGTGACTAGTCTTTGCACTAGTGAACAGGAGTCATACTTTTATTCCCATAGGCGCGATAAAGGGAAAACTGGAAGAATGATGAGTTTTATTGGATGGAGAGAGGATGTTTAAAGTAAGATGCAAGTAAAGGTTAATTTGCAAGAAATTAGGGAAAAGGTAAAATTGGCTTGTGAAAAAGCCAACCGTTCCGTTGAAGATATCACCATTATCGCAGTGACAAAATATGTTACAATAGAAAGAGCAAAAGAGGCAATAGAAGCAGGAGTTACCAACCTTGGTGAAAACCGGGAAGAAGGCTTACTTGCAAAGCGAGAAGTGCTGATGGACGAGCCGGTTTGGCATTTTATTGGCTCCTTGCAGACGCGAAAGGTGAAGAATATTATTGACCATGTGGATTATATTCATTCATTGGACCGCTTTTCTTTAGCACAAGAAATAAATAAGCGAGCTTCCCAAAAGATCAAGTGTTTTGTGCAGGTCAATGTATCGCAAGAAGAGTCTAAACATGGCATCGCACCTGAAGAGACAATTGACTTTATCAAGAGCCTCGAAGCATTACCTAATATTGAAATAGTCGGTTTAATGACAATGGCACCATTTACAGATAATGAAGAGTCTCTGCGCAGATGTTTCCAGAACCTAAAAAAACTTCAAACAGAAGTACAGAACTTAAGAATAAGCAATGCCCCATGTAGGGAGCTTTCCATGGGTATGTCTAACGACTACTCGATTGCCATTGAAGAAGGTGCAACGATGATTCGAATCGGTACAGCACTCGTTGGCAGCGATAAATAGGAGGTTTAGAAATTGAGTATAAAGTCAAAGATAAAAACATTTTTTTTCTTAGAAGATGAAGATTATGAAGAAGAAGAATATGAACAGGAGCAGGAGCCAGTGAGAAACCAACATAGACAGCAGCCGACTCAGTCCTATTTCCAACAGCAGCAGCAGCCTGTGCAACAACAGCAGCAGCAAAAGCAAAATGTTGTCAGCCTGCAAAGCGTGCAAAAGTCTTCTAAAGTATTTTTGGTTGAACCAAGAGTTTATGCAGAAGCACAGGATATTGCTGACCAATTAAAAAATAGACGTGCAGTTGTCGTTAATCTGCAAAGAATTGACAAGGAACAAGGAAAACGAATCGTCGATTTCTTAAGCGGAACTGTTTATGCAATCGGGGGAGATATTCAAAAGGTTGGCACAGACATCTTTTTGTGCACACCTGATAACGTGGAAGTTTCAGGTAATATCTCTCAGCTTCTTCAAGAAACTGAATTTGAAAATGCGAGGTGGTAAACTTAAATGGATTTAGTCTTATTAATTATTTCTAAAGTACTTACCTATTACTCTTATGCGCTGATTATTTACATTTTTATGTCATGGATACCTAATGCGAGAGAAACCGGGATTGGTATGTTCCTTGCCCGTATTTGTGAACCGTATTTAGAGCAGTTCAGAAAGATTATTCCGCCACTTGGAATGATTGACATTTCGCCAATCGTGGCTATTTTAGTATTGCGTTTAGCTGGTTCTGGGGTTAGACAGTTATTTTTATGGTTTTAAAAGCAGGGCTTTCTAAAGCCCTTTTTTCATGCAATTATTTAAAGAGATACATAAATTAAAGGAGCTAGTAATATGTCGATTTACCAGCATTTTCGGCCAGAAGAAAAGGACTTTATCGATCAAGTACTTAATTGGCGCCAATATGTTGAGGATTCTTATGCACCGAAGCTGACAGATTTTTTAGATCCTCGTGAACAAAAGATTGTGAACATAATAATTGGGCAAAATACAGATGTTTTGGTAACATTTTCTGGCGGAACGAAAGCGGCTGAAAGAAAACGAGCATTGCTGTATCCTTCTTATTATGAAGTGGAGCAAGAGGACTTTCAGTTGTCCTTACAAAACATCGAATATGCGAAAAAGTTTGTTACAATTGAGCATCCGCAAGTACTTGGAAGTATTATGTCATTAGGATTATCGCGCAGTAAATTCGGTGATATTCTCATTAAGGACGGCGATGTCCAGCTGATTATTTGTAAGGAAATAGAAGAGTACCTCCGCTTACAGCTTGACTCTATTGGAAGAGCAAAGGTGTCGTTAAGTCCAATTGTGTGGGAGAAAGCGATTGCTCAAGAGGAAGAATGGGTAGAGACAAGCACAACACTTACCTCATTAAGGCTTGATGCGACCATTGCAGCTATATACAATATTTCGAGACAAAAGGCCCAGGGCTATATTGCTGCCAGTCATGTGAAAGTGAATTGGGCTACAGTGGAAAACATCTCCTTTACTTGTGAGGAAGGAGATGTTATTTCTGTCAGAGGATATGGCAGGTCTATCATTAAGTCGCTAGAGGGAAAAACCAAAAAGGATAAATGGCGCATCGTAATCGGCAAATTAAAATAATTAGTCATTTGTTTTACAAACACTAATATTTTTGATGTCATTCCAAAATTCAATAGTTATTTATACTTTATCTATGTTACAATATTTCCAACAGTATAATTTGTCTCACTTCCTGTTTTTTTGGCGTTTGCTCTTTAAAAATGCAGGAATACTTAGAAAGCTGTCGAAAAATACATAAGAAATTGAATTTTGGGAGGTGGCATTATGCCATTAACACCGTTGGATATTCACAATAAGGAATTCAGCAAAGGATTTCGCGGTTATGATGAAGATGAAGTAAATGAGTTTTTAGACCAAATAATCAAGGACTATGAAAATATAATTCGTGAGAAAAAAGAACTAGATGCAAGGCTAAGTGAATTAGATGACCGCATCGGGCACTACAATAATATAGAAGAAACATTAAATAAATCAATTGTTGTTGCACAAGAGGCTGCTGAGGAAGTGAAGCGAAACGCTCAAAAAGAAGCGAAGCTGATCATTAAAGAAGCAGAAAAAAATTCTGACCGCATTATTAACGAATCACTTTCTAAAGCTAGAAAAATTGCTTTGGAAATCGAAGAGTTAAAAAAGCAATCTAAAGTGTTCCGCACACGCTTTAAAATGCTGATCGAAGCGCAGCTGGATATGCTGAACAACGATGATTGGGATCACCTGCTTGAATATGAGCTTGATGCATCTGAGCTGAATTCGACAAAATAATAACAGAGAACTTGACTAAGCGTCTGTTAATAGCCTATAATTTGTACACAAAACAATATTCATGCCTACGTTGATAGGGACAGTACAATTGCTGTTTGCTTATTTTAAGCGAGTCGGGGACGGTGGAAGCCTGGCATAAGCGGGAATTGGAAGATCACCCTTGAGTCCTTTTCTGAAAGTTTATAAGTAAGAAAAGGCGGTTCATAACCGTTAAAAAATGCTTAAGTGGATAGTTTTTCTATCTATAAGGGTGGTACCGCGGGAGAATAAAACCTTCTCGTCCCTTTTTGGGATGAGGGGTTTTTTTTATGCCGAAAAAACGATTTACGACTTCCCTTGCTTCGAAAAGCATGAATTTTAGAACATTATTTGGAGGATTTTTCAATGGAATATAAAGATACCTTGCTCATGCCGAAAACGGCTTTTCCAATGAGAGGAAACTTGCCAAACCGTGAGCCTGAGATTCAAGCAAAATGGAATGAAATGAATATTTATGAAAAAGTACAAGAACACACTAGCGGCCGTCCGCTTTATATTTTGCATGACGGGCCTCCATATGCTAATGGAGATATCCATATTGGTCATGCGCTCAATAAAATTTTGAAGGATTTCATCGTGCGCTATAAGTCTATGTCTGGTTTCCAAGCACCATACGTTCCTGGCTGGGATACACATGGATTGCCAATTGAACAAGCTTTGACTAACAAAGGTGTTAAACGCAAAGAAATGACAATCGCTGAGTTCCGTAAGCTGTGTGAAGAATACGCACTTGGCCAAATTGACAGCCAAAGAGAACAGTTCAAACGCCTAGGTGTTCGTGCTGATTGGGAAAACCCATATATCACATTAAAACCTGCATACGAAGCACAACAGATTAAAGTGTTCGGAGAAATGGCGAAAAAAGGTTATATTTACAAAGGGAAAAAGCCAGTTTACTGGTCTCCTACAAGTGAGTCTGCTTTAGCAGAAGCTGAAATTGAATACCAGGACAAGCAATCTCCATCCATCTATGTTGGCTTTAAAGTAAAAGATGGGAAAGACGTGCTTTCTGAAGACGTGCAAATTGTTATTTGGACAACAACTCCATGGACAATTCCTGCAAACCTTGGTATTTCTGTTCACCCTGACTTGACTTATGTTGTAGTTGAAGAAAAGGGAAAAAAATATTTGGTTGCTAAAGACTTGCTTGAAGCAGTAAAAGCAGAAGTTGAATGGGAAGAAGCAGCTATCATTCAAGAAGTTCAAGGTTCTGAATTGGAATACATTAAAGCAGCACACCCACTATATGGCCGTGAATCGTTAGTAATGCTTGGTGAGCATGTAACGACAGATGCTGGTACTGGCTGTGTTCATACTGCACCAGGACACGGGGAAGACGACTTCATTGTTGGTCAAAAGTACAATCTTGAAGTTCTTTGTCCAGTTGACGATAAAGGTGTTATGACAGAAGAGGCGCCAGGATTTGAAGGGTTATTCTATGATAAAGCAAATAAGCCGATTACAGAAGCATTAGAAGCAGCAGGCGCATTATTGAAGCTGAAATTCATTACACATTCTTACCCGCATGACTGGAGAACGAAAAAACCAGTTATTTTCCGTGCAACAGCTCAGTGGTTTGCGTCTATTAAAGACTTCAGACAAGACTTACTTGATGCAGTAAAAGAAACTAAATGGGTGCCAGCATGGGGAGAAACAAGATTGTTCAATATGGTTCGCGATCGCGGTGACTGGTGTATTTCCAGACAGCGTGCATGGGGCGTTCCAATTCCTGTTTTTTATGCCGAAAATGGGGATAGCATTATAACAGATGAAACAATCGAGCATGTTTCTAATCTGTTTAGAGAACATGGTTCAAATATTTGGTTTGAGAAAACAGCTAATGAACTTCTTCCAGACGGTTTCGAACATCCTGGAAGCCCGAATGGCAACTTTACAAAAGAGACAGATATCATGGATGTATGGTTCGATTCAGGTTCCTCCCATCAATCTGTACTAGAAGAAAGAGACGAATTGCAAAGACCGGCAGACCTTTATTTAGAAGGTTCTGACCAATATCGCGGCTGGTTTAACTCCTCACTTTCTACAGCTGTCGCTGTAACAGGTAAAGCACCTTATAAAGGTGTATTGAGCCATGGCTTCGTTTTAGACGGCGAAGGAAGAAAAATGAGTAAATCTCTTGGAAACGTTATGGTTCCTGCCAAAGTAATGAATCAGCTTGGGGCAGATATCCTGCGCTTATGGGTAGCTTCAGTTGATTTCCAGGCAGATGTGCGTGTATCTGATGCGATTCTAAAACAAGTAACAGAAGGTTACCGCAAGATTAGAAACACATTCCGTTTCTTACTTGGAAATCTAGCTGATTTCAACCCAGCAGAAAATGCGGTTTCATATGAAAACTTGCGTGAAGTAGATCAATATATGCTCGTTAAGCTGAACAACCTGATTAAAAATGTTACAGAGTCCTATGATAAATATGAGTTCTCTAATATATACTCTGAGATCAACAATTTCTGTACACTAGACTTAAGCTCATTCTACCTTGATTTCTCAAAAGATGTCCTTTATATTGAAGCGGCAAATAACGATGAAAGAAGAGCAATTCAAACTGTGTTGTATGAAAGCTTGATTGCGTTAGTTAAATTAATGGCGCCAATTCTTCCACACACAGCAGAAGAAGTTTGGGAGCATATCACATCCGTGAAAGAAGAAAGTGTACAGTTGACAGATTTCCCAACATATGTGGAATATGACAATGCTCAAGCACTTACTGAAAAATGGAGTAAATTCCTTAACTTGCGAGATGACGTGCTGAAAGCTCTAGAAGAAGCCCGCAACCAAAAGGTTATCGGTAAATCACTTGCAGCGAAAGTTTCTCTATATGTACGTGAAGATGCAAAAGAATTGCTTGATTCCATCCAAGAGAACTTGAAGCAGCTGTTCATCGTATCAGGCTTTGAAATTGCTGGTAAGTTTGATGAAGCTCCAGACAATGCATTAAAATTAGAAAATACTGCTATTGTTGTTTCAAAAGCAGAAGGCGAAACATGTGATAGATGCTGGACAGTAACTACAGATGTAGGAACTGTCGAAGAACATCCAACATTATGTGCCCGCTGTGCGACTGTAGTGCAGGAAAATTATTAATAAGTAAAAAACATTCCGGCTTTTTGCCGGAGTGTTTTTTTTTGGTCAGTTTTCCCTCCAACTAAAAAATATTCCACCTCCGTAAATTGTTGTTATGCCTGTTAAAAGTTAAGTCGGTTTTTGACCGACTATTTGGAAAAGCTATCTGTAACAACATAGAAACGGAGGAATTTGGCCATGAACCTTGATGTTGAAAAGCTTTATACAGAACTCCGTATGACACAAATAGAATTAGAAGCCACACTTAGAGTAAAAAGATCTTCAAAAATTCACCACTATATTGAGGCAGAGCTTTCCGACGTGGAAGAATCGATGCGCAGGCTCGAGAACGGCCAATTCGGAACATGCGAATTATCCGGGGAGTTGATACCCGCAGATATATTGCAGCTAGTGCCCACCATTAAAACAAAAAAAGATTTGGAACATATGCAAACCTTCTACAGAAAGTCCTTACACTAGATCCAACTTATATGGAGAAAAACATGCTTCAAGACGGCACAAGCTATCGTTTTTAAGTAGTTTATGCTAAAATGCTAAAGGAGACTCGAGATTGGAGGAAACTTTAGTGTTTTATTACATAATTGCACTTATAATCATTGCATTGGATCAATGGACAAAATGGCTTGTCGCAACAAAGATGGAACTTGGAGATAGTATTACTGTCATTGAGGATTTCTTTTATATAACTTCCCATCGCAATAGCGGTGCTGCATGGGGAATTCTAGAAGGGCAAATGACTTTTTTCTATATCATTACTGCAGTTGTTATTGTCGGCATCATTTATTTCATCCAGACAGGTGCAAAAGGCAAGTTGCTTTATGGCGTTTCCTTAGGCCTGATTCTTGGCGGAGCTATCGGGAACTTTATAGACCGCATCAGACATCAGTATGTCGTGGACTTCGTAAATACGTATATCTTCAATTATGATTTTCCTATATTTAATATTGCAGACTCATCTTTAGTAATTGGTGTTATATTGCTTATCATTGTGATGCTAAAGGAGGAAAGAGAAGCAAAGAAGGAGAAAGAGAATGGAAAAAAGGGAACATATCATTCAGAGTGAACAAGTAAATGAAAGAATAGATAAGATCGTTTCAACTATTAACAAAGAGTGGTCGCGTACACAAGTGCAGCAATGGATTAAGGATGGCCATGTGACTGTTAACGGCAATACAGTGAAGACGAAGTATAAAGGGATATTAAATGATGTTATCAGCATTGAAATTCCAGAGCTGACAGAGCTTGATGTTATGCCAGAAGAGATGAATCTTGATGTTTATTATGAAGACAGTGATGTTATTGTCGTCAATAAACCAAAAGGGATGGTTGTTCACCCGGCGCCCGGTCATGTGAGCGGGACACTTGTAAATGGACTGATGGCACATTGTAAAGATTTATCAGGTATCAACGGTGTAATGCGTCCAGGTATTGTCCATCGAATTGATAAAGATACGTCAGGACTTTTAATGGTTGCAAAAAATGACGCTGCCCACGAAAGCCTTGTGAACCAGCTTGTTGCAAAAACAGTGACTAGAAAATATAAGGCGCTTGTTCATGGGAGCATTCCCCATGATTATGGTACAATTGACGCGCCAATCGGCAGAGACCAAAAGGACCGCCAAAAAATGGCTGTTGTCGATAATGGAAAGCATGCTGTTACGCATTTTCACGTTTTAGAGCGCATGGATGAATTTACATTCATTGAATGCCAGCTTGAAACAGGAAGAACCCATCAAATACGTGTTCATATGAAATATATTGGCTTCCCTCTTGCTGGTGATCCAAAGTATGGTCCAAAAAAGACACTCGACATTGGAGGACAGGCGCTTCATGCCGGCATACTTGGTTTCGACCACCCGAGAACAGGGGAATATATTGAATTTGAAGCACCGCTTCCTAGTGACTTTGAAGAGCTGGTAGATAATATCAGAAATAATCGTTGACAAAATTCGAGCTCTATTATAAGATTAACTTAATTAAATAAGTCCTTTAAGTCAATCCTGTGAGGTTGAGAAGGTATCGGATTTGTTTCATTAGGTAGCGATTTGTTATGCTATCGGTCTGTCCTCTCACCAAAAAATCAGGTGGGAGGATTTTTATTTTAGGAAAAAAGGTGATGAAGATGTCACAAAAGGCCCAAGTCCTTGATGACCAAGCAATTCGAAGAGCTTTAACAAGAGTTGCGCACGAAATCATTGAAAAGAATAAAGGAATTGAGAACTGCATATTAGTCGGTATCCGTACGAGAGGAATCTATATCGCAAACCGCCTTGCAGAAAAAATATCACAAATTGAAGGCAAAAGCATAACGGTTGGAGAACTGGATATTACCTTATACCGCGATGACTTAAGTAAAAAGACGGAGAATCAAGAGCCGCTTGTTAAAGGTTCTGATATACCGACAAGCATCGAGGACCTTAAAGTTATCCTTGTAGACGATGTCTTGTACACAGGTAGGACGGTCCGCGCAGCAATGGATGCGCTGATGGATGTGGGCAGACCTTCTTCCATACAACTTGCAGTCCTTGTGGACAGAGGACACAGAGAGCTTCCAATCCGTGCTGATTATGTTGGCAAAAACATTCCGACTTCAAGCTCAGAAAAGATTGTCGTTGAGCTGAAGGAAGTTGATGGACAAGATGAAGTAAATATATACGAAAATTAAATAAAGCCCTTTTTAATGACAGTCCAGAGAGGCTGAAAAGGGGGAGTCATGTAACAGGTGTACTTTCGCCTGCCAAAAACCCCTTTTCGCTATGCAGAAAAGGGGTTTTTTATTGGAATTGCGTATACTAACTACACAAACTAAGTAAATGCACCATAGATGGAAAGAGGGAACAAATATGAATCAAACAAAGCCAATACTCGGCATAAAAGACAAACCAAATGCATCCCAATGGATTACTTTAAGCTTACAGCACTTATTCGCCATGTTTGGATCAACAGTGCTAGTTCCGTACTTAATCGGATTAAGTCCTGCTATTGCACTGATATCAAGCGGACTTGGCACACTGGCTTTCCTCCTTATTACGAAATTTAAAGTTCCTGCCTATTTAGGCTCATCCTTTGCCTTTATAGCACCAATGATTGCAGCACAGAACCTTGGCGGCCCCGCAGCTGCAATGATTGGAACGTTTATAGCAGGGCTTGTATACGGTATCGTTGCTTTAATCATCAAAAAGGCTGGTTACCGCTGGATTATGAACTTGCTGCCACCTATCGTTGTTGGACCAGTAATCATGGTAATTGGGCTCGCTCTTGCTGGAACGGCAGTCGGCCAGGCAATGTATGAGAACAATGGAACACCAGATCAAGAATACAGCTTATTATACTTATCAGTAGCATTAGTTACACTGCTTGCGACAATCTTGTTCACAATCTTTGGAAAAGGTGTTTTCAGCTTCATTCCGATTCTTGCGGGAATCATAGTTGGCTATCTATACGCTTTAGCAGTTGGAGTTGTTGATTTCCAAGGTGTCATTGATGCCAAATGGATTGCGATGCCAGATTTCATCCTTCCATTTAAGGATTATGACCTTACGATAAACACAGCCATCCTGGCATTATTTGTACCGGTTGCGGTTGTTACACTTGCAGAGCATATCGGCCATCAGCTTGTGTTAAGTAAAGTTGTTGGTAAAGATTATATAAAAGACCCTGGTCTTCACCGCAGTATATTAGGTGATGGAACAGCAACAATTATTTCCTCCTTGATTGGTGGACCGCCAAAAACAACTTACGGTGAGAATATCGGTGTTTTAGCAATAACAAGAGTATACAGTGTTTATGTTCTTGCAGGAGCGGCAGTAATGGCAATCCTATTCGGGTTTATCGGCAAGATTACAGCACTGATTCAGTCGATTCCTACACCTGTAATGGGCGGTGTGTCGATTCTATTGTTCGGAATCATCGCATCATCTGGGTTGAGAATTTTGGTAGATGCAAAAATGGACTTCTCAAAAAACAGAAACCTAGTGATTGCATCCGTAATTTTAGTAACAGGAATCGGTGGAGCTTCCATTCATATCGGTTCTGACTTTAAACTAGAAGGAATGGCGCTTGCAGCAATTCTAGGCATCATTTTAAACTATGTCCTGCCAGGAAGAGATAAGGCTAGCGACGATTTGTTCGAAGCAGAAGAGAAAATTTAAATAAGTTACACCTTTTAAACAAGTACAGAGAGACTTATAAGGGTGTTGAAGGTTAGGTTAATGGGATCCGTTTATTTGCGCAGGCTTAAAAACGGATCATTAGCCAAAAACATTCAACTTTAGCACCCATTTTTCATAGAATGGGTGTTTTTTTTGCCCGAAAAACAAGACGACAGCAACAAAGTCCATGAAGGAGGCAATAAATAATGGAAAACTTATTAACAACCTCGGAACTAACAGTGCTTGAAATTCAAGACATACTTGATGAAGCACAAGCTTTTGCAGAAGGGAAGGAATGGAAGCCAGCCAAGCAGTTATTTTTAGCAAACTTGTTTTTTGAGCCCAGCACAAGAACAAAATGCAGTTTTGAAGTAGCTGAAAGAAAGCTTGGTCTTGAGGTCATCCCATTCGAAACGACCACTTCAAGCGTTGTTAAGGGAGAAACATTATATGATACCATCCGGACATTGGAAAGCATCGGAGTGAATGGTGTTGTCATTCGTCATAAGGAAGATAATTATTTTCAGGAACTGATTGGTAAAATTAAGATTCCAGTAATCAATGCAGGAGACGGTTGTGGAAATCACCCAACACAATCCCTGTTGGATCTTTTAACAATCAAACAGGAATATAAGTCTTTCCATGGTTTAAAAATCAGCATTATCGGAGATATCCGACACAGCCGGGTTGCCAGGTCAAATGCAGATGCGTTGACAAGACTTGGCGCTAACGTAGTATTTTCCGGTCCTAATGAATGGTTTGATGAGAGCATCCTGAAAGAAGCAAACTATGAGGATATCGACACAGCAATTGAAACTTCCGATGTTGTTATGCTGCTGCGAATTCAGCATGAAAGACATGAGGGAGAAGCGGCATGGACAAAAGAAACCTACCATCAAATGTATGGTTTGACAAAAGAAAGAGAAAAGCGAATGAAGCCAGGCAGCATAATCATGCATCCTGCTCCAGTTAACCGCGATGTAGAAATTGCAGACGAATTAGTGGAATGCGAACGATCTAGAATTTTTAAACAGATGGAAAACGGAGTATATATCCGTATGGCAGTATTAAAAAGATCTTTACAATCAGTTGAGGGAGGAAATGTACATGTCAATGATTATCAAAAATGGCCAGTTGCTTAATGAAAAAGGGGAATTCGTTTCACAGGATATTCTAATTAAAGACGGTGTCATTGCTGAGATAGCTCCACAAATTGATGCAGCTGCAGAGGAGATAATTGATGCGAAAGGGAATCTTGTGGCACCAGGTTTCATTGATGTCCATGTACATTTACGCGAGCCTGGCGGAGAGAAAAAAGAAACAATAGCAACAGGAACAATGGCTGCTGCTAGGGGCGGGTTCACGACAATCTCCAATATGCCAAACACTAGGCCAGTTCCAGATACAGTCGAAAACTTCCAAAACTTGATGAATCGCATTAAAGAAACAGCAAATGTTCATGTTCTTCCATATGCGTCCATTACAATCAGACAATTAGGCGCAGAGCTTACAGATTTTAAAGCTCTGAAGGAATTAGGAGCATTTGCATTCACAGATGATGGGGTCGGTATCCAAGAAGCAGGAAAAATGCTCGAAGCGATGAAGCTTGCAGCAAGTCTTGATATGGCGATTGTAGCTCACTGCGAAGATAACACGCTCATAAATAAAGGATCTGTCCATGAAGGAGAGTTTTCTAAGGCGAACAATCTGAATGGAATTCCATCTGTCTGTGAATCTGTACATATAGCGAGGGATGTCTTGTTAGCAGAGGCAGCAGGCTGTCATTACCATGTTTGTCATATCAGTACAAAAGAATCGGTCCGAGTAGTAAGAGATGCGAAAAGAGCAGGCATTAATGTAACGGCAGAAGTATCACCGCATCATTTATTACTATGTGACGAGGACATCCCTAGCATCGACACAAATTATAAAATGAACCCGCCTTTAAGAGGAAAAGAAGATAGAGCTGCTTTAATAGAGGGCTTGCTTGATGGAACAATTGATTTCATCGCAACAGACCATGCTCCTCATACAGCAGAAGAAAAAGCACAGTCAATGGAGTTAGCGCCATTTGGAATTGTCGGATTGGAAACAGCATTTCCGCTTTTATATACACACTTTGTGGAAAAAGGCATCATGAGCTTGCAGCAACTGGTCAGCTTTTTAACTAATAAACCCGCAGAAACGTTTAAGCTGGAATCAGGAACATTAGCAGTCGGCAAGTCTGCAGATATTGTTCTAGTAGATTTAAAGAAAAGGGAGACTATTAATCCAGAAAACTTCTTATCTAAAGGAAAAAATACCCCGTTTGCAGGATGGGAATGTCAAGGGTGGCCAGAAACTACGATTGTGGCCGGAAAAATCGCTTGGAGAAAGGAAAGTGTACACGCATGAAAAAACAGCTGATTCTCGAAGATGGTACAGTATTTATCGGGCAAGGTTTTGGAGCAGATACTAATTCTATTGGAGAGGTAGTCTTCAATACAGGTATGACAGGTTATCAGGAAATTTTGTCAGACCCATCATACTGCGGTCAAATTGTAACATTAACTTATCCATTAGTAGGAAATTACGGGATTAACCGAGATGATTTTGAATCAATCGCACCGGCAATCAACGGTTTCATTGTAAAAGAAGTGTGTGATTTTCCTTCTAACTGGCGAAACGAGCTGTCATTGGATGAGTTTTTTAAACAAAAGAACATACCAGGGCTGGCTGGAATTGATACAAGAAAATTAACAAGAATCATCCGCAAATACGGAACATTAAAAGGGGCAATCTGCAGCATAGAGATGGACGCTGAGGATGTCATTAAACAGCTGAAGACTTCTGAGCTTCCAATAGACCAAGTACAGCAAGTTTCTACTAAAAAAGCATATCCAAGTCCAGGCAGAGGCAGTAGAGTTGTGCTTGTTGATTACGGAATGAAGCATGGCATTTTAAGAGAATTGAATCAGCGTGACTGTGATGTCATTGTTGTGCCATATAATGCGACAGCGGAAGAAATTTTAAATCTAAGTCCGGATGGTGTCATGTTGTCAAATGGACCTGGAGATCCGAAAGATGTGCCAGAAGCAATTGAAGCAATTAAAGGCATTGTTGGCAAGGTTCCGTTGTTCGGAATATGCTTAGGCCATCAGTTGTTTGCATTAGCAAGCGGCGCAGACACAGAGAAAATGAAGTTCGGACACAGAGGTTCCAACCATCCTGTTAAAGATTTACTGACAGGCAAAGTTTCCTTGACCTCCCAGAACCACGGGTACACAGTAAATGAGCAATCCGTTGAACAAACAGACTTGGAAATTACTCATCTAGCTTTAAATGACGGGACGATTGAAGGGCTGCAGCATAAACAGTATCCAGCATTCACCGTGCAATACCACCCAGAAGCATCACCAGGTCCGGAAGATGCGAACTATTTATTTGACCGATTCATGTCCATGATACTAACACAGAAAAAGGATGGTGCCGCATATGTCAAAGCGTAAAGATATTAACAGCATACTAGTTATAGGATCAGGTCCAATCATCATTGGTCAGGCAGCAGAATTTGACTATGCAGGTACTCAAGCATGTATGGCCTTGAAAGAAGAAGGATATCGTGTCATCTTGGTTAATTCCAATCCGGCAACAATCATGACGGATACAGAAATGGCAGACAGTGTCTATATAGAACCACTGACATTAGAATTTGTAAGCAGAATTATCCGAAAGGAAAGACCTGATGCAATTTTGCCGACACTTGGGGGGCAAACAGGCTTAAATCTCGCTGTCGAACTATCAGAGGCTGGAGTTCTTGAAGAATGCGGAGTGGAAGTGCTCGGAACCAAACTTTCGGCAATTCAGCAGGCAGAGGACAGAGATCTATTCCGCACCTTAATGAATGAACTTGGTGAGCCCGTTCCTGACAGTGAAATTATCCATAACATGGACGAAGCAAAAGCGTTTGTAGAACAAATCGGTTATCCAGTTATCGTTCGCCCTGCCTTTACATTAGGAGGAACA
>Ga0209463_1000769_pt1 | contig 22136 bp, 20 predicted proteins | sample AgamicMgSfrz_FD_187169 | JGI IMG/M metagenome (GOLD analysis project Ga0209463, IMG submission 187169) | Agave microbial communities from Guanajuato, Mexico - Mg.Sf.rz (SPAdes) (version 2) | ecosystem: Host-associated > Plants > Phyllosphere > Phylloplane/Leaf | place: Guanajuato, Mexico... | reverse complement strand
TGCTGCAAAGTGCGTCAGCTGAAGATTCGCAGAGGACACAGGTCGTGGATCAAGTTGTTAGACTTATGGAAAATATCGCTGCCATCAGTCATAAAAATCGCTCCACATCCGCAGAGGTGGAGACCGAGATGATGGCACTGCTCAGTGACATGATGCATGTTCAACAATCTTCGCATAATGTGGAAGCCATCACAGTATTTCTGCAGCAAATCGTGGGTCAATTCCAGCTGACTCATCCCGAAAAAATTGCTGCCACCTGACGTTATCGTTGACGCGGATTGGAGAAATGGCTAAAATTTGATGCAACTGTTCTTTTGAATTTCGACGTTGTCGTATCGTTCATTTTATAGAAGCTTTCCAATCTGAATCAATGAAAGGGTGGTCTGCATGGAAATGCTCCAGGATTCGTTTGGCAGGATCCATGACTACATCCGTATTTCCGTTACGGACCGCTGTAATTTGCGTTGTGTGTACTGCATGCCGGCCGAAGGCATGGAGTTTGCCCCGCATGATGAAATTATGAGCTACGAGGAAATTACCCAGGTGCTCAAGGTACTTGCCCCGATGGGCATGCGCAAGGTGCGTCTGACAGGCGGCGAACCTCTGGTACGCAAGGATCTGCATAAGCTTGTTGGCATGATCTCGGCCATTGATGGAATTGAGGACATTGCGCTGACGACCAATGCGCTGTTACTGGATAAACAGGCCCAGGCACTGAAAGACGCTGGGCTGAACCGCATTAACATCAGTCTGGACTCCCTTCATGCAGACCGATTCTCCATGATTACCCGCGGAGGAGACGTCAATAAGGTGCTCAAGGGAATTGAAGCTGCAACGGCTGTTGGGCTTGCGCCAATCAAGCTGAACGTGGTGCTGATGAAAGGTATCAACGATGATGAAATCAAGGATTTCATTGCCTTGACAATCGATCAACCGCTGCATGTGCGTTTTATTGAATACATGCCCATCGGACATGCTTCGGATTCGTGGCGCCAATCGTATCTGCCGCTCGAAACCGTCACCGATGTGTGTGCGGAAGCCGGCTGGACCGTAGAGAGCACATCCGGACCAGCAGGGAATGGTCCTTCCCGCAACATGAAGATTGTTGGTTCACAAGGCACCTTCGGCCTGATCCACCCGGTAAGCGATCACTTCTGTGACAATTGCAACCGGCTTCGCCTGACGGCAGACGGACATATCAAGGCCTGCCTGTACTGGTCGGATGAGTACAATATTCGCCGCTATGTTGATGATCCGGATGCGATGGCTGCCCTCTTCCTCAAAGCACTCGGCACGAAGCCAAAGAACCATGAAATGGCGCTGGCGCTGGAGCAAAAAATGCAAAGCCATACCCCAACCGTACGGCGCATGTCCCAGATCGGCGGCTAGCCGATTTTTTAAAGCAGCATAATGGTTACGACGATTGAGGAATGATGCATTGTAAGTAAGCACAACAAATGCTGCGTAAACGGTACTAGCTTGTAATTAAGCCGCGAAGGAGATATCCTTTGTGGCTTTTTTTCGTAAATCCCTACGAGAATCACTGTTAAAAGAGGATTTCCTTTTTCCTTTCTGCTACTGAAATTGTTACAATAAAAGATGATTATATATATTGCCCTCTGGGTCTTCATAATTCCCGTGATCCGGACGATGTATAGTCAATGAAAACTAAACCAATATACCGCACATAGGAGCTGACTGGATGAACATTGTTGAAGCAATCGTCGCAGCAAGTCCATATTTCAAAATCATGCTTAAGGAACATAATCTGATGATTGCTGTAACCGACACCGAGAAATTCTGGTATTATGTGCCCAGCGAGGATCTCGACCTCGGCATTAAGGCAGGAGATCCGGTTTCACTCGAGGATCCTACACTGCGCCGTGCCCTGATCAACGGCGAGACGTCAGCCAATCGCATTGAAGCACACCATTACGGAACAGCCCTCAATTCTACGGCTACGCCTCTGCGCGATGAAGCGGGTAATATTGTTGGTGCCCTGGCCATTGGCTTCTCCCTGAAAAACGAAGAGCAGCTTGGACATTTCACGGAATTGATCAGCGGAATCAGTGGCAGGCTGACCGACATGGTCCAGACTGTAGCGGCTCAATCCGAAGAGCTGACCGCTTCCTCTTCGCAAATTCTGGACAATACCAAGGTCGCCGTTCAAAATGCAGCGGAAGTTAATAAAGTCGCTTCGTTTATCCGGGAAGTCTCCGAGCAAACCAATTTGCTGGGCCTCAACGCCGCTATTGAAGCAGCACGAGCGGGTGAAGCAGGCGCCGGATTCGGTGTGGTAGCCTCCGAAGTACGCAAACTGTCCACCGGAACGAAGGAAGCTACGGTGAATATTGAGCGTTCCCTCCAGGACGTACAGCATTCCATCCGTCAGATGGAGCAGGAGATTACGTCCATTTCCCAGTCCAGCGCGCAGCAGGCCGAGCTCGTTACGGAATTTAGCGAGGTTATCGACCAGTTGAATAACGTGAGTGAGGAACTGAAGCACTTTATTGAATCCATGATCCTGAAGGCGGAATAATATAAACAGCATGAATACGTGTTACGACCGGCTGCAACTCAGCCTGTAACACAATGAACCCCGTACGCTATCGTGCGGGGTTTTTCACAGCAAAAATATCTCTCTGAAAGTTACATATGAATCCATTTCCATATCATCATGGCTGCCATCATGATCATCACCACTGCCGATAACCGATTGAAGACGAGACTGATCCGTCCAGTAGAATCCGTTCTTCCAATCCACCTTCCGGCGCTTGCGAGTCCAAGGAACCATATCCACGAAACCAAAGCTGCCGTGATGGCAAAAGTAATCCGATCCATTCCTTCATACTGAAGCGAGCTGGTACCGATTACAGCTACCGTATCCAGCAGTGCATGCGGGTTAAGCAGGGATACGGTAGCTGCGAAAGCAATCTGACGCCCAGCGGTCAACACGGATGCTGAACCACTCACAGTTCCGGATGACTTCCATATGCTCCATGCCATATACAGCAGAAATGCACTCCCCCCTGCATACAACACACCGGAGAGCAGCGGCCATTGCAGCAAAATGAGGGACACTCCTCCGACCGCGGTCCCAATTAATAACGTATCGCTAATGCCCGCTGTCACTACCGCCGGAAGTGCACGCAGTAAACTTCGCTGGCTCATTCCCTGGTTAAAAATAAACACATTCTGCACACCAAGTGGCAGGATCAGGCCAAACGCCAGTACCACGGCATGAAAAAATACACTCATTGTTCATCCCCCTTGTATATATCTCTATATTAGGGGGGATGACTTTCCGTGTGACCCACCAATTGGATGGCATGGAGACCAACCAAAATGATATAGTGGTCGGTATACCAATAAGGTGGTTCAATCATCTACTCCCAACTGGAGGCAAGTTAGGCATGAAGCATACCGATCCAAGGCAGGGCATTGACTGGAAACCTGATCCCGCTTCACCCCTGTCCCTGTTTCGTCAGATTGAAGTATATATCCGTGAGAAAATAACGACCGGAGAATGGACAGCGGGCTACCGCCTGCCTTCCCAGCGAGTACTGGCACAGTCCATGGGCATCAACCGCAGTACACTGGTCGCTGCGCTGGACAACCTGACCGCCGCTGGCATGATTGAAGGCAAACGCGGCGGCGGAACCTATGTCTCCGGTTCTGGCTGGCATGCGCTTGCCCACGGGGCACCACCCAACTGGAACGAAGCGATCGAGGAAGGCTGGTATTACCCTAACCTCCCTGAAGTACAGCTGATTAACCGTGCCGAGTTCCAGCCTGGCATCATTCGGCTCGGAACCGGCGAGCTTGCACCTGAACTAATGCCGGAAGACGCCTTCAATGAAATCCTGCGTTCCCTCTCGGAACGCTCCCGTACATTAAATTACCTTGAGCCTCAAGGCAGTCAGGAGCTTCGTGAGGCCTTGTCTGACTATTTACGGTCCTGCGGCATTCAGGCGTCTCCAAGTGCCATTCTAATCGTCTCAGGCTCGCTTCAGGCACTGCATTTGATATCGGTCGGTCTGCTTCCCCGCGGGTCGGCCGTCCTGCTGGAGAAGCCCTCCTATCTCTATTCCATTCATGCCTTTCAATCCGCGGGATTAAAAATGAATGGCATTCCCATGGATGCGGGCGGATTACACATACAGCGTCTGGAAGATATGATTCGGGGAGGCACTCATCAGGGTCACACTTCTTCGCTGCTCTACACCATACCGAGCTTCCACAATCCGACGGGCTCCGTCATGAGCGACGCTCGCCGAAACGAGTTGATGTCTGCAGCCCGTGCCGGAGGCATATCCATTCTGGAGGATGCTGCCTACACGGACCTGTGGCTGGACATGCCCCCGCCGCTATCGTTAAAAGCGAGGGACACGGATGGTCGCGTGCTTCATATGGGCACGCTATCCAAGGCTGTCAGCCCCGGCCTGCGTCTTGGGTGGCTGGTGGGACCTGAGCCGGTTATTCGCCGTCTGGCAGACATCAAGATGCAGACCGATTATGGCACCAGCTCACTGGCTCAGGAAGCGGCTGCTCTCTGGTTTGCGGAAGGATACCATACCCGGCACATGAACCATCTGCGGCCAGAGCTTCGCCGCCGTAGAGACTTCATGCTGGAGCTGCTGGAACGTTATTTCAAGGACATTGCCGAGTGGAACAAACCAGCCGGAGGCTTCTACATCTGGCTCAGGTTCACTGCCGCCCCACTTTCGATTCGCCAGCTATTTCATGCCTGTCTCCAAGATGGTGTGCTCATTCATCCTGGATTTCTGTATGATCGCCTGGATGCGAACCACCTTCGTTTGTCCTATGCGTATGCTTCGCAAGGCGAGATGGAGCGCGGGATGCAGCTACTGGCGCAAGCAGCCAGAAATCTGTTGGATTAACAACAAATAAACCGCCTTGTACTGGAAGGAGGACATCCTTCAGCTCAAAGCGGTTTTTCACCTGTTAACCCTTAACTGCGCCTTCTGCAATGCCCTCCATAATGAACTTTTGGAAGAAGGCATAGATCACAACAACCGGAATTGCAGTGAGCACCAGGGATGACAGAATCAGCGGCCATTCCTTGTTGTATTCGCCAAACAGCATATTGGTGGACAGAATCAGTGTGTAGCGATTCACATCAGTCAGCATAAGCAGCGGCAGCAAGAAGTCATTCCAGATCCACAGGAAGTCCAGAATGGCGATCGTAACCGTAATCGGCAGCAGCAGCGGAAAAATAATCTGGAAAAAGGTCTGCACCTCATTGCATCCATCCATCTGTGCCGATTCTTCCAATTCACGCGGAATGGACTTCACAAACCCGTGATAGAGGAAGATCGCCATATTGACACCAAGCCCAATATAGATCAGTGCGAGTCCGTATGTGCTTCCCTGTACCGCCATACCTTTGGCAACCCGGGTGAGCGGAATCATGATGGAATGAAAAGGCACCAGCATCGAAGCCACAAACAGGAAGAAAATCAGGTTGCTCAGTCTGCCTGCAGTACGGGACAGCTTGTATCCGGCCAGCGAAGCGCAGAACACAATGCCGCCAATGCCCAGGAAGGATACAATCGCTGAATTCATCGAGCTGCCCAGCAGATTGATTTTGTTAAACGCATCGGAGTAATTCTCCCAATGAAGCGTCGTCGGCAGTGCGATAAACGACTGGAACATCTCCCCCTGTGTTTTGAACGAGTTTACGACAGCCATGTAGATTGGCAGCATGGCCACGAGGGAACCCAGCACGAGCAGCAGTCGGATCAGGTAGCTGTTTAATCGTTGCATCCTCATGCTTCCACCTCTTTCTTCTTCATGACGGTGATCTGGATGAGTGTGAAGATGAGCACGATAATAAACAGTACAACCGATTTGGCACTGGCATAGCCGTATCTGAAGTTGTTGGAGAAGGCTTCTTCATAGATATTCATAGTGATGACTTGCGTGGCCCTGCCCGGACCGCCACCTGTCAGACCATACACCACTTCAAACACCTTGAATGCACCGTTCAGCGTCAGGAAGAAACAGATGGTAACAGCGTGGGTGATCATCGGCAGCACCACATTGCGAAGCACCTGAAAAGCGTTGGCTCCGTCAATAACAGCCGCTTCCTTAAGGCTCTTCGGCACGCCTTGCAGGGCAGCCAGATAGATAATCATCATGTACCCTACACCGTTCCAGAGTGATACAGTCAGGATCGAGTAAAATGAAAACTTCGGATCCCCTAGCCATTGCTGATCCAGAAACGTGAAGGCCAGCTTCTCGGCCAGCTGTGGCAGAACCTGAGAGAAAATGAACGTCCACATGAAGGCACTGATGATTGTACTGATCATGTTCGGCATGAAGAACAAGGTCCGGAAGAGCCCCTTGCTGCGCGTCCGTGTCTCAATGAACACGGCGAGCAGCAAGGCAATCCCATTTTGCAGAATCAGCATAAACACCACGTACTTAAGTGTGAACCACAGGGAATTCAGGAAGTCGGGATCCTCCTTGAACAATTCCACGAAATTTCCAAGGCCAATAAAGCTGTAATCCTGATTCAAGCCGTTCCAGTCCGTCAAGCTGTAGAACATGCCGCTAAACGTGGGGTACAGCAGGAAAATCGCATAGATGACAAAGGCAGGCGCAGTGAACGCGAGCAGTGACAGATACTTTTTGAATACATTCGTAGCCATAGGTTCTCCCCCTCTTCACTATAAGCAGACTCGCGTAAACGGGGGAACGAAGACCGTTCTGCCAGCCGTTTCATCTGCCTACTTGTTGACTTTGTTGTAGGATTTCCACGCCTTGTCGAGCGCATCGATAACCTGCTGTTGGTCCAGTTGACCGGAATAGTAACCTTGCAGTGCTTTGCCTGATTCATCCTTAACAGCTTGAGGAATCGAAGGATCCTGATAGGCTTTGCCTTCATTGACATACTTCAATGCATCATCTACCCATGGGAAGCTTTTGAAGTCATGGATCTTCGCTACCGGATTGAATTTCAGGGCTTCGTAGAACGCACTTGAATCCTTATCATCGAGAATATAGTTTACAAAGTCGAGTGCAACTTCCTTGTTTTTGCTTGAAGAGGATACCGCCAGTGACGTGGAGGTGCTCAGGTTGATTTTCGTATCATCCGGGTTATCATTGATCGGCAGTGGAGCCACGCCAAAGTTAATATCCGGATTGGACTTCAGGATGGTCTCCGCGAACCACGGCCCCTGAATCCACATGGCTGCTTTGCTTGTTGCAAAAGCTGCTGATCCATCGTCTCCGCCTACCTCCAGTGCTTTATCCGTACCATTAGCATTCACGAGATCGAAGACATCGAACAATGCTTTCATATCCGCAAATGATCCCTGATCCTGATTCATCTTGTCCATGAAGTCCTTGTGCTCCGATTGTGTCAATGCACCCACGGTAAGCGGCAGGAAGAGCTGCGGGATCCACGCCTCCTTGTAGGATAGTTCAAATGGTGTAATTCCCGCCGATTTGAGTTTTTCCACGACCGCTTTCATTTCCGTTAATGTCGTTGGTACCTCCAGTCCCTGCTCCTCGAAAATATCCTTGTTATAGAGATATCCCCATGACAACGTTTCCATAGGGACGGCCACGACTTTGCCTTCCGCATCCATAACGGATGGTTTAACGGAATCGAGTAATTTGTCTACAAAAGGCTGATCGGACAGATCCTCCAGATAGCCCGCTTTGCTGAATGGCGGAATTTCGTTCACGGCGTGAAGCGCGAACACATCCGGAGCATCATTAGAGGCCAGCCGTGTCTTCAGAATCTGCGGTGCATTATCTGCTGGCGGCATCTCCAGTTGTACGTTAACCTCGATGTTTTTCTCGGCTTTCTCCTTGGCTTTGAACTGTTCTATATATTTATCGTAATGTTCTTTCAGCCGCGGCTGTGCTATGAAAACCTTGAGTGACACGGTGCTGCCTGATGCAGACCCTTCTGCCGAACCATCCGTACCTGCATTAGAACCGCAGCCTGCGAGCAACACACTCACCAGTACCGCACTTGCTACGCTTTTCCATACTTTCATCTCTTATGACCTCCCGGTGTGGCTGGTTTGTCTTTCATAGGCCCATTATATCTCACGAAATGAAAGCGCTTCATTGGATAAAATTAGACTCATTTATTGGATTATTTTAAACCTTAATCCAACCTTGGATTCTGCAGACCAGCCTCTCCTTTCCTCATCTCCCCAGGCGAAATTCCGAAGTGCTTCTTGAATACCCGGTAAAAATAAGATACATCCTCATAGCCTGCCATCTCTGCAATATGCTTGAATGGAATCTGTTCGTCCAGCACCCATTCCCTCGCTCTGGTCATGCGCAGCTGTACAACATAGTCCGTCACGGTCAAGCCGTATTCTTTCTTGAACATCTTGCTCAAATACTCCTTGCTGACAAAAAAGATCTGAGCCAGCTGCTCCAGCGTAATCAGCTCCATGCAATGATGCTCAATATGATGCTTCACCTCATCCAGATTCAGCTTGTTTTTGAACTTGCGCTGGGCAATCAATTGCTCCAAAGCCTGGTAATACGGCGCAGATACCCAGTCCACAGCCGAAGATATGGATGCCAGTGAGACAGAAGGCGGCAGCACGGCCGCAGAAGGCTGATCACACAGCCCATTGGAAACACACAGCTCACCCATTAGTGTCTGCAATTCATATGCTATCCGTCCAAGCTGCTGGGGCCTGTGAATTAGGTTGATCTCCAACCTGTGCTCCAACTGCTGGAACAATTCACGCAGCCCTTGTACATTGAGATCATTGAAACGCAAGCGTACCTGCTGCTGGAATAGTGCAAACTCTCCGGAAAAGGCGGCGGGGTAGGGTTCCCAGAACTCCGGCCCCGATTCAGCCTTCTCCAACTCCCTTTTGCATTTGGCGAGAACCGCATTCAATTCATCCGGATTCACTGGCTTCAGCAGATAATCCGTGGCACGATGGCGAATCGCATGTTTGGCATAATTGAAATCATCATATCCACTGACCACAACCACCTTGATGTGGGGAAACTGCCCGCTCAATGTCTGCAGCAACTCCACACCGTCTATACCCGGCATACGCATGTCCGTAACGATAATATGAGGCTGATGCTGTTCAATCAAGCGAATGGCCTCTTCGCCATCCTCCGCCTCTCCTGCTACAGTCATGCCAAGCGTCTCCCATTCGCCGAGACTGCGCAGTATATCCCGATTCCACGGCTCATCGTCTACCAATAACACTCTGTAATGCTCCTTGTTCACCAAGCTTCGCCTCCTGTGTCGCAGGGAATGACAACCGTAACCCTTGTTCCCTGGCCTTCTCCACTCTCCATCTTCATGCCGTATGCAGGCCCAAAGTGCATCACGATTCGCGATGCTGCATTGATCAGTCCGATGCTGGTGCCTGAGTTCCATACCCTGTCTCCTTGCCTTGACAGCCGGGACAACCTGGATTGAATCTCTGCCAGCGTGCCGGCATCCATGCCAACTCCGTTGTCACGAATGCAAATGATGACTTGCTCGCCCTCTCGGGTAACTTCGATTTCAAGCCTCCACTCACCCTGCTTCTTCTCCAGCCCATGCACAAATGCATTCTCCACGATCGGTTGCAACGATAACTTGGGAATGTAACAATTCCCCAGCCCTTCTTCGATGTCCAACGTATATTCTAACCTGCTGGCAAAACGCTGCTTCTGGATCAACATGTAATGCTCAAGCTGATCGAGTTCGGCCTGCAGCGGTACCAGACCATCGGGTGCACGCACAATGTAGCGGAACATTTCGCTGAGGGCACGAATAACCCGATAACTGTCCGCGGGTTTTTGGGAGTACACCATGCCACCAATCATCTGCAGCGTATTTTGCAGAAAATGCGGGTGAATCTGTGATTGCAGAGCCTTGAGCTCTGCTGTCCGTTTTTCTAGATTCATATGGTAATTTTCACGGATATGCTCTCTGATCCGGCTTGCCATCCCGTGCAGATTTTTCTCAAGCAAGCCAATCTCATCGACCCGTCCGCTGCGCACCACTTCCTTATCCTTGATCAGCTGGATGCCCTTCATGGAATTGGCCAGTCTCACGATGGGCTTCGACGTTCGCCATGCAAGGAATGCTGCCAATCCTATGGAAATCAGCGTAGCCAATCCGCCAACCACAAGTCCATACTTCATTGTTGCCAGCGCACTTTCATTAATGACATGGTCAGGGACAACTTTGATTAGACGCAAGCCGGACGGATCTATCGAATGGTAGAATACATATTCCTTCGCAGTCCGAATGAAACCGGAGTTATTATTCGTCTGTGCAAGCTTCTCCAACGCTTCTGCAGATGGTTGTATCTCCTTGTTCGGCTGATAGACAGGATGCCCCGTTCCATCTGCAATGTAAGCCGAGTACTCGCCCCGGCTGTCCAGCAGCTCCAGCGTCTGATCGAATTCGGCCCACTTGATCTCCAGACTGATCGCCCCAATCTGCGCCTGATCTTCAAAGCGATTCATACTGCGGGTCATATGGAATTTCTCCGAATCGTTAGGATCATTGATAATGGTGAAGTCCTTATGCTGTTCGAAAAGTTCATGATAGCCAGCCGGAACATCGTTGACCGTTCGGATCCGGCTTTCCATCGAATTGAATGTGAACAGCGTGTCCAATTCCTTCAGGTAAAGCTCGACACCAAATACGTAATTGCCAGCTGAATAATATACGCTGTTCAGCATGTTGAATACTGCCTTCTGTTCATCAAACCGGCTGGCAGCCGGTGCTTCCATGTTCAGCGCCAAATACTGATGAAGCTCATCGCTGATCTGAATGGAATAGATAATATTGTTCATACGGGCAAACTGTTCTCCCAAATACACCGAGGCCCAGTTCATGTTGGCCCGATTTGTTTGCATGATTTCCTCCTCCATGGAAGAACGGGCATTCTCGGCTGCCATTGCGGTCATGGCAATGACCGGCAGAACTGCCAACAAGGTCATCGTCAGAATCAGCTTATTGCGAATGCTGCTTTTGAACGGATCTGTAAGCTTCCGGTAGAAGTCGGTAAACACGGCACATCCACTCCCAGGCTTAAAATAAGACAAACGCCCTGGCATAAGCTGCAAGGGCGCTTTGATCTTGGTATCCTTTTTATATCATTGGAGTAAGGGTTGTCAATTCATTTATGATTTCCCATTATTGCTCAATGATTCGTATTCCCCACGGTTCCAGTTCGATGCTCTGTTCTCCGGCCACCACTGCCCCGGACAGAAGCTCCATCCCTTTTCCATGCGGGTTTACGAATGTTACCGCCTGATCGGAGTAGTTGAAGTAATAGCGAATCGTATTCCCCTGATCATTCGTACCTGTCTTCACGATGAGTGGGAAGGCAAGTTCCTGATCGGCTCCCCATATACCGGCTTCTTTCATAACACGCTCCAGCACCTTGCGGATCACGGCTGAACTGGTATAGCAACCCACATAGGTTACCTTGCCTTTGCCATAGACATTCTCGGTGATCGCTGCATATTTGCCCCAATGAGGATGTTCATACCAGGCGAGCACATCTGCTGTGGTCGGTGTAATCAGTTCCATCCAGGTATGAACCTGGTTATGCTCCTCCCCAACCTGGAACGGATCATCACGGAGGCTGACCTTTTTCGGTTCTACGAAAAGGTTGTAACTGATGCCACAAGCTTCGCTAATAATCCCTGGTTGGCGGGTAGAGCGTACCTTGATATGTTCATTGGCGAATCCGCTTTTGAAGGAATACACCACATGCCCGCCGTCCTGGGCAAATTGGTTCAACCTCTCCAGCAATGCATCCGAAGCCGCATACAATGCCGGTACAACAATAACATCATAGCCTTTATAACTTTCAACTGACGGATCGATCAGATCACAGCCAATGTTCATCTTGTACAATTCGTCATACATCCAGCGCACCACGTCGTTGTAGTTTTTGTCACTGGTAAAATTAAATCCAAACCACTTGATTGACGTCAGAGCCTCATTGCTGAACAACACGGCAACCCGGTTCGTTTTTTTCAAATTAACGAGCTGCGGGCTTAATCTGGCAAAATCGCTCCCAATCGTTTTGGCCTCATCATAAACCGGGTTCGGTTCAAAATCGTGACTCAGCAGGCCTTTCCAGTAGGTTTCGAATGAGTTGTGTAACGAATGCCAGTGCCAGTAAGCGACCATGTTCGCTCCGGAAGCCAGATGGCTGAACGCCTGCAAACGGAGCTGTCCCGGATAGGGGACCCAGTGCCAGAATGCCTGCGCTTCAGTCTCCAGTACGAGATAGTTCGATTGTTTAGTGGAACGCGCCACGTCACCGCCGAATGAAATCTCAATGCCTGTCAGATCATCCTGGGAAGGATGGTAGATATCCACACTGGTGATGTCAAAAGGTTTGGATGCGGCGAAATGATCCACATCTCCCTGAATGCCGTACGAATATCCGCGCCAATCAAAGTCAAAGTTCTGGGTGACAAACTGGCCAGCCTGTTTGTATTCGTTCACGATCCCGACTTGCCACGCGAGAAAGTTTGTTACGAGCTGCCGCTGGAATTTGGCAAATTCAGCACCGAGGCTGCCATTGATCGTCCCCACAACCGAAGGGAAGTCCTCCCAGCTATTGATGCGGTTGCTCCAATAATCGAGACCAAATTCCTTGTTTAGCTCATCCAGCGAGCTGAACTTGTTCCGCATATATTTGACGAATTGCAGTTGTACATTATCTCCGGCTGTATTGTAATGCTTCGTTTCATTATCGGTCTGATAGCCAATAACAGCAGGATGTGTGCTTACCCGGGAGATGAGCTTGCGGATAATACGTTCGGCATAAAACAGATAGGTTGGATGTGTAATATCCATAATCTGGCGTGCACCGTATTTCCCTGGTCCCTGTACGGTAGTTGCCAAAACATCCGGGTGTTCCTTGACCATCCAGGTGGGAACAGCATACGTTGGTGTGCCAACGATAACCTGAATTCCCGCATCATGCATGGCATCCAGCACACGATCCACGGAGGAAAAATCAAATACGCCATTTTGTGGCTCATGCGTACTCCAGGTCGATTCGGCGATACGCACTACATTAATCCCCGCATCCTTCATCATCTGAATATCCTTGTCCAATCTTTCATAGGGCATATATTCATCGTAGTAGGCTACTCCGTATAACAACTTGTTCATCTTCATATCTCCTTCTCTGCACTGAACTCAAATGTGATTCCAGCTAAAACTCAACTCCACAAATGTTAGCGTTTACATTATTATCAATTCAAGTGTACTGTTATTGGAACCGACCTGCTTGATGCATGACTGTTCGTTGCCAGCGTTAAACCGATTATAATGAAGTATACTCAAGGTGCCGATTGCACAAAACGAGATATTTTTACCCTTTTCCGAGGTGAATGTAAATGGATATCCAATCACAGCTGCGAGAAATGCCGCATCATCCACTGGCCCACTGGCTGCCCATTATCGACTGTAACATCAAGTTTTTTGGTGCACACAGCCAGCAGGTGCCCTACGACTGGACCATGCCGGAAGAATCCCATCCGGGCTTTGAGATCATGCTGATTTTAAAAGGGACCCAGGCAAGTATAATTCATGGTTACACCTATACTGTTGAAGAGGGAGATATTCTGTTGATTCCCCCGGGATTCAAACATACAAATCAATGTGTTTCCGCAGAGGGCATGACGTATTTCAGCGCCCATTTCCATGTGGACGATCCGGTCTTCACCCTCAAGCTGATGTCACGGCATAGTGGTATCTATGAGGCGGGTACAGAGCACAATCTCCAGATGCGTGCTGTATTGGAGAACTGGATGGACATGATCAAAACATCTGAGCCCTACACATCCACGGACAAATTTGTCATGCAAGCGCGCATGTTCGAACTGTTCGCTCTCCTGTCCCAGGCAACCGACCAGGAACCGCTACCTGTCCTATCCGATGATGGGCCGAATACTCCGGCACCATCTGCATTGCACTACGCAGGGGCCATCGCAGAGGCCATCAAACAAGCCTTCCACGCACAGCTTCGAAGCAAGGAAGGTCATGCTTCCACCGTGAAGGTGGAACAGATCATATCCTCCTTTGGCATCAGTCCAGGGTATGGCCTGCAGATCTTTCGCAAAGTATACGGGCAATCTCCACGAGCCTATCTGTCGAGTCTGAAGCTGCAGGAGGCCAAGTTCATGATTGAACAACCGGAACTCTCTCTCGGACAAATTGCATGGAAGCTGGGCTATACCCATCTATCCCACTTCAGCAGGCAATTCAAACGCTGGACGGGCCAGAGTCCGCTGCAGTACCGGAACACCACGCAGGGAGCATCCCTCGATCCGATCCAGGGACAACATGGTTTACCCATCGAACCAGATTGAGTATGCAATATGACTAATGAGGTATTGGCTGCCATGCTGAAATACGATAATCGATCACATGCCCGGTGGACACTTGTCCACCAAATCCTGATACTCCTGCATGGTGTTCATATTGCTTAACTGTGCCGCAGCATCCTGGATTCCTGCCCTTTCCAGATCCTCTGCTTCGATAAACCGGCCTCCAATCTCCTCCAGCCAGCGGGTGACCCGCAAGCGGTCTTCGGTCAGGCACTGTTCGAGGCTGGGAAGGACATCCCGGTGATACATGCCCACCAGTGGATGAACCCGTCCTTCCAGACGCGGTACCATCGCCGAAGGCCTTCTGTCCGATTCAGCAAGCCATTGCATGGCGGCAAAAAAGGAGGGCTGGATCAAAGGCAGGTCACAGGCACAGACCAGATTCCACTCGGTCTCCGATGCTTCAAGTGCGGCATGCAGCCCGGCCAGCGGCCCCTTTCCAGGGTAGCGATCCTCAACACACGTATAACCGAAAGCTTGATAAGCATCCACATTGGGTCCGGCAGCAACGATGACACGGGATACTGCAGGAGTCAGAGCCGCAGCCACCTTTTCCAAGACAATGGAACCATTCAGGGGCAGCAGCGCCTTGTTGGAACCCATCCGGCTGGACATGCCTCCTGCCAGTATAATGCCGGTCCATTCCTTCATGTTCACGGTGATCATCCCTTCCGGTTCTCATATAATAAACTTATTCTATACATTGAATCCCCTTTCAACAAATGATACATTGAAGAATATTGATTCTGAAAGGAATGGCTCTATTTGGACAGATATGCACCCGGAAGAGGCAATCCCTCTTTGGTCTCGCTGAAGCTATATAACTTTTTCATATACGGAGCCATCTCCATCTTCGCCGGCTTTCTCCAATTGTATCTGCAGGAAATCGGCATGACCAAGCTGGAAATCGGCAGTCTGATGGCGATTGGCCCCTTTGTATCTTTATTTGCCAATCCGTTCTGGGGCTTCTGGAGTGACAAGTCCCGTAATATTCGCATTATCCTGATGATGATGATGGGGGGCACCTTCGTGCTGGCCCAAGCCGTCTTTCATGCGCCGACCTATGCCTGGATCTACGGAGCCATGATATTCTTCTATTTCTTCCAAAGTCCGCTGTTTGCGCAAACCAACAGTCTTATTCTCGGGTATATCGATGGGACCACGCAGAAATTCGGCACATTCCGGCTGTGGGGTTCCCTCGGCTGGGCTCTGACTGCGGCAGCGGCAGGTCCGCTTATCGATCGATTGGGCGTGGGCAGTGTATCGATTGTCTTTGCCTGCATGATTGCCATCGCATTTGCATTTGCCATGTTTCTGCCAAGGCAGCCGATTGCTTCGGATACCCCCGTGGTCACCTTCCGTCGTTTCGGCAGGGTGATGTTCAATCCGTATTTCATGACGTTTATCGGACTCGGTGTGCTGGTGTCGGTACCCAATGCGATGAACAGTACATTTATGTCCCTCTATATTACAGAGATGGGCGGCAACAAACAGATGGTCGGGTGGGCCATCTTCACCTCATCCATTCTTGAAGTAGGTGTCTTCCTGCTGCTGGATCGCTATTTGAAAAGAAAAATGAGCATGCTGCTTGCAAGTCTCGTACTCGTCAGCCTGCTATTCGCCGTTCGGTGGCAGCTGATGGCCGAGGCCGTTAATCCGCTGGAGATTGTATTTATCCAGCTGATGCATTCCATTACGTTTGGTGGATACTTCTATGTCGGTACCCAGCTGACCATGCTGTTCATACCAAGACCCTACCGCTCCTCTGGTCAAGCTGTGTATACGATGGCCTGGGGCGGTATATCCGGTGTCATTGCCGGCTTGTTCGGCGGCTGGTTATTCCAGAGCTTCGGTGCCGAGGTCATGTATAACATTGGGGTGTTCTTCTCCCTTATTGGTGCCGCAGGCTTTGGCGTCATGTGGCTGATCAACCGCAGAAACGGTTATCAACCGATTGTATTAACCGAGATGGGCAGCATGGATGAGGACGGATAATGGTTTGTTTCGCAGAGGTTGAACGTTTTACACTGGAGCACTACGAGGACAGAACAATCTTTCGATCGCTGTTATCCCCGGATTTTTTGATTCCCTTTTCAGAGGGTAAAATCACGGTGATAGCTTATGCTTCCGAAGCAGCTTTCTTGCAGAAAGCTTGTAGGCGAGCGCTTCGCTTCTCCAGCTTTATTCTGTCCTCTCCGTTATGGTGTATATAAAAAGTTCAAAATAAGAAAACAAAAGATTATTGAAAAAGTAAGAAAAAGGGCGTTTCCACGCAGGTATTGCGCGGAGACGCCCTTCTTTTATTTCATGTACCTTATGCCTTCGGCAGTTGGAACGAGCTTTTCAGGGATACGACCCGGTTGAATACAGGGCGGCCTGGCTCGGAATGCTTCGGATCCACACTGAAGTAACCATGGCGGAAGAACTGGAATTTATCCTGTGCTTTCGCCTCCTGCATCTCTTGCTCCACATACCCGTGAACAATCTCAAGGGAATTCGGATTCAATTGATCCAGGAATGTTTTTTCCGGTTGCTCTTCCACGACCTCAGCTCCGGCTACTTCCGGTTCTACATCAGCATCCGGTGCTTCCGCCAGGATCAATGGCTCGTACAGACGGAATTCAGCCGGTACAGCCTGGCTTGCTTCCACCCAGTGGATGGTTCCTTTGACTTTACGGCCTGTGAATCCACTGCCGCTCTTCGTCTCCACATCATACGTACAATGAATCTCCGTCACGTTGCCTTCCGCATCCTTGATGACATCATTGCATTTGATGAAGTACGCATGTTTCAGGCGAACCTCATTACCAGGGAACAGACGGAAGTATTTGTTTGGCGGATTCTCCATGAAGTCATCTTGCTCAATGTAGATCTCGCGGGAGAATGGAATTTTACGATTGCCCATCTCCGGATTTTCCACATTGTTCTCTGCTTCCAGCCACTCCACTTCCCCTTCAGGGTAGTTGGTGATAACCACTTTCAGCGGGTGCAGAACCGCCATTGTGCGTGGAGCCTTCAGCTTCAGATCCTCACGGACAAAGTGCTCCAGCGTTTGCAGGTCAATAACGCCCTGACTTTTCGAAATGCCTGTCTCGAATACAAAATCACGAATCGCTTCCGGTGTGTAACCCCGGCGACGGAGACCCGAAATCGTTGGCATGCGCGGATCGTCCCATCCATCCACATGTCCTTCGTCCACGAGCAATTTCAGCTTCCGTTTGCTCGTTACCATCTGCGACAGGTTCAGGCGACCAAATTCATATTGATGCGGCTGGCTCTCCATCTCACATTCGGCGATGACCCAATCGTAGAACGGACGTTGATCCTCAAATTCCAGGGAACAGAGGGAATGTGTCACACCTTCAATGGCATCCTCCAGCGGATGAGCAAAGGCATACATCGGATAGATACACCATTTGTCGCCGGTGTTATGATGGTGTGCATGAGCGATACGATAGATTACCGGATCACGCAAGTTGATATTAGGTGACGCCATATCGATCTTCGCACGCAGCACTTTCTCTCCATTTTTGAATTCGCCTGCGCGCATCCGTGCGAACAGATCCAGATTCTCCTCAACGGTGCGATCACGATACGGGCTGTTCTTGCCCGGTTCGGTCAGCGTGCCGCGCATTTCCCGAATTTCATCGGCGCTTTGGTCGTCGACGTAGGCCTTTCCTTTTTGGATCAGCAGGACAGCACGGTTGTACATCTCGTCAAAATAATCGGAGGCAAAACGTTTCTCGTTCCACTCAAAGCCGAGCCATTTGACATCCTCCTGGATGGATTGTACGTATTCCACATCTTCCTTCACCGGATTGGTGTCGTCAAAACGCAGGTTCGTCTTGCCGCCGAATTCAGCGCCCAGCGTGAAGTTAATCCAGATGGCCTTGGCATGGCCAATATGCAGATAACCGTTCGGTTCCGGAGGAAAACGGGTAATGACTTCCTGGACTTTTCCTGACCGGAGATCTTCGGTGATAATATTTTTGATAAAGTTAGGAGGGGTTGTACGATTGTCCACAGGTATCAAACCTTTCATGAATTGATTGGAGCTTTCAGAAATTACAAAGTGTTTCATCTAAATATACCTTTAACGGAGAACGAGTTCAATAAAGAACGGCACCAAAGTCCGGATTGCCTGTACACAAGATAGGCCAAAAACCATTTTGACGGGTTCGCACGAATCATGTAGCATGATAGTAAAAACAAAATATAGGGAGGGATTCCCACTTGAACACGCTGAAACTGACCAAAGAACAGCAGGATGAAGCCATTCGCACGATCCAGTCGTATTTCCAAGAGGAACGCGGCGAAGAACTTGGCGACCTGGCCGCTTGGGGGGTGCTTGATCTGTTTATGACGAAGCTCGCTCCCTACATATATAATCAGGCACTCAGTGATGCTCGCACCACCGTGAATCAACGCATGGCCTCCATGGAAGAAGATCTGTTTGCTTTGGAGCGCAAACTGCCTCCTGCTTCCCGTTAAACTACTAATTACAAAGAAAGAAGGTTGCACTCATGTTTACCTATTCATTGGATGAATATACCGAGCTCCGTCCACTCTCTATAGAGCATACCAAGCCGCTGTTTGAACTTACGGATCGCTCCCGAGATCAATTGAGACACTGGCTGCCATGGGTGGACCATGTAACAGAAATTGAACATACCTCAAACTTCATTAACAACGCGCTGAAGCAGGCTGCCGACAATGGAGGCTTCACCGCAGGTGTCTGGCTGAAGGGCGAACTCGCCGGCATTATCGGATTCCACGAGATTAACTGGACCAACCGTTCGGTAAGCATCGGATACTGGTTGGGTAAGGGCTTCGAAGGACAAGGACTCATGACTAGCGCTTGTCGTGTTCTGGTCGATTACGCCCTGGTCACACTGGATCTGAACCGGGTCGAGATTCGCTCAGCCACGAATAACAAGCGCAGCCGGGCCATCCCTGAACGTCTTGGATTTGTCCTGGAAGGCGTAATTCGTCAGGCAGAGAAATTGCCTAAGGGATACGTCAATCATGCCGTGTACGGCATGCTGCAGCATGAATGGGAGCTTTTGCGCTAACCCTGCATACATATCGATACAACAATGGAATGCCCCTATCCGCACGAAGTCACCTTCATGCAGACAAGGGGCTTTTTCGATTGGGCCGACAAATTCAACTTTTACTGTACCTTAAGGTCCCGTTCAGCCTCTCTTCATCCTGGACGCCTAAGATAACGTTGTGGGTCCATGGCCCATACCCTAATTCATACTGAGAAAGAGGATGATCGCTGATGAAGAGAAGCAGAACATCAAGAACCATGATGATTACCAGCACGATGGCTTTGACGATCGCACTTGGCGGAGGGTTGTTTGCAAACACCATCGCGAGTGCCGATCCGGCTGCAGGCACTTCCACTCCGAACAAAAAAGTCGGCCCCGCAACGAATTCACATACATCGAAATCTATAAAAGGTAACAAGGGAGCCGGACATGGACTTGGTCGATACACCAATGTACTGGCCTCCACCCTTGGCGTAACAGCAGACGAGCTGAAGGAAGCCCGCAAGGCGGGCAGCACCATTGCCGAGATCGCTGCCAGCAACAATGTGGATGTGCAGACTGTAATCGACAAGCTTGTCGCCGCCGGGAAAAGTGAACTCCAGCAGCAGCTGTCTGACGGAAATATTACACAAACCCAGTATGACAAACGGGTAGCAGGCCTGAACGAACGGGTGACTGACTTGGTGAACGGCGTACTGCCGGAAGGACGACAAGGTTACAGAAGTAAGCGTGGCGTGGCTTCAGGAACCGAGTCCGATTCGGGCAGCTCAGACGAATCAACCAGCACAAACAACACGGATCCGGCCTAATGGATTGTGCCAGCTCGTATATATGTTTTTAATCAAAAACCCTCTGTCTTCACCAATGGTGTGACAGAGGGTTTTACATGGTTCCTTACCTTACATCTATTCTTACATGTATCCCGAATTCTTTCAGATAAAGTGACTTACCGATATTAGAGAGCTCGTACCATACCGCCATCCACCACTAGCGAAGTGCCGGTAATGTACGTATTGGCCCCGGATAACAGGAACACCACCGCTTTGGCAAATTCCTCAGGCTGACCGTATCGTCCCAGTGGAATTTCCTTGCGGAATTGTTCTGCCACCTCTTCTTCACTGACTCCGTTCTGCTCTGCACGCGCAGAGTCGAGCTCATGTATCCGATCCGTTCCAATTCGTCCGGGTGCCACCGTATTGATCAAAATGCCATAAGGTGCAAGCTCCTGTGACAGCGTCTTCGCCAGGCCAAAGACGCCCGTGCGGAACGTGTTGGACAGGATCAGCCCCGGAATCGGTTGTTTCACTGAAGTTGAAGCAATATTCACGATATGTCCGCCATTGGCCTTCATATAAGGAAGGGCCCCCCGAATCATGCGTACATAGCTCATGACATTCAACTCAAATGCCCGTTCCCAATCCTCATCGGTTAATGATTCAAATGTGCCCGAAGGAGGACCGCCCGAGTTGTTCACCAGAATATCAATCTGCCCAAACAGCTCCCCTGTCTTATGAATGAGCGCATTAATGTCTTCCTTGCGCGTAACATCCGTTACGCAGTATTCAACACGTCCTCCGCCGTCCAGTTTCAGCAGCTCTTGCTTCACTGCTGCGAGCTTCTCCTCGTTCCTGCTCGCAAGCATCACGTCTGCGCCTTCTGCGGCGAGTTGTGCTGCCACCGCCTTGCCGAGTCCCTGGCTGGAGGCAAGGACCAATGCCTTTTTACCCCGAAGTCCCATGTCCATTATATTGTTCCTCCTTCGCTCCTTGAACTATCGTTCAGTCCGGATAAAATAACTCATGAGAATATCGTCCACGTATTTCCCGGCGATATAAAATTCCGACACCAGTCGGCCCTCCGTCTCAAACCCGCATTGGGTATAGAAAGCAATCGCTCCGGGATTGCTCGACAGAACGCGGAGACGCAGCTTATGAACCCCTTGTTCACGAGCATGTTCTTTCATGGCATGCATCAGCGACGTGGCCACGCCACTGCGCCGATCATTGGGATGAACAGCAATATTAATCTCGTAGACATGACGATTAACAGGCATTCCCGTAGCCGGATAAAAGCCCACATAACCGCAGACCCGCTCTCCCTGAACGGCAACCAGCTGGCTGCCGGGAGGACAATGCTGCAGAAATTGCTGTCTGGATTTCCAATGGAATGGCGCTGGAGAGGTATGTATGTCCCATACCAGAGCATCCATCTCCATCAGTTGGGGTGCATCCTTCATCTCGGATAGCCGAATTTTATAAGTTTGACGGGTAAGCATCACATTTCAACCTTTCGTGCAGGTAATCACATTATTCCAGCGCATGGCATGGCCCTTGGTTTGCAGGATAGCTTGCGCATTTTTTTCATTTGCTTATATTGTAGCACAGCCTTAAGTCTGAACTAAAATGGCGCGCTCCCCTTAACCTTTACGTTACGTCATCGTTTATACTGATAATCATGAAGGAGGTGCAGCTCTTGAATATTAAAGAGGCGGCAGGCAGGCTTGGCATATCCCCCAGAGCCATCCGTTTTTATGAGGAAAAAGGATTAATTCTCCCCTCCAAGCAGGCCGGCAATGGATACCGGAGCTACACGGAAAATGACATCTGGCGGCTTCAGACCATCTCCGCACTGCGGGAGACCGGCATGTCGCTTCAGGATATTACTCATGCGCTCAGTGAGATTGACCAGGGGAACCAGCAG
>Ga0209463_1000767_pt1 | contig 22140 bp, 21 predicted proteins | sample AgamicMgSfrz_FD_187169 | JGI IMG/M metagenome (GOLD analysis project Ga0209463, IMG submission 187169) | Agave microbial communities from Guanajuato, Mexico - Mg.Sf.rz (SPAdes) (version 2) | ecosystem: Host-associated > Plants > Phyllosphere > Phylloplane/Leaf | place: Guanajuato, Mexico... | reverse complement strand
TTTATTTCAATACCACCAAATCGATGCGGTTTTTCAGAAACACCCGCCCAGCTGAGTACTTCATTTCTAATCATTTCACTAAATGACATGAACATTCACTCCTTATAAATGATTGATGTAATTTTAAGTTAACATTTTCATTACTTTTTTCCATCAATCCAAAGTATGAATGGGAATACGAATATAGTTTAATCTTAATACCTTATTCTTTATGGAATAAGTGAATTTATTAAGTTATCGACAACAGCACAAAACAAAGACTAGACACATATCCTAATTTTGTAACCTAACTTACCTATAGAAAGGCGGGTAATACAATTGACTGCCAACATCGACTATACCTCCCCCTCAACTAATTTTACTTATGATGTAAATAAAAGTAATTTTTTTCAGAAAGATGCCCAAAATTATATAAATGTACTTGGCATTAAACAATTAAATACTTTAGAAAATACTTCTTTATTAGATATTTATTTAAGTACAGGAAATGTTGTAGAACCACATATTCATCAAAATGCAGCTGAACTTGTTTATTGTATTTCAGGGTCTGCTGTTGTTTCTTTACTTAATCCATTTACGAATCAAATATTAAACTTACCGATAAAACCGGGGCAAGTTGCCAACATTCCACAAGCGTGGTGGCATTATGAAATTGCTACAGCAGATAATACTCATTTATTAGCTATTTTCAATGCCCCAGCGCCAGAAGTTATTTTCGGTTCTGACATTTTAAGATTAACTCCGGCTCATATGATGGCCCATACTTACTGCCTCAATGAACAACAATGGAAACAAGCGATTTCTCCTATTCAATCAACTACTGTAATTGGTCCTCCGGCAAACTGCAATCAAAACCGTGAAATGAAAAATTATCCAACCCACCCCCTTACTCAACAGCCTAATCCCTATCGCCAAGATTCTTATTACTTTCCTCTGTACTGGGGTTATTAATTTGTAAATTTTCAAAATAATCATCATTTATCTCCTAGGAAAATACCGAGGAGATTTTTTATTGTATCTTCTCTTCCTATTAATAATAGTAACAATTGATAGTATACATACATATAATATTTATATATTAAATTGGAGGTGATAGTACTATGAGTAATTATAACTATCGAAAAAACTACTCTTATAATAAAAATAGTAGCTCTTCAGCATCCTCTCAATCTTCCAATTCCCAATCTTCCAATTCCCAATCGCAAAGAGACTTAACTCAGCAAGGCTATGTAAAGAAAAAAGGATGTAACTGTAATAAAAATAAATAGTTTATTTTATGGATGAATTCTTTTGTAAAAGAATTCATCTTTTTTTGCTGACCGGAATTTTTTTATGTTACATAACTTATTCCTTAAATAGGAAAGGATAAATTATACTTTTTATACGAACTTAACAAAGAGTGATTATTCAATTGATTTATTACCTATTCCCCCAAAAAATATAGTCCTTCCTAAATTTAGGAAGGACTATATACAAACCTCTGTTTAATTTCCTACTAAACGTTGTAACAAATTAAACGATATTAATACCTGCACTTACAAATCCAGCAACTGCAGCTATTGGACTTGCTGCTGTTAATGAAACATATAACAGTATTTTATCCCCAGCCGCTACTGGAATAGCTTCAGCTATGATTCCTGATGCTGTAGAACCAATCGCTATTGCGGCAAATGCTGGTGTTAATAATAGAGGTGCGCCTTGTACTGTAAACGTATTGCTTGCTGCAGGTGCAGTTAATATTTGTATCTGCACTTGAACTGGTGATAGTGGAGCTAATGCAGCTGTTGCACTAAAGAAACCTGCTAATGACGTAATAGTTCCTGCGCGCGGTGCTACAAATGCATAATCACCTACACCTAATGCTAATGTGATACTTGTTCCACCAGTTAAAGCTACACCAGGCTGACTAAATCCAAATCCAAGAAGAGTTCCTGTATTAGCTATTAACGCGTTAACTAACGCAGATGGAGTTGTACCTGAAGCAAATGGGATAATAGCTCCGCCACCAGTTGCACCTGTTGCTCCTGTTAAACCTGTTGCTCCTGTTGGGCCTGTTGCTCCTGTTGCTCCTGTTGGACCTGTTGGACCTGTTGGACCTGTTGCTCCTGTTAAGCCTGTTGGACCTGTTGCTCCTGTTAAGCCTGTTGCTCCTGTTAAGCCTGTTGCTCCTGTTGGACCTGTTGGGCCTGTTGGACCTGTTGCACCAGTTGCTCCTGTTAAGCCTGTTGCTCCTGTTGCTCCTGTTGCTCCCGTTGGACCTGTTGCTCCACCTCCAGGACCTGTTGGGCCTGTTGGACCTGTTACTCCACCTCCAGGACCTGTTGGACCTGTTGGGCCTGTTGGACCTGTTGCACCTGGAGTAGCATTGATTAATTGAATTAATAAATTAAAAAGAACTTGTAAAGTTGCAGGATCGACATTTGAGTCGCAGGATACAGGGATAAGATCTAAAGCGAAGAAGAATTGTGCAAGTGCGCTATAAAATTGTTGCAATAATGTTGACAATTGACCTAAATTAGGAGCTGGAGATTGTAATAAAACTAAAATACTTTGAGTTAATTGTTTCAAAAAATTAACTTCTGGGGAAGGTAATAAGGAATTTAAGAAAATTAAAAATTGATTAAACAAATTGAATAACGCTACTCTGTTTGCATCACTTGGATTTGCAAAAAATGCTGAAATAGCTGATACTAATGAGTTTAGTAAAGTAATTAATTGACTTAATTGTTCCCTAGTAATAGGAACTGACTGTGGATTTTTACAACAATCTGGAGTGAAAACAATCGGATTATTGCAGTTGTTATGACCAAAACAATTATTACTTGTCATTTATGTCCTCCTTACTTGTTTTATATTTGAGTTTTTCCTATTATAAGGATCATAAAGTTGTAAAAGAGTATGTGTTATACATTGACTTAAAATAGGAAACATGAAATATAATTAAACTTGCAAACGCTATTTAATTATGTTCATGACTCACATATTAATTATATGTTTTTAATAATTGACTGCTTAGATTAAATACCTAAACTTAAGAGTTTATTTTATTTTTCCACGTTTATCTCTTAGGTTCAAATACACATATTAATTTGAATATACTCAACAATTAACGGTGCCATTTTTTACATATAAATTCACATTATTTCTTTACTAAAATTGTGGTCTCTTTTTAAACATGAAGCCGTTTGTATCATAGAGAACTCTCATATAATATATTGAAAAATTCATTCTATATTTTATTCCAATACACAATGAAAAGGATTGAAAGTAAATTTCCTATCATTCAACCATTTATAACATCTAGAAATTGAATGTACCTTCACTTAATTTTAACTATTTAAATATGAAACAAAAAGGACAGATTCCTTTTCATTAAGGATCTGTCCTTTTAATTAATAATGATAAATTGTAATATAATTGAAGATCCTTGCGATGGTGGTTGCGTATCCAATAAAGTTAATTTACCAGTACTCACTTCATATAATGGTTGTGGCTGCAGTATTCCGTTAACAAACAAATTAATATAAGAAACTTCACTAGGAGACAAAATATTTGTTGTACCATATTGAGGTATCCCGTCAGTATCTGTATATATAAGTTTCTCTCCATCTGCAAAAGTGTAATATAACAAATTGGTTGTTGTTATAGGGCCAATACCCCCAGTAGGACCTGTTGCTCCAGTTACTCCCGTTGGTCCTGTTATTCCAGTTGGTCCCGTTATTCCGGTTGGTCCGGTTACTCCTGTTGGTCCTGTTGGTCCTGTTGGTCCTGTTGGTCCTGTTGCTCCGGTCGGTCCCGTTATTCCGATTGGTCCCGTTTCTCCGGTTAGCCCGGTTACTCCGGTCAGTCCCGTTATTCCCGTTGAACCTGTTATTCCGGTCGGTCCCGTTTCTCCGGTTGCTCCCGTTATTCCGATCGGTCCCGTTTCTCCGGTTGCTCCCGTTATTCCGATCGGTCCCGTTATTCCGGTCGATCCCGTTTCTCCGGTTGCTCCCGTTATTCCGGTCGATCCCGTTTCTCCGGTTGCTCCCGTTATTCCGGTCGATCCCGTTATTCCGGTCGGTCCCGTTATTCCGGTCGGTCCCGTTTCTCCGGTTGCTCCCGTTATTCCGGTCGGACCTGTTTCTCCTGTTGGAATATAAATTGGTGGAAGAATCGGAAATGTAGGTCCAATATTTTCTGGCCCTATCATCCCCTTATTCAATGATAAATTGTCATTGCGTTTCAATTTAATACCTCATTCCACATGTTTTTTAATTCATACACATCATTATGATCCTATTATTAAAGAATGACTTTATAACTATTCTCTTTTTCTTCCCAAAGAATTATTACATATATTAAACATTTTACCGTTGCTATAACCGCTTTAATTAATATAATAAATAAATCATTCTATTTAAAAAGTACTAAATCTATAACATTCTTATTTAAAAAGATGAGGTGATTTATATTCAAGATAATAATGAAATTAGAAAAAAAGAAATAATGTCAATGGCCCTTGACATTATTTTCCCTTACAGGCTTACTGGGCCTACCGGAAATACTGGACCTACCGGAAATACTGGGCCTACCGGAAGTACTGGACCTACCGGAAGTACTGGGCCTACCGGAAGTACTGGTTTAATCGTTACAACAAACTCTATGTTCGCTAATAATACATTAGGTGGTCCCATCTCTGTGATATTAGGTGGCACTAATATTCCTCTTTCTAATAACCAAAGCCTCGGTAATTTTACAGTTAACGCCTCAAACGATATATTTACAATTCCTGTAACTGGAAGATATCATTTAACCTATCAAGTTAATACGACAACCTCTCTACTTGCTGGAACAAGACTACTATTAAACGCTTCTACGCCAATTCCTGGCTCTATTTTTTCTCCCGCGTTATCAACTTCAAATTATAGTAATAATTTAATTACTAATTTAAATGCTGGTAATACAATTTCACTACAATTATTTGGTATATTATCCGTCGTGAATTTAGTTGGAGGCGGATCAACAGGTGCCTCTCTTACAATTATACGAATTGATTAAAAAATGATTCATTCTTTTTATAATAAAAAATCTAAATACTCACTTAGTAAATGTTACTATAGTGATTAAGTAATAAAAACAAATTATACTATATCCATAGTAGAAAACATCTATACTAAATTTTCCGTATATATATTATCAATTTACACTTCCCCCAAGTCGATGTTACATTAAAGATGAAGATTGTTTCTCCTTTACAGACCATCTCAATATGTATTTGAGAAACATCTCCAATCCTATACGCGAGAGCAATACTATATTGACACTCAATTGAGTGTCTTTTTTTATTCAAAAAAATAAAACCATCTCTTATAGATGGTTTTAACAATACACATTTACTTTTACTCTTTATATTATTGCCAGCTTATAAAGCTGGATAATAAATAGTCATACTTAACCGAGTTAATGTTCTTCCTGAATTAGTATAAGTATGCGGTCTATCCGCCTTAAAGCGAATTGAGTCTCCATTATTTAACGTATATTGACAATCATTTATATCAATTTTCAATTCCCCTTCAAATACCGTTATAAATTCCTCAGTACCCTCTTTATGTGCTTCTGAACTTAAATTCCCTTCTGTTTCAATTTCAACCGTATAGATTTCGAAGTTTCTATCATCTTGGAAAGGAAATGAGGGATACACTTTATATCTCCCATTGTCTTCAAACAATGCTTGAACATCATTTCGTAAAATCACTTTCGTATCAGGCTGTGGATTATTAATTAAAGAGGTAAAGGATACTTTCAAACCATTAGCAATTTTCCATATTGTTGTTAGTGTCGGGCTTGAATCTCCTCTTTCAATTTGTCCAATCATCGTTTTACTTACACCTGTTAATTGAGAGACCTTTTCTAAACTTAATTTTTCTTTTTCACGTATTGATTTTAAATTTTTTGCCAGAATAAGTTGAATTTCTTCCATAAAAAACACTCCTACATTGTATACAATATAACGTCCGTTATGTATAATAAAAAGCACACGTTATATTGTTCTTTTTGATCATTATAACATACAAAATAATTAGGGGGTTTTAAAATGCCAATATTTTCTTTTTTGTTATTTGTTTTTATAAGCAGCTTCACACCTGGCCCTAACAATTTCTTAGCTATGACATACGCAAATCAACACGGATTAAAGAGAAGTATAAACTTTTGCTTTGGAGTAGCATTCGGTTTTTTCATCCTCACTTCTTTATGTAGTTTCTTTAATATTGTATTAATTAATATTGTACCTATAATTGAATTGCCTTTAAAGATTTTAGGTGTCGCGTATATGCTATATTTAGCCTTTAAAATAATCACTAGTAAAGGCAGTGCAGAACCCGATGAAAAAAATAATAAAAACTTATTTACAGTGGGTATTTTTCTTCAATTTGTTAATCCAAAAGGAATATTATTTGGACTCACCGTAGTCTCTACTTTTATACTCCCTTACTACAACTCATATTCAATTTTTCTACTTTTCTCATTATTCCTAGGTATAGTTGGTTTACTGAGTACATTTAGTTGGAGCCTTTTTGGTTCCATGTTCCAAAAAATTTTATTAAAACATAATCAATTATTTAACATCATTATGGCTGTTTTATTGATTTTCAGTGCTATTTCAATTGTTATTCACTAGCTATTAACTCATTCTGGATGCTTTTTATCCTCTTTTCTGTATACATCACATCAATATTATAATAATCTTAAAATGTTTTTATTAATAATCTATTTCGTAGTTTCACAATTTATGGATTGGGACTACGAAGTAAACTAGAATGTTTCTCACTAGATAATATTAATTTTGTTGTGTGCCGCTAGCTTAATAAAGTTCTTCAACATTATTCGCTTTAGTATTATACGATTGTAGGCAAAATGAAAACAATAAGTCTACAACATAGGTATTTTAAAATCTTTTTATAATTATAGAGAAAAAATACCGTATAATATAAATTACTGCTCTTTAGGAGGATCACAATGGCTGATAAGTATAAATTTTTAATTCTCATTGTTACCGCATTTTTTTCATTCTTTTCTTTAATAAAAGATTTCCGCAACACTTCAAAAAGTTTCTTTTGGGGTAGTTTTTTAATTCTTACAAGCTTCATGATACTATTAATACATGCTCTAGATTTAACTCAAATACTTATTTATCCAAAGCAAATTGCGCTTGAATTTATTACAATACCACGTAAATTATTTTTGCCATCTGTCACTGAGGCCGCCAGTTTCCCTACAACACTAAGATAATAATTTGATTAAGAGCTCTTTTTTAACCTAAACATACCATATACAAAATCCAACCTTAATCACTTAATTACTGATAAGAACCTAACTTATAAAACGCATAATAATTATACTCATTTACTAGTATACAAGCCGTATCTCTTAGTAGAAGCACAGCATAGAATACGATACAGGACAAAACCTTCAAAAAACTTGTCTGAGTTAATTCTCAAAAAGGGGTGAATATAAATGCCTATCGTTAAACCTTTTATAGCTGGAAGACGATTTGTAAGTACAGCAGCAACAGGAACTGCTGCTGGAGCAGATTTAACTTTTGCTAACACAGACTTCACTGATGACACTGGCGCTGTAACAACATTCCCTGCTTCTTATGCCTTTTTAACACTTTATATTAATGGTGTTATTCAAACAGGTGATACTATTACTGGTGTGACTACTACAGCTGCTACTATTGTAGGAGGAGCAGTCCTAGATGGAGGCACTCCTATTGCAATTGAATTTACTATAACGTAACTTGATTTATCTTTTTAGAGGTTTCATTAAAAGAAACCTCTAATTTTAAAAATTCACATCAATTTTAGTAGCAACTACATATAGTACATTGCATATACTAGATAGAATGATAGGAACTTATACTCACTCACAAAAAGAGCACTTATCTATAGTGACCTTTTATATGGCACAATAATTCTTCTCCTATTTGCTCTTAGAGAACCTACTAAGCAGTTAGCTAATTTAGCTAACTGCTTTTTCCATATATTATTTATAGCTTTATCCGTAATAGTAACGCTTGTGCACTATCTACTATAAATTTTCATATATTGTATTATGATTGTCCAAAACGTGAAGTTAATACTCACGCAATCTAAATACAAGAAAGGAGTGAAAATATGCGCTCATCAATTCGTAAATTCGCTAATTTTAATTGTGAAGCACAAGCACCTAGTACACTACCTGCCCTAGGTTTTGCCTTCAATGCTACTTCACCTCAATTTGCAACATTATTTACACCACTACTATTACCTAGTACAGGCCCAAATCCTAACATTACTGTCCCTGTAATCAATGATACAATTAGTACTGGAACTGGTATTAAAATTCAGATAGCTGGTATTTATCAAATTAGCTATACATTAACAATTAGCCTTGATAACGTTCCGGTAGCCCCGGAAGCAGCGCGCTTTTTCTTGACATTAAATTCATCGACTAATGTTATTGCAGGATCCGGAACCGCAGTCCGTTCTAATATTATCGGAACTGGTGAAGTCGATGTATCAAGTGGTGTCATTCTAATTAACTTAAACCCTGGTGATGTAATTCAAATTGTCCCCGTTGAAGTAATAGGTACAGTAGATATTCGTTCTGCAGCGTTAACAGTTGCGCAAATTCGTTAATAAAGTGAAACTTTAATCAGCCCTCACCAATCGAACTTTTACGGGCAGCCCGGCCCTCACCTAACTTCTTTGCTTCCACTGAATTTTGAGGTGGGGGCCTTACTGCCCGGCAAATAGCGGGATAAAAACAAAAGACTTGGCTAACTAACATTTAATGTTCCTTATACACACTAAAATATATTTTTATAGATTTGACACACATTTATATTAAACAAGCATATTTTATTGTATGTTGACTATATAGTCATACAAATCTAAAGCGTTCATAAAAGCACACTTATATGTGTGCTTTATTTTTAATTAAAACCTACAACATTCTCAAACAATATCCATATATTATCTTGATTTCTCTCTAAATATATAGTTTGTCTCAGAGCGCTATACTGCGCTCTTTTTATTTAAATCCCAATTTTTAAAGTTCGATTTTATGATTTACGTTATACACATGGTCCGCTACTTTTGAAACAAGGTATACATCTAGAACACTTCAGTCATAAAGATATGTTCATAACATTAAATCGCTATTCACATGTTTTGCCTGGAATGCAGGAGGATGCTGTTAAAATATGTAGTGAAAGACCATTAGAATAATAATATTTTCAAATATAAAAAAATGCGGTTTCTCCTCTCAAGAGAAACCGCAACATATCAATGCTTTTACTATATTTTAAACTGACTCGTATACAAATCAAAATAGAATCCTTTATCTTCCATGAGAGATTCATGATTCCCTCTTTCTAAAATATTTCCATCTTTTATAACAAGGATTTGATCTGCCTTTTCAATTGTTTTAAGTCGATGAGCGATCACAAAACTTGTGCGACCTCTCATTAAATTATTTAGTCCTGCTTGTATTTGTAATTCTGTTCTTGTGTCAATATTAGATGTCGCTTCGTCGAGAATTAATATATCTGCATCTGCTAAAATTGCTCGTGCAATCGCAAGAAGTTGTTTTTGTCCTTGACTTAAATTCGATCCTTCTGAAGCAATTTCTGTTTCATATTGATTTGGCAAATGCTTAATAAAAGAATGTGCAGATGCTGCCTTAGCTGCAGTGATAACTTCTTCATCAGTAGCATCTAAGCGTCCATAACGGATATTATCCATAATCGAACCAGCAAATAAATACGTATCCTGTAAAACTACTCCTATTTTACTTCGTAAAGAATTAATATCATAATCTTTTATATCTTTTCCATCAATATGAATTTGTCCTTGCTGTATATCGTAAAAGCGAGTTAACAAATTAATGATTGTTGTTTTCCCTGATCCAGTCGGACCAACTAAAGCAATTGTCTCTCCTGGCTGCGCTTTAAGACTCACTTCTTTTAAAATCGTTTTATTCTCTGCATAGCCAAATGAAACATTCTCAAGTGCAACATGCCCTTGTAAATTTTGTACAACAAATGCGTCTTTTTTATTTTGAATTTCTGGTACCTCATCCATAATCTCAAAAACACGTTCTCCACCAGCAACTGCCGCTTGAATTGTATTCATTAAAGTCGCAAATTGACTTAACGGTCTTGAGAATTGACGAGAATAATTAATAAAAGCCGCAATAACACCTACTGTTGTCATTCCGTTTAAGACCATAACTGATCCAGTCCCAATGACAAGCCCCATACCTAAGTTATTAATAAAGTTCATACTTGGAAAAATAAAAGCTGAAAATGTATCAGCCTTCGTAGCTGAAACTCTTAGCTGTTCATTAATTTTATTGAAATTTTGTACAGTTTCTTTTTCTTTTCCGTACAACGTTGTAACATCCGCACCTGTAATTGCTTCCTCAATAAATCCATTTAATTCACCTAAATCTTTTTGACGCTTCGCAAAGTTTTTACCACTATATGCAACTAGTTTTTTTGTAACGTAAAACATAATAGGTACTGTAATTAAAGTTACAATTGCTAAAATCCAATTTAAGGCGAACATCGCAATCGTTACACCTATAAAAGTTAACGCTGATGAAATAATTTGTACAACACTTTGTGTCAAAGCTTGGTTCAAATTATCTATATCATTTGTCACACGGCTCATTAAATCACCTTGAGAACGTACATCAAAGAACCGTAAAGAAAGCGTTTGGATTTTCTCAAAAATATCTTGTCGTATTTTTTGAATTGTTTTTAATGCAACGTTAATCATGACAAACGTTTGTAACCATGTTAAAAGTACCGTTACACCATAAATCGCGATAAGTAACATACACATTCTTGCTGTACCACTTAAATCTTTCGGTACAATATATTGATCTATAATGACTCCCATAAAATATGGACCTAATAATCCAAGTAATGTAGTAACAACTACTAGAAATATAACAAACATAAGAGCAGCTTTTTGATAGCCCATATAATTCCATATCCGCATTACAGTTCCTTGAGCATTTTTAGCTTTTCGCATCTTTGGCGTGTTTCTTCTACCTTTATTAGCAAATTGTCCTTGAAAATTACGCATGTTCTTCCCCACCTTCTTTATACAAATTACCACCTTGGGAAAGATAAATTTCCTGATAAACCTCACTTTGTTCTAACAATTGTTCATGTGTACCATTACCAACTAATTCACCATTATCTAATACAAGTATTTTATCCGCATCCATTATGGAAGAAATTTTGGACGCAATTAATAAAGTCGTTGTGCCTTTATATTTTGTTTTTAAAGCTGTTTGAATAGTAGCCTCTGATTTCGCATCAACTGCTGATGTAGAATCATCTAATATTAGAATCGGTGGTTTTCTCACAAGTGCTCTTGCAATTGATACACGTTGTTTTTGTCCACCTGATAGATTTGTTGCACCTTGTGTTAAATTATATTGATAAGATTCTTCCAGCTTATTGATAAACTCAGTCGCACAAGCTGATGCGGTTGCTACTTCCAGCTCATCGTGTGTTGCATCTTCTTTACCATAACGTAAATTCTCTTCTATACTACCTGAGAACAATAACGCCTTCTGAGGTACAAAGCCTATTGAAGCACGGAGTTTTTGCAAATCATATGTTTTAACATCTATTCCATCTATACATATTTCACCTTGATCCACATCATATAGACGTGGTAACAGTTTCGCTAAGGTTGATTTACCACTTCCAGTCGATCCAATAATCCCTACTTTTTCACCTTTTTGTATGCTAAACGAAATATCTTTTAAAACATATTCATTATTTTTCGTATAGCTATAACTAACATTTTTAAATTCTATATTCCCCTCGATTTTCTCAGGTTCAATCGCATTCGCTTCGCTTATAATATCAACTTCAGTATTTAACACTTGCTTTACACGATCCGCAGATGGAAAAGCTCGCGCAATTTGAATAAATACCATGCTAATCGACATAAGTGACATTAAAATGATATTCAAGTAATTAATAAATGCCAAAATCGCTCCTACTTGAAGTGTTCCACTGAATACTTTTTCTCCACCAATCCATAATGTTGCAACAATCCCGCCACTTACAACTAGCATAATGATTGGCATCATTAAAGAAATAAGTTGCACAGCTCGAATATTTATCTTCGTTAAATTTGTATTTACATTTCCAAATTGAGCGATTTCATATTTTTGTCTTACATACGCTTTTATAACACGCACACCAGATAAATTTTCTTGTAACTTTGTATTCACTTTATCTAATGCCTCTTGCACCTTTTTAAATGTACCACTTGCTTTACTTGCAATTAAAATAATTGCAAGTAATAAAATTGGAACAACTACAAGTAATATTGGAAATAACTCTCGCGCTGTTACAAAAACAATAATTATACTTCCGATAAATAACAGTGGGCCACGAACGAGAACACGTAATGTCATCGTCATTGCCGATTGAATAGAAGTGATATCATTCGTCACAATCGTTAATAATTTACCTGTTCCAAATGAATCACGATTATTACTAGAAAATGTTTCTATTTTCGCAAACACATCTTTTCTTATGTCTGTAGCGAAATTAACAGCTGCTTTTGTAGAATACATCATACACCCAAGCCCTCCAACTAAACCGAGTGCTGCTGCCCCTATCATAAGAAGCCCCATTTTTATTACATAATTTAAATCCCGATTTGCAATCCCAACATCAATGATATGTTGCATAATAGTCGGTTGAATTAAGTCCATCGCAACCTCAAGTACCATAAATAGCGGTCCAATAATAGCGAAGAACATGTATGGTTTTAAATACTGTAATAACTTACGAAATGATTTCATACATAATCTCCTTTTCCCATGAAATTACCACTGAATAATTCATATCCCTCCTTATTTAAGTGATATTTTTTGTAATTTCTTCATTACTTTTATTATATTATGCAAATTAATATTTAACATTATTAAATGATAAGTATTAATGACTTTCTGGTCAATAAATGTGCTTTATATTATGTAAATACAAAAACCGCATTCTTAATGAAAAGAATACGGTTTTTTCATCTATATTTCTTCAATTGTAAAATTTAAAAACTCAGTCTCAAATCCCTTATTTTTAGAAGGACTACACGTGTAAAAACCTATTTTAATAGGCTCATTCCCTATATCCTCCATTAAATGAGCGATTCTTATTTGTTCCCATTGATGGTTCTTTTTCACATATATTGTATAATCACCGCGTTTTCGAATAATTCGAAAACGCAGTTGTTGCTTAGCTGCTTCAGTTGGATAATCTTGCGTTGACCAGTCAGAATATCCATTATTCGTTACGACAGCACCTAAGTGAGATGGCCCTTCAGGGATATATTCTAAAGATGTTTTTAGCCAACAGTTCTCCGAAATCATAACAAAAAGACCTGCTTGATCGAATTTTGAATTTGGATTCATACGTAACTGAACTTCAGCTTGAAAGTCTGTCATCATCTCATTATAAAATACATGACCATTCATTACTTCAAAACCATAATGTGTTTTAAGCCAAAAATCAGTTTCTGCTTTCGAACGGACAATAAACGCATGATTGTCATTAATCTTATAGTATTCAGGTACATTCATTATAGTGAGTTGCTCAATACGTTCTGGTATATACGATATATAAAGCATTTATATAGACATTTAAAACTCCGCTAATACTGGGAATTTATAACCTTTAAAATCTAACTCTTTATCACTTCGAACCATTAAATACTTACTAGACTGTAATTCTGTAAACTGTACATCCTCAATCCCTAATTGATCTGGAGAAAAATAAAATTCGATTTCCGTAAACCTTTCATTGATTTCTCCACATATTTCATCTAAAACCGGAAGTACTGGCGCAAATACTCCAAATAATTTCAACTTTTCATTGTCTACTTCATAAACGATTAAAGCATCTAGTTTCTCTGAATAATACAATTTCTCATTCCATTCCGAGTCATACATATTCAAATAAAATGAAGGACGGAAATTTAAAGTTGAAAAATTATTTGAAAGTCTTTGGCCACTATCAATAGTTTCATGTATTAACTGTCTATTCTCTACATTATAGTAATCTAATTTTTTAAGTAGTGAATCGTTATTATTGTTTTTATCGTATGGTATAGTCATCAAATATTCCTGCACAACTTTAAATCCAAACGCTGTATATAGTTCAGGTTTTTCCGTAAACAATAATGTACATTCACATTTCTTATCGATTTCTTCTATCATTTTACCCATTAATTGTTTCATTAGCCCTTGTCTACGGAAATTAGGATGTGTCATTACTGATTGAATACCCGCCGCATTTATTTTTTCTCCATTAATTAATAATGGGAGTGAAAATGCCGCAACATTTGCAATCACTTTATCTTCTTGTAAAAATGATAAAGCTTTATATGTATCATCCCAATACCCTTTATCCGAAAAATCATTCAATGTTTGAGTTGTAATTTCAAACACTTCTTCAAATAAAGGAAATAACTGCTCTCTTTTCGGTTCTTCTATTAGAAGACTTGCCATTTTTTCAACATTCCCCATGTTGTACCTCCAAATGTTAAATTCCATTAAATTAGATATACTTATATGACCTACTCTTAAAAATAGAGGTCTTACCAATCAATATACTATCATAAAACATAAAAAAAAAGTCTAATTAATTTTATGTTTCGACTATTTGAAAATAAGTCGAATAAAAAAATATTAAGATTTTTGGATATTAATTAGTTTATTTTATAAAAATAGCGCTTTCTAATTAGCTTTTACTAATAGAAATACACTATTTATAATAAAATATTTTTATTCTTTTATCCCTTCAAGTCTTTCCTTCGTATTAATTTCTTCTCCACTTATACGCTTTTCAAAAGACTTTCTCCAACTATTTGAAAGTGCATTTACTTCTAATATCCTTTTTACCCCTTCAATATTTTGTTTTTCCTTATGCATGATACGGTTAGCGAATGCTACTGAAACACCTTTTGGATCAGACTGTAGTCTTTTTAAGGTGTCGACTGATGATACCCATCCTTCTTTTAATACACGAAAATAAAATCCTGTATATCCTGTTTCTTGAAAATATAGTGGTAACTTTGGAATATTATATTTTTTTGCTAATTTAAAACAAGGTTGCCTTGGTTGTGTTACCTGTACGATTGCCTGTCCTAGCTCAAACGTATCACCAATACAAACATCCTCTTCGCGCATACCACTAACTGTTATATTTTCTCCAAAAGCCCCATATACAAGATCTTGATTCAATTCTTGTTCCCAGTATGGATAGTGATCACCAGTATAAACACAAACTGCTTTATCTACTCCTCCATGATGAACTAAGTCCGCCTGTCCATCTCCATTAAACTTTACAAAGGATAAATATACCGGTTCCTTTACTTGTTTCTTATTTATGCCTGTATGAATTACTTTTCCGCCGTATGTAACCTCTTTTGGTAATCCTATATTTAAAGATAATAATCGATATTCATTAGCCATTCTATTTCCTCCTTTAAAGGTGTTACATGTATTTTCTCTCGATTAATTTTTACAACCCTCTCTGCTATATAAAGATGATTATAAAACCTCTAAAATCATTGTTCAATTCAATTATTTATATAATAATGATAGGTATAACCTATTATTATACTTGAGGTGATTTCAATCGAATTACGACAACTTGAATACTTTTTAGCTGTTTCAAAAGAATTACATTTCACAAAAGCAGCTGAGAAATTAAATATTTCACAGCCTTCACTAAGTCAACAAATACGTGCATTAGAGCATGAAGTAGGAATGCCACTTTTCGATCGAATTGGTAAAAAAATATCTTTAACTGAAGCAGGGAAGATTTTATTATCACATTGTAAAACCATTTTTCATGAAGTCGAACAAGCTCGTTCAGCCCTTCAAGACCTAAACGGATTACAGCAAGGTTCCTTAACAATAGGGGCTTTGTTAACCGTCGTAAATTATTTACTACCACCAGCTATTTTAAATTTCAATAATTTATATCCCAATATAGAGCTTTCTGTATTAGGGCTTCGTACAGGAGATATTCGTGAAAAATTATTACAAAACGAACTAGATATCGGCATTACATTTCTCCCGGTGCAAGATAAAGAAATTATCTCCATCCCTCTATACAAAAGCGACCTTACATTGGTCGTGCCAACTGGTCATCGATTAGCTAAACGTAATCATGTATCTATTACTGAACTACAGAACTACCCTTTAATTCTTTTACCTAAAAATTTCTTTTTAACCGAACTAATTACATCTCATTGTCAAAAATTCAACTTTAGACCAAGACCAATTTTAGAAATTAGTACGATGGAATCTTTAATCCAAATGGTTTCTAAAGGAATGGGAATTACAGTGTTACCACAACCATATATAGACTTTTTACAAAATAAAAACATTCAAGCTATTAAAATAGAAAACCCTACTCCAATAATTGAAATAGGGCTTATTTATAGAAAAGATAAATATATGTGTGCTGCCACTCGAGAATTTATTGAGCAACTACAAATCACAGTACGTTCTTTCCAAAACTAAACAAAAGAGATTGTCCTATGAAATCGTTTCACAACGATCTAGTAGAATAATCTCTTTTCAAAAAAGTAAACATTGCATGTAAACTCTTATAAATTTTAATGTACCTTTTTAGATATTGGAATATATTTTGTAAAATATGCACCAACTAGCAATAATACAATTGAAAATAACCAAGTAAAAACACCGCCAAAATGAAACCAATATGCAAACATATTTAATATTGCGAGTGAAAAGAAACAAATAGAAGTTAGCGCACTTTTCAATCCTTTTATCTCGGATTTTTTTCTCTTTTGATAAGCAATATACATCGCAATAACAAGAAAAAAGATAAGAACAAATGGTAACATAACTTTTAGCATTGGTAATCCCTCCAGTGTATATGCACTCTTTATATTACCATCTTATCCCATTTATCTTTTAGGCATCAATTTATTCTTATCTTCCCTCCAAAAGTCAGTATAAGTTTTTATTTTTAAAGTTCACATTCACCTCAGAAAACGGCATACTTCCTCCAACTTTCAATGAGTAAAAACCGGGAAATCATTAACGATTCCCCAATTTTTCAAACTATATTAAAGTATCCCCCTTTCCACTAAAGTCTCTGCGATTTGAACTGAATTCCAAGCCGCACCTTTCAATAAATTATCGGAAACAATCCAGAGGTGGAATCCGTTTGGCGTATCAGGATCTTTACGTATTCTTCCGACAAATGTATCTATTTTCCCTTCTGCATATAATGGCATTGGATACAGCTGTTCACTAGGGTTATCCTGCAAAATAACACCTGGTGCATCCATTAATACTTCCTTAATTTCCGCAACGGTTGCTTCTTTTTCCAGTTCTATATAAACCGATTCTGAATGCCCTGATACGACTGGAACACGTACACAAGTAGCTGCCATTTTCAAGTTTTCATCTTCTAATATTTTCTTCGTTTCTTGAATCATCTTTACTTCTTCAAAAGTAAAATCATTGTCTGTAAATATATCTACTTGAGGCAGTACATTAAACGCTATTGGATAATGTTTTTTATCTTTTTTCGCCGGTAATATATCACTTTTCACTTCTTTACCAGCAAGCATAGACTTAGCCTGCTCTTGTAATTCATGAATCGCATGAATGCCAGAACCCGATACAGCTTGATATGTTGAAACGATAATTCTTTCTAAACCGAATGATTTTCGAATCGGCTGAAGTGCTGTTACCATCTGTAATGCTGAACAATTTGGAACTGCAATGATACCTTTATGCTGCTTTAAAGTATGCGCATTCACTTCCGGAACAACGAGCGGTACACCTTGTGCCATTCGGTACTCACTTGTGTTATCAATTACAATCGCACCACTAGAAACTGCATGAGTTACAAATTGTCTAGATACTTCTCCCCCAGCGCTAAAAAAGGCAATATCTACACCTTCAAAGCTAGTTGTTTTTGCCTCTTTTATAATTATCTCTCGTCCTTTGAATCTTACTTTCTTACCAGCGGATCGTTTTGACGAAAGCAATGTAACTTCAACTATATTAAACTTCATTTCATTCTCTAACAGTTCAATAATTTTTTGCCCTACCGCACCTGTAGCCCCAACAACAGCTACATGATAGCCCTTTTTGATCATCTTTTCTCCTCCAATATCACCTAAATGAATATTTCTACAATTTCATTTTATACAGAATTTAATCATTTGGAAAATTAAAATACATGATATAATCATTCACAAATCATGATAATAAAAGAGGGATCGCTTATGGAAATGAGACATGTTAAAACATTTTGCGCCATTGTGAAGTATGGTAATTTTTCTAAGGCTGCGCATGCGCTAGGTTATGCGCAATCTACTGTTACAGCACATATGAAAGCTTTAGAGAACGATTTACATATTCCTCTTTTCGATCGGTTAGGGAAAAAAGTGCTACTTACAAAAGCAGGTCATCAATTTCATCCTTATGCATTAGAATTACTTGCAATATATGAAAAAGCGCAAGAAATCCCCCAAAATACAGATTATTTAGAAGGTACATTAAGTATTACATCTAATGAATCATTAGCGGTATACCGATTACCACAATTATTACGTACTTACAAACAGAAAAATCCAAAAGTAAATATCGTACTTGAAACAAACACAAATGAACAAGCATTACAAAAATTACGTGAAGGAGAAACAGACGTTGTCTTCATAATTGGAGAAAGTATAGAACATAATGATTTTATTACGCGTACTTTTAGTAATGAAACATTTGGATGGATTTTACCAGCTTATTCCGCTGCACACGCAAATCCATTCCAGTTATTACAGGACACCCAGTTCATTTTTACAGAACAAAGCTGCGGCTATAGGCCAATGGTAGATCGTTTTTTACGTCAAAGTGGAAATATTCCAGCTAAAACATTTGAAACTTCCAATGTTGAAGTCATTAAACAATCCGTTATGTGTGAATTAGGCATTTCAATTCTTCCTTATATCGTTGTACAAGAAAGTTGCCAAAAAGAACAACTATGTTTTCAGCCTATCGAAACTCCAACCATTATTCAAAGTCATGTAATCTATCATAAATCCAGATGGATTTCCCCGGTATTACAGTCGTTTCTTTCCTTACTTGAACGAGACTAAAATATTAAGACGTACATATAAAAAGAGTAATTGCCTAATAAGCAATTACTCTTTTTCATTAATTAGTATACTATTTATTAGTCTGTCCCCCGCCTGCAATTAATTTACTACCTGAATATGTACCTTTGTTCATAAACACTTGATTAATTAATTCTTTTTGCTCAGCTTCCGACATTACTCCTTTTCCTTCTCCTAAATTCCCGCTTTGTAATTTCCAAATCTTATTGTGATCTGCATCAACTTTTTCATATTTTCCTTGTTTCCATCGTTCTAAAATTTCTACATATGTACTTCCCTGTACAAGATCATTACTCTTTACAATATCAATTAAGCTTTCAATCCGCTCTTGTGTAATAAAAATATAGCCCCACTTTTGATCAGCTTTCGCTTTTTGATGTGCCATTTCATGTAATGCTGTCTGTATGTTCTCATCTGTCCATTTAAAATTTTTATTAAAACCACTATTCGGCAATGAATAATTGCCATTTTCTAAAAGCTTTGCATCTTCTGCTTTTACATTACTATCAGCTAATACTTCTACTGCTGGAGCAGCTGGTGATGCCTTTTTCGCAGCTGGTTTACTATTATTTAAATAATACAGCATACCATATGTTAAACCTACTCCAATTACCGCCATACCAGCTAGAATACCTATTATTTTAAATAGTGTTTTCATCGCGCTTGTTTCCTCCCAAATATCTCTGTTCTTACTACCTAATTACTTCTTATATAAAAACTGTTCCTTCATTCAAAATATCGCATCCCATCCCCTATCATATTATTTATATATACTTCCTCATATTGTATTTCTTTTTCTTTAAAATTGAAAGATTATTCTGTTAAATAATGAAAATATTCTACAAATTTTCCCTTTATATTTATAAAGAAACAAAAAACAACGAGCGCGATAAATAACACTCGTTGTTTTTACTTTATGCACGATTTTCTTTTAACCACTTCGTAATAGCATCTAACCTCGAAACATCAAAACGTCTTTCTTCACAAACATTTAAACTGTTTAAATTCTTTACAATTTCTATTTCATTCGATTTTACACTTTTCGCCTCAATTAATTTACAATACCCATCTGTAACAGAATTTAAATTTTCATAATAACACTGAAACGATTTTGATATATGTAAATGTTTTTCAAAGTTTCTCCTTCTTTTCGTTTCATCAGATACTTTCCGCTTTCTAAGTTCTTCATCGTTCGTATATAAATAAAAATATTGATCCGGAAAACCAATTTCCCTATTTATCATCTTTTCTTTATAAAAATTTTCTATTACAGATAATGGCTGATTAAATAGATCAAAATGAAAACACCAATTATAACTAAGTGGCTGATATATATCGCCATCGAGTATTACTAATTCATATTGCTCTGACTTCTGAACAGCTATATTCCAGCGCTCAACTTGTTTTTCAAAATACCATGTTCTATGTTCATTTTTTGGCCTTTCAAATAAAGAATTCACTTCAGGTATTATATAAGCACCATAATTCTTTTCTAATTCACGGCACGTGGTACTTTTACCAACAGCGCTTGCTCCCTCAAATGCTATTATCCCCATAGTTTCTCCCCCTTTCATTAACTAAAACTTCGTTGTTTCACTTTTCTTCCCCATAACTTTCTCCATAAAACAATTGAAGCAATAGCGAGCATGATTGTTGTAATGATACTACCTTCAATTCCGAACGAACCTCCATGAAGGAATTCGGGGCCATTTGTTGTAGGTTTAAATAGCGGCGTTGAATATATGGTCATCCCGCTAACTGCAAAACCGTAGACGTTATATTGTGCCCAATTCCAAATGGAATGCCATGCGCAAATCCCCCACAGACTACTGTCTTTTAAAACGTAAACAGCTGCAAATACACCAACTAATATTATATTCGATATTGAAAGAATTGTAATACCTGGATTAAGTAAATGAAGAAAACCAAATAAGAAAGACGTCACAACAATCCCAACCCATATACGACTTCTAACAGAAAGAACCGGGAATAACCAACCTCGTACAATAATTTCTTCCGTTGCCCCTTGTATTAAAAATGCAACTAAAGAACCTACAATACCCAACATAGCGGTTACTGTAATTTGTTGCATTTGTAGTGTCACAACTCCTGCCAATAGGAGTAAAATTACTGGTATTGAAATGAAAACAAATCCTATTAATGCACCTCTCAAATATTTTCTTATCCATTGATTTCTCCAAAAACCAATGGATGAAAATGATCTTTTCTCTACAAATCTAATCCATAAAAACACAAAAAATATTGCGCCGCCAAACGTTAATATCATCTCAATGTCGTTATAAATCGCCTTCATAAAAGTTGTTTCTGCTTTCGGTAAAATCAGCATAAACAACATAAATAACTCACCTAAAGTTAAAAATATAATCGCGAGTATGACAGCAAAAACAGGATGAACTTTTCTTCTTCCTTCTTTTACTGCTTCAATTATTTTAAATTGTTTATTTTGCAATATTCTATCCTCCTAATTATGTTACTCATTAGCAATATTAAAATAATATTTAGCCTTTTATTTAAACTTATTTTTTCATATAAATTATTTTTGTTTGGAATAAATCCAAATTAGGAATAATATATAAATAAAAGAGGTGCCTTTGTGCCTTTACTATTATCACCCAGTTTACTCAGTGGTATTACCAGCACTTGCTATTTCCCACCATTTGTTGTAAGATAGTAATTAAGGTCAATTTAACACTATATTTTCTTTGCATATTATCAAGTATCAATCAGGAACATTTTGTACTCCTTATGGGTTTTTGATAATATGTGAACTTTTATTTTCATTCAAATAAGGCCGATCATATTGTAATTTTTCTACTTTTAGGAGGCATTACCATGACATTAACAGGTAAAGTAAAATGGTTTAACAGCGAAAAAGGTTTCGGTTTCATCGAAGTTG
>Ga0209463_1000766_pt1 | contig 22183 bp, 21 predicted proteins | sample AgamicMgSfrz_FD_187169 | JGI IMG/M metagenome (GOLD analysis project Ga0209463, IMG submission 187169) | Agave microbial communities from Guanajuato, Mexico - Mg.Sf.rz (SPAdes) (version 2) | ecosystem: Host-associated > Plants > Phyllosphere > Phylloplane/Leaf | place: Guanajuato, Mexico... | reverse complement strand
CAAGAGTGAGGACTGCTATGTTTCCAGGATTCCCCACAGACTTACAGCAGCCTTTAACCGTATTACTAACACAAGCGAATGGAAAAAGTGTACTGCGGGAAACCGTTTATCCAAACCGATTTAATCATGTATATCAGTTGAATAAAATGGGTGCTAGTATAGAGGTAGCAAATGGAGTAGCGCATATAAAAGGGAAGTCTTCGTTACAAGGCGCATTAGTTCATGCTTCGGATGTTCGTGCAGGAATATGCCTTATGCTTGCAGGAGTAATTGCGGAAGGAACGACAACGATTACAGGAATTGAACATATTGAACGTGGCTACGATGAAGCAGTTACAGCATTTAATAGCCTAGGTGCAACTATTTCATTACATCAGTCTGATGAGATAACCGATGATCTATTGATTGCAGAAGTAAAAAAAATTAATTAGTATATCGAAATTGTATAATCTCACATACTTTAATATAATGATAGATAGATAATAATAACTCTAGCTGATTGGAAAAACCAAAGGCGTCCTTTTTAGGGGATTCCTTTGGTTTTTTTCGTTTGTTAGTGAATTAATTCTTTCTATGTATCTTGTAAATGTGTAATGAATAATTTTATATTGGAGGAAAACGATGTCTTTTAGCTATGTTTCACATTTAGAATGTCCAAAATGCCAGGCTGTGTTAGAGGTGACAGAGGTTCAGCAGCTTTGCGCCTGTGGCTCTCCTTTGTTCGTTCGTTATGATTTAGAGAAAGTAAAGGAGAATGTTTCGAAGGAAAGCATCGGAATACGGTCAACTAGTTTGTGGCGCTATCATGAACTTTTACCAGTTAGTGCAAAAGAGAATATAGTTACATTAGGAGAAGGATGGACTCCGCTAGAAAAAATGCCCCAATTAGGAAAGCATTATCAGCTATCTAATTTATACATAAAGGATGAAGGGATTATTCCAACTGGTTCCTTTAAAACAAGAGGGGCAAGTGTAGGAATTTCAAAAGCGAAAGAGCTCGGGGTTAAACAACTTGCCATGCCGACAAATGGAAATGCTGGAGCTGCATGGGCCCTTTATGCAGCGAAGGCAAACATTAAAGCAACCATTGTTATGCCTGTAGACGCACCTGCAATAACTAGAAAAGAAGTGTTTATTTCTGGAGGAGATTTGCATTTAGTCGAGGGACTTATTAGTGATGCTGGCAAAATCGTCGGCCAATTAGTTGCAGATAAAGGGGTATATGATGCTTCTACCTTGAAAGAGCCATACCGTATCGAAGGAAAGAAAACAATGGGTTATGAGATTGTAGAACAATTTGGTTGGAATGTACCTGATGTTATTTTATATCCAACTGGTGGAGGCGTCGGTATTATTGGCATTTATAAAGCTTTAAAAGAGATGCAAGAGCTCGGCTGGATTTCAGATAATAAACTGCCTAGACTTGTAGCTGTTCAAGCGGAAGGGTGTTCCCCTATTGTGGAAGCTTGGAAAAATGGCGAGACAGAATCTGCTTTTTTTGAAAACTCAGAGACCTGTGCTTTCGGAATAAATGTACCAAAAGCTTTAGGAGATTTCCTTGTGCTTGAAAGCTTATATCATACAAATGGCTGCGCGATTGCTGTTTCAGAAACCGAATTACTTACTGCACAAAAACTAGTTGCCGAGCTTGAAGGCAATTTTATCTGTCCAGAAGGTGCGGCAACCTTTGCCGCTGCTGAAAAGTTAAGAAAAGAAGGGTGGATAAAGGAAGAGGAAGTCGTCGTTTGTTTAAATACTGGTGCAGGAATAAAATATCCAGAAACGGTAGAACTAGCAAATATCCCGACTTTACAGCCAGGAGAGTTTATTGAAAGATAATCTGTTTTGCAAGCAAGCTTATTTCATTCTTATTAAAGGGTTAAAAATAACCGCCATTTGTATAGGCGGTTATTTTTTTCTCCTTTATTTTGGCAATTTATATTGATATTCTACTTCATCCATTGTTTCGTTATACTCCACATATAAGTCATGGCCATTAAAAAACCAAACATCTGTTTCTTCAACATAGAACTGAATCTCTTCTACTGTGACACTAGATATCGCATCAACTGGAGCCTCTATAGAAAATCCTAATGAAAAGTTCTCTTGAACTGGACTATTTCCATATATCATCGGATAAAAGCGCACATGACTTCCCGCTTGTAAACCAACTTCATCCTTAAACCATGTTAAAGCAGCATTGCTAATCTTTATATTCAATGTATGTTTCCTCCTTAATAATAAAATGCTGTATTTTCTATTCATTTTCTATCATATCATTTCATTACCTAACAATGTAAATGCTTTATATTTATAAAACTATGTATTATGTCGAAAACCATTAATCATATCCCAAAATTATAAGCTATTTCTAAAAAAGATAGGATTCTATTCTATAAGTTTATCCTCATAAGAAAAGCTTTTATATAAAATATCGTTATCATAATAGAGAAGTGAAGAGGCAGGTGAAATAAGATAAGAGTTTAATGAATAAGAAACTAGTAGAGGCATAAAACTAATTGGATTTAAACATGGGAATTTTGGAATATTTATCAAATAATCCTTTATTATTACAAAAAAATAGTTATAATGATAAGGAGTAATATAAAGGAGGATACAAATTGAAGATTTCAGAAATTAAGTATGATGCAAGACAATCATTGAAAGGAGAATGGGGAAAGGTAGTAGGACTTACTTTCCTATATTTTGTTTTAAGTGCTGGTATAAATCTCTCGATTGAAATATATGCTAGTGGCGGATTCATAAACTGGTTAAATCAAGAATACATACCACCACTAGCAACGATATTAAATGCCATTATTAGTGTTTTATTAATACCATTATCTATAGCAATAGTATGGTTTTATCTAGATCTTGTTAGAGAAAAAAATACGGATATTTCACAAGTTTTTACGATTTATACGGACGTAAAGGTAATGTTAAAAGTGATCGGTGCGTCTATAATGGTAGGTATTTTTACTTTTTTGTGGTCCTTATTATTATTAATTCCAGGAATTATTAAAGGTCTAGCATATTCACAAACTTTTATGTTATTAAAAGATCATCCAGAATATTCGGTTTTCGAAGCAATTACAGAAAGCAGAAGAAGAATGCATGGATACAAATGGAAGTACTTCTTATTAAATTTAAGCTTTATAGGTTGGGGTATTTTATGTGTTATTTCATTAGGAATAGGTTTCTTATGGTTAACTCCATATGTTTATACATCTAATGCAACTTTTTATCAGAATTTAATTGCTGATACCGATAAAAAGGAAATACTATAATAATAATAAATTTCAACAAGAACAGAAAAACATCATTGATAGATAGGATGTTTTTCTGTTCTTGTTATTTATTTGAAGGTAATGGTTGATAAATAACAAAATTTCAATTTTGTCTCACTATCTAAAGTATACTTTGATTTGAGATGTAATTTAGTGCGTTTTTAATTGCTGTGTATAATATATATTATGTTCGGGGCGTTATGATAAATATAAGAATATAGTAAAACTACATTCTCTCTACTCTATTTTTATACTGTTTATCTTTAATATTAGTTAAATCAATAAATTTCGTACTATATTCAATAATATCATTCATATATAATTGATGTGATTTTGCAAATTGTTTTGCATCTTCAAGCAATTGCTTATCATAAGTTGTTTTATACTGAACACGATCTTTTGGTCTAGATTCCTTAGAGAATTCTACAATTCCAGTTGATAATAAATTTTTAAGTCCGTTTTCAATTAAATAATTAATATGTGTATCGTATTCTTCAGACATTCGATTTAATTTATTAATGATTTCTTTACTAATATTAGTTCTGAATTTAATCCTTGTTTGATCTGTTTCTTGAATCAATTTTCCGTTTACTAATCTCCACAAAATGGTAATCCTCCTATAATAATATTTCTTGTGTTTGCTGTTAATCCTTAGATCCAACTCTCTTTAAAATCCTCCATATATTTTCTAATATTTGTAGGCGTTTTGCCTGTTACTTTTTCATAATCATGCTTAATTCCTTTTGCAAGGCCAAGTTTTGTCGGCATATGAACACCAACGACAACATTTACAAATCCTTCATCTTCACCTATTTTCTTCATATATTCCCTAAATTCTTTGACTGATGGGTTTGTATATTCAATTTTTACTCCAAGCACTTCGGTCATTATACTTGCAACATCAAAAAAGTCGAGAGCTTCATTTCCTGTTACGGCATAAATTTGGTTTTTATGCTTTACTTCATTAACTAACGTTAAAGCAGAGATTTCAGCAAGATCTCTAGTGTCAACAAAGCTTGTTTTCCCTTTACCTGCTGGAACAAAGATACGTTGTCTTTCTTTAATTTCCTTACAAAGAAAATCATTTAAATTTTGCATAAAATATCCGGCGCGAACAAATGTATAAGGTATGTTATAGCTTTTTATTAGCTTTTCCATTTTGTAATGGTGGATAAATGGCATGAATTGGACGTCTTTTAACGATAAATAGGTAATGTGTTTAATCTCTTTATCCTTTGCCTTTTCTAAAAAAGTATCGAATTGAAGGTTTTCACCAGGTGGGTACATTAAAAAAATACGGTCAATATTTTCAAGAGCCCCATCAAATGTAGTTGGATCTGAAAAATCAAGACTAACGTATTCATATATATCACCAAACTTAGCTTTAGCTCTTTCAACATTTCGAACTCCACATAATATTGGTATATCTATGCTTTTTAAATAGTTAGCAACCTGTAATCCAACTTTTCCCGTAAAACCTGTTACTAAAATCTTCATCATATATCTCCCCTGTTGTTATAACTATCTATTCTATCTGAGATCTTATTTAACATGCGTATTGTGTTTAATAGCTCTTCTTCAGAAAAATCATGCAAAATGTATTGATACAACTCAACATGCTCTTTTTTTTTGCTTTGTACAAGTTTTTTTCCTTTTTCAGACAAAACTAAAGTGACAACTCTTCGGTCTATTTTACTTCGGTTCCTTTCAATTAATCCTAGGTTTTCAAGTTTATCAGCAATGCCAGTTGCAGCACCAGATGTCACACCAAAATGCTCTGATATTTCACTTGTTCTAATTTCACCCTTATTTTGAATCATAAAAAGAAATATCATTAAGTTATGGGTAATCTCTCCTTCATCTCTAGGCTTCATAATCGAAACACTTACTTCACTTGCTCTTTTTAATGAAATTAATAAATTTTCAAAGATGTTCATACCATGGACCTTCCTTTGTAATATTAATACTTTAGTAACTAAGATACTTTATTGTAAAGTATATTACTAATTAAGGTAATATTCAAGTTGTAGCACTAAGTGATTAAGATGATATCTTCGAGGATAATGATCAATAATTAATCGGCATTACTATGAAATGAGAAGTGGATCTTTTTTTAAATCGAAAAATAATAAAGCCGGTGGAATTCTACGAAGAGTAGAATTCCACCGGCTTTTTCATCTCAGAGGAAGGATTGCCCCAGCCTCGTATGAATTGTTTTACCTATTAACTTTCACAAAATGATAAATTAATGTTTTATAATCTTCTTTCACTCGAGGAATGGTTACACCAGCATAATTAAGTTCACTACCAGAATACATTCTACCAGTGTTCATTTCTTTGTATGTTGCATAATCATCTAGATAATTAACAGGTAAATAGTTTACTGGTACAGCAGGACGAGCTACTCCGTTAAAATAAATGACTATTGACTCTTCCTCATTTTTAAACATCCAAGCCGTTTCAAAATATTCTCCTGGGGGTTTTAATCGGTAAAATTCCCCAAATTGAAATAGTTTTCTATGCTGTTTATAAAAGGATATTTGATTTTCTATTTCTGTGAGTTCCTCTTTGGATACATCCATTAAGTTAAGTTCATAACCAAAGTTGGCACTCATTGCTACTAAACCTCTAGTTTCTAGAGAGGTTACCCTTCCTACTTGATGATTCGGTACAGGTGAAACATGTGCGGCCATCATAATAGGAGGATAAAGCAAACTGTAACCATATTGGATTTTTGTCCTACATAAGGCATCTGTATTATCGCTCGTCCAATTTTGGGCCATGTAATACATCATTCCAGGATCAAATCTTCCCCCTCCACTTGAACAATTTTCAAATAGTACGTTGGGAAATTGTTTCACTAGCTTCTCGAGAATTCGATATAAACCAAGTATATATCGATGACTTATCTCTCCTTGTTGATCTTTAGGGAAGGCTGCACTCCCAATATCAGTTAAATGACGGTTCATATCCCATTTAATATAATCAATTTTACCTGTTTCTAAATGTTCTGTTAATACATTTATTAAAAAGTCTTGAACTTCACGATTTGATAAATCAAGGACTAGCTGTCTTCTTCCTTCTAAAGGTAAATATGCAGGGCTATGTAAAACCCAATCAGAGTTTGCTTTAAATAGTTCGCTATTTCTTGAAATCATTTCCGGTTCAAACCATAAACCAAATTTCATTCCTTTATTTTTCACCATCTCAGCTAAGCCAGCTATTCCGTTCGGTAACTTTTCCTTATTCTCCTTCCAATCTCCAAGCGAGGAAGTATCATCCATTCTGTTGCCGAACCACCCATCATCTAAAACAAACATTTCCATGCCAACCTGTGATGCTAATTCAGCTAATTTTTCACATTTTTCTTCTGAGATATCAAAGTAATTAGCTTCCCACGTGTTTAATAGAATCGGTCGTTCGCGATTTCGAAAGGGCTTAGGACATAGATGTTCTTGATAGAGCTTATGAAAAGTGTTGCTCATATGATTTAATCCCTGATTAGAATAAACCATCACAGCTTCTGGTGTTTCAAATTTACCTCCAGGTGAAAGCTTCCATGAAAATCCTTCTGCATTTATGCCGAGCTGTACTCGTGATGAACCATATTGTTCTACTTCTACTTGTGCTTGAAAATTCCCACTATAAATGAGATGAAATGCACGTACTTCCCCGCTAAATTCATCTGTATTTGGGTTTAAAAGTGTTAAAAATGGTTGATGTTGTGGACTACTTACACCACGAGTACTTTCTATTTTTTGAATACCACTATGCAATTTCCTTCTGCTTATGTTTGCCTCATTTGTATGGGACCCGTAAAGTGTTAGTAAATCAAAAGTGGTTGAGGCAATATCCACTTGAAGACTTCCTGCATTGTCAAGGAATACTTCTTGATTACCGTAATTTAAGAATGTTACATGTCGTGTTATGACAGGTAGTTGTTCATAAAGATGATAGTAAAGCTTCATTTCCAACTTCTGAATAGCATCATAAAGGGTAATAGTCAGTGTAGTAACTTCTGAATCTTTGCCTTCTAATGTAGGTAAGCCCTCTATGCGCTTTTTCCCAGTTTGAATATCAAATTTTTTAAAAGAAAAATCTGTTCGTGTATGATTCGTATGAGAACGTATTGTATAATTCGAGATTCGGTGATCACCGCTTTGTTGCGTACTTGTTTCCAGAGGTAGTGCATTTAAGCTAAACACTCTCTCATCAGGTATTGGATTAGTTGCAAAACCACGATCAATCATTTGAAGCTGGGTGTTGCCATTAAAACTTTCTAGTCTTCTACCCCAATAACGATGGGTGATGTATTTTTCTTTTTCTATTGAAATCACATAACTCAATATTTCGTTTTGTAGATGGAGCGTTTTCCCATCTTTTTCAAGAAAAATAGGCAAATTAATACCTCCTATAAACAAGTTGTTTCTTTCTATCTCAATTGGTTTCTTATAATCTAGTATATAGATTACTTAAAGTTATTTGTTTACTGATGGGATTAACGCGATTGCTTTTTCTCCAACATTCAGTTCTGCATCGACCATACTTTTAACCTCTGCATAAGCTATGGAATTCGTGACAATTACCATCACAGTAGAATCAAGACCCGCTTCGTGAATCTTCTCGATATCAAATTCGCCAAGCAAGTCCCCTTTCTTTAACTTCTGACCTTGCTTAACATAGGTTTTGAACCCTTCCCCTGCTAATTTTACTGTGTCTATCCCGATATGCAAAAGAATCTCTGCTCCCTTTTCTGTTTGAATGCCATAAGCATGTTTGGAATCGTTTGTAACAGTTAGAACACCTTCAGCTGGGGCATATATCTTGCCGATTCGAGGGATAATGGCAATTCCTTTTCCCATTGCGCCTGAAGCGAAAACTGGATCATTTACAGTAGCTAAATCAATAGCCTTCCCCTCAACTGGAGCAGCGATTTCTTCGTTTGTTGCTATATTAGTAACAGTAGTATTGCTTCTTTCTGTTGTACCGGTACTTCCAGTATTAATAGATGAAACTTTTAATTTATTTCGCCCATAAATCATTGTTGCTACGAATGCGAGTATAAAACTAATTAATATTCCAACCATAAACATTGGAATTGATTTTGGAGCTATTGCAATGAAACCAATTAATCCTGCAGGACCTAAAGATACATTACGTACTCCTGTAAAGCCCATGAATGCTGCTCCTATACCAGCTGCAACCAAAGCAATAAAAAATGGAAATTTCAATTTTAAGTTAATCCCAAACATCGCTGGTTCAGTTATACCTAACATAGCTGAAAAAGATGCTGATGACGCTAACCCTTTTTGTTTTTGATTTTTCGAAATAAAGAAAATGGCTAAACATGCCGCTCCTTGTGCTACGTTAGCTGCAGAAGCTATCGGAAATAGAAAACTTCCGCCTGTTTTTGCAATATCTGCAAGCAGTTGTGTCTCAATTGCTGGGAATGATTGATGCAAGCCTGTTAATACAACTGCAGAATAACCCAAACCAAATAATCCATAACCTACTCCACCAAGCGTATCGATTAACCAGAGCAACCCATCTGTTAATTGATTGGAAACACCACGTAATAAAGGTCCAACAAATGCGAATGTAACAAATCCTGTAATAATCACGGATAATAATGGTGTAAAAGTAAAATCGATTGCATTGTTTAAATGTTTGTGGAAGAACTTTTCAAGTGTTGCCAAAATCCAAGCAACACCAATTACCGGCAATACTTGACCTTGATAACCCGCTTGAGCTATTTGCAAGCCAAAGACATCCCAATATGGCATCTGTCCCGTCGCTAATGCTTCGGCTACGCCATAACCATTTACTAAATTAGGCATAACAAGCATCATACCTGCTGCTGCACCAAGGTAAGGATTTCCTCCAAAACGTTTTGTTGCGGAAAAACCAATGAGAATAGGCAAGAAGGCAAAAGGAGCTGAAGCCATTAAGTTAACAATATCAGCAAACCCTTGTATACCTGGTACCATCTCTACAATCGATTGTGGACCAAACAAACCTTGTCCAGTTAAAACATTATTTAAAGCCATCAATAAACCACCGGCTACTAAAGCAGGTATTAGTGGTACGAAGATATCAGATAATAGCTTTACTAGTTTCATTACAGGATTGGTTTCTTTTTTCTCAGCAACCTCTTTCAACTCTTCCTTTGTAGCTTCGCCAACCCCTGTGATATTAATTAATTCTTTATAAACGACATTTACATCACCAGGTCCGACGATGATTTGGTATTGGCCATTTGCTTTAAAAGTTCCCTTTAAATCAGGATCCTCATCCAAAGAGATTTGGTCGATCTGATTCGTATCTTTAACAACTAAGCGTAGTCTTGTTGCGCAGTGTGTAGCAGCAATTAAGTTATTTTCTCCTAACGCTTTTGCTATCCGTTCTGCTACTTCTCTGTGTTTCATGTGAATTCCCCTTTCTATTAAATCGCTTTCAAAATCTTTTGCACGATAAATTTAACACCATTTTTATTTTATGTCAAACGTTTATCATATATTTTGAAAATTAATCTTGAATCCTCCGTAATATGGATATATAAATAAAGAAAACGTTTGACATATATTTAGATGCGTTTTAAAATTCCATTAAGTAACTTAAGGATTCACACCGAAGGAGTTTAAATTACATGACAGATATTATTAGTAAATGGACACGAGAACTTAGATATAAACCTTATTCTGAATGGGATGATGAATATGTGGAAGCTTTAGCCAATTCAGTAACCAGTTCTAAATGGCGTACTGGCTATCATATAGAGCCGAAAACTGGACTGTTAAATGATCCGAATGGCTTCTCTTTCTTCAATGGCAAATGGCAGCTATTTTTTCAATACTATCCATTTGGGGCTGCTCATGGCCTAAAAAGTTGGTATCATTTAGAAAGCGAAGATCTCATTCATTGGCAAGAAAAAGGGATTGCCCTACAATCTGACAATAATTATGACTCTCATGGAGTATATTCTGGCTCAGCTTACCCAATCGATGAGGAAAAGCTATTCCTATTTTACACGGGCAATGTTAGAGATGATAATTGGAATCGTTTTACCTTTCAAAATGGTGCTTTTATGTATACAGACGGAACTATCGAAAAATTTGACAATCCATTAGTTAACCAGCCGAAAGAGACAACAGATCATTTTAGAGATCCGCAAATCTTTCGTTATCAAAATCAATTCTATATGATTATTGGTGCACAGAAACAATCAGATAAAACAGGAGCTATTTTTCTCTATAAAGCATTATCAAATAATATAAAGAACTGGAACTTAATTGGGGAATTGACTTTTTCTCTTTCTAAGCTCGGTTTTATGATTGAATGCCCTACCCTTATTTTTATTGAAGAGGTTCCTGTTTTACTTTTCTGTCCACAAGGGTTATCACAATCAATACAACCATACGATAATATCTATCCGAATATGTACATTATTGGAGAAACATTTGACCCTACTAATGCAGCAATTACCAATGCTACAAGTCTGCAAAATCTAGATGAAGGCTTTGAAGTCTATGCAACACAGGCATTTAATGCACCTGATGGGAGAGCTCTGTCTATTAGTTGGATTGGTTTACCAGAAATAAGCTATCCGACTGATAAGGAAGGCTATCAAGGTATGTTGAGTTTAGTGAAAGAACTGACCTTGCATAATGGTAAACTGAAACAATATCCAGTAAATGAAACAAAAAGTTTGCGTCAAATAGAGCATACATTTCATCGTTCACTTGACACAAAAACCAATCGTTTTGAATTAGAATTGACGATACCCAAAAATGAAATCGTCGAACTAAAACTCTTTTCAAATGCTGATGAAACCCACTATTTAGCCTTTACACTCGATTCAGTAAATGGTAAAGTTTCTGTAGATAGAGAATTTGCAGGCGAGCGCTTTGGAGAAGAATATGGCTTTAAACGAGAAGCGTTCGTTACAAAAAAGGAAGAAATGAAAATAAATCTATTTGCTGATACTTCTGTTTTTGAGTGCTTTGTAAATGAAGGAGAACGGGTTATTTCTGGGCGTGTTTTTCCAGATGAATCACAAACATTTGTTTACCTTCATTCTAAAATAGATCTCAGCGGAAAACTATGGAGACTAAATAATCAGAAGAGGTAGAATAAAATGGTTGCAAAATTAACCGATGTAGCCAAGTTAGCTGGAGTGAGTCCTACAACGGTAAGCCGTGTTATCAATAAAAAAGGCTATCTTTCAGAAACAACAATAGCTAAAGTTCATGAAGCGATGAAAGAGCTTCATTATCATCCCAATAATCTAGCGCGCAGTTTACAAGGGAAGTCCACAAAGCTAGTAGGATTAATCTTCCCTGCCTTGAATAATGTGTTTTATGCAGAACTAATCGATCACTTAGAGCGAGAGCTGTTTAATATGGGATATAAGACAATCCAATGCAATAGTGAACATAATTCGGATAAAGAACGTGAATATATTCAGATGCTCCAAGCAAATCAAGTGGAAGGAATAATTGCGGGTGCTCATAATCTAAATCATGATGATTATACAAATATCAAGGCACCTATTATTAGTTTTGACCGTTTTCTTGCACCAAGTATTCCGATTGTGAGCAGTGACAATTATCAAGGTGGTGTTTTAGCTACTCGTTCTTTAATAAACCACGGTATTCAAAAAATAATCATGTTAACTGGAAGCAATGATATTAAATCGCCAACCCATTTGCGTACTAAAGGGTATGTAGATGAGATGAATAAAGCTGGTTTAGATCCCAAAGTAATTTCAATAAATGGAAACTTTACTCCCTTAAGAAAATCAGTAGAGATATCTAAAATGCTTAAGTCAGAACAGCCGGAAGGAATCTTTTGCTCAGATGATATGAAAGCTCTTTTAGTTATAAATGAAGCGGAAAAACTTGGTTTATCAGCACCTAAAGACTTTAAACTTGTTGGTTATGATGGAACCTCTTTTATTGAAAACTATTTTCCTAAACTAACTACTGTAAAACAGCCTCTCGGAGAATTAGCTAAACTTTGTGTAGAACTTCTTATACAAAAAATAGAAGGAGACAATAATCAAGAGGATCGTTATGAAATTCCCGTAAAACTAATAAGTGGGCAAACAAGTTGATCTTTCATCTCGTTTGCCCACTTATTTTATCAGATACACTATCCATTATTCTTTTATTGTTTCTTCTTCTTTTCAAATGTGTAATGATAAAGAAATGAAAATCTTGCTAACGCTGAGCACCAGTCTATATTTTGTTTCTTGCTAATGGCATAAAGTAAATTATGAAAAACTGGTTGTAATCTGTAAAATTTACTAACTCTGTCAAACAATGATTCCGATGGCTCCGCAGATTGATAATGAGCTAGCTATTACATTCCTTGTAAACTTTGGGCCAAACGACCAATAGATTCCTGCAAAATCAAAGACGGGATCTCCTATTTGAGCATCAGTAAAATCGATGACATCAGTTCCCCTCTCCTTTCGTTCTTGATAAATTATGTTTGATATGGTTAAGTCACCATGAATAACCACTTTTTTATTAAGTGAATCTGGATAATCTTCTAAAAAATCATCAAATATATGGCTAATTTGTTCTTGTTGTTGGTTGTTTAAAAAAGGAAATAATTCTTTCTTAATGTTATCGTATAAGTCTTTCCAATACGTTAATGTGTGGATGGTTGTTAGATTTGTTCCCTCTAATTCTAATAAATGAATACTATGTAATTTCGTTAGAAAATCACCTATTAATTTTGCATTCTCCTTATTTTTAGAGATGTTTTGCACCTGCTGTTCAGCTATTGCCTTTCCCTCTAGAAAGAGATACTTCCCTCCAATGATTTTATTTTTTTCATAAATATATTCATAATCAGGGATTTGTAAAAGGGGATTTTTAGAACTTAGTTGTTTTAGAATGGCTACTTCATCTTCTATCTTAGATAATAGTTTCTCGCATTTAGGAAAACGAAAAACTATTTTATTATTAATTATGAAGATATCATTATCCCAGCCTGTGTTGTTTGTTTTTATTTCATGTATTTCTAAAGTAGGAAAAGAATCTTTCACAAAATTTAACATTTCCATTTCTGTCATTTTTTCTCTCCTCTTATGCAATTAATCAAGCATCAAAGCTATCTTTTCATTTACATTTTCTATTAAAGTATTTATATCTGCATATCCCCAATACCGAACATACATGACGATATTTTCTTTCGAAGCATATACTTCTTTCAAACTAAATTTCGAATCCTCATGCACCATTAACAGATCTAAATCAGAATGCTTCATTTGCACATAGTCTTCTCTGCTATAAGTAAACCGTTCTCTACTTATTAAGTCATCTATTAAATTGTCTGTTAGCCCTGCTATTCTCAACTGAAAAATTCTTGTATCCATACTGGGAGTATATTTACCGCTCCCATCTTCCCACCTTTTTCCTGGTACCACTCCGTTTTCATTTGTCTCATATTGTAATGGTGCTAAAGGGCTCCAATTATAAGAATAGCGATTGCTCCAATCAACCTTGTTATTCATATAGGACGAATCACCACGAATTAAAGCTATATTGTCTTCTACATCGGCTAATCTGACAAATGGTAAATGATCGCTCTCTAAAGGTAATGTTTTTGTTTCCTCTTTTGCAAGCTGTAGAAATGGAATGATTGCACTAAATGCTGCAGCAACTGAAAATAGTAAGCCAATGATAGAATTAAAGCGATAATGCTTTTCCAAGGTGCATCGTGGTCAATGGGCTTTCCACTTAATAAGTTTTTTCGTAAGGCACGGATAGAAATGGCTGCTTGTAAGGAGGTCAATACAGTATATCCAATGATTATGGTTAAAAGGGTTTGTTGTAAAGCAAAGCCTTCCAGTAAAATTAAGGTAGGGGTTTTATCAAGAAACCAAATAGCAGCTACCATACAGATCATAAGAACTAGTGCAATTGTACCTATCCAAGCGTTTAATCCTAATTTTTTATCTAGTTTTTTTAAAGTATAGGCCTGTTCTGCTGGATCTGTATGAAGTTCTAGTGCATTACGTTCATTTGGTGATGAAAAAACGTGAAAATATTGATAGCTCGTTACATAATCCCATCCACTTTCAGCATATAATTGCAACTGTTCTGGAGAAATTTTCTTATTTGTTGAAACATCTATTCTATATTTTGTTTTTTTTGTTTCCCCTTTTTCGAACTTGGCAAAATGTAACCCCATCTTTTTCAAGTGATAGCCCTTATTTGCCATATCTGTAAACCAGCATTCATGTTCTCCGATTCGCCAATAATTACTGGGCCTGAGTTTTCGAACTGTATTTTTCAAAGTATTCACCTCTCTAAAATTTTTCCATCAAGAATTAATGCTTTTAAACGATTAAATTCTTGCCGAAGAGCATGCTCCCCATCTTCTGTAATTTGATATGTCTTCCTCCTGCCATCATCTTCTGCTAATGAGATTAAGCCATCTTTTTGCATGCGGGAGAGTACTCCGTATAAAGTTCCTGGCCCCATTTTCAATCGCCCATTTGATACTGCTGTTATTGCTTGCATAAGCTGATACCCATGATTAGGATGCATTAAGGCAAGAAGAACATAATACATTGCTTCTGTCATCGGTCCTCCGTTATATGCCATTGATTCTCTTCCTTCTTTCCATTTACTAAGTATTATCTTTTACATTATTATGTATAACGATATATCGCTTAACATAATAATACTCTTTTCAATATTTGTTGTACATAAAAAAAGATAACCTCCATTTTTTGCGTTGGGAGGTTATCTAATATTTAGCTTCATATAAAATCAATATCTTTGTGACTATTACTGATAAGCTTTTATTCCAAGGAGTTCATCCAATCCTACAATTTCAAATCCACGTTCTTGAACCGCTTTAATTATTTTTGGCAATGCTTTGGCTGTTTCTGTTTTTTCTGAATCAGAGTGCATTAAAATAATATCGCCATTTCGCAAATTATCTGTTACATTTTGGATTATATTTTCCGCTTCCATTTGAGACCAATCAAGTGTATCGATCGACCAGATAATAATGGAATATCCTTTGGTTGTCGCATTGTCTATTAACATTTCATTTGTTTCTCCATAGGGTGGTCGAATCATCGCTGGTTCTTTACCGATAATGGAATGAATGGCATTACCTGCTTGCGTAATTTCATTTATTTGTTTTTCCTTGCTTAAAGTAGTCAAATCGACATGATGATAACTATGACTTAATATTACATTTCCGTTATCATAAGCGTTTTTAACTACTTGCGGATACTTTTCTGCTTCACTGCCAATAAAGAAAAAATTCCCTGTCACTTTATAGTTATGCAAGATATTAATAACTTGAGGTGTAACATTAGTGTCGGGTCCATCATCAAATGTTAGCGAAATTTTCTTTTCATTTGGTCCGTTTACATATAAATTGGGTTGATTTTCTTTCCATTTCACGATGTCATTCCTCCAATTTTGCATCGTATTCCAAGCATTAGCCGTTAACTGATTGGAGTTACCTTTAATATCTAAAATATAGTTATCCTCATTTGGCAGGACAATTTTTGGATGATAAACAGATAAATGGTCAACCTTTTCTGTTTCGTTAGAAAGGATGAACTTAAGCTGGATCTCTTCTGAAAAGGAGTAAACTAAAATTTGTTCTCCCTTTCCAGCTCTAATCTCTGCAGGTTCTCCTAATACTTTTTTTAAATCAGATAAACTAATGGCTTTCAACTGTTTATTATAGGAGCGAATATCATAAATCTTTCCCTCTGTAGTAAAGCCAAACACGGTATTCTTCTCGTCATAGGTTGCGTAATAACCGTTCCCAACATGATCAGTTTTGGCTGGCTCTCCCCAATGGCTTTTTACCTCTTGCATGGTACTTGAAAATACATTAAAGGAGCTTGAATCTGCTTCTCCCTTTTTTGCGTAATTAACAATAATGGACAAATATTCGGCAGTAAGATCGCTATTTTTTTGTTCTTGATTCGTCGCACTTTGTTGAAGATTTTCTGATTCCTTCGTTTTCTGTGCGCTACATCCCACAATGAAAATGAACTGAAAAATAACTACTACACTAAGCAAATGTTTTACCTTCAGTTCCCTCCACTTCCCTTCAAATTATTTGTTACCTCCTCTTAATGTAAAGGGTAGGGCAACTATTTGCAATGAATAAAAGAACCACATCTACAACCCTTTTTTTGGTTCTCATCTGATTTTAATAATTGTTCCTTATAATGAGAAACTCATGTATTCATACCAAAAAGTAGGTGTTCCTAGAAAATGAATGTTGAAACATTATTACAATTAAATACGATTTTTATAAGTATTATTATTGAAGCATTGCCCTTTATCCTAATAGGGGTTCTTATTTCTGGAATCATTCAAATCTTTGTTTCAGAAGAACTTATTGCAAAAATAATCCCGAAGAATCCCATTCTTGCGATTCTAAGTGCATCTTTAGTAGGGAGTATTATCCCAGCATGTGAATGTGGAATTATTCCCATTACGCGGCGTTTAATTTTAAAAGGTGTTCCTGTACCTGCGAGTATCGCCTTTATGTTAACTGGTCCGATTATTAATCCAGTGGTGATTTTCTCTACGTATGTGGCGTTCGGAAACAGCTGGAGAATGGTTATTCTTCGCTCTGTGCTTGCGCTTATTTGTTCTATTCTTGTTGGTCTTATTCTTCATAAGGCGGTAAAACAATCTCCATTGAAAAATAATGTAATAGAACATATACATTTTCATTCCTTCAAGGAGCGGATCGACGCAATGTTCAAACATTCAATCGATGAATTTTTCTCTGTAGGAAAATACTTAGTTATTGGCTCGTTTATTGCTGCAGCTGTGCAAACATTCGTGAAAACCTCCACCCTTGTTTCGATAGGAACGGGTCAGGCTTCCTCGCATCTAGTTATGATGGGACTTGGCTTTATATTAAGTCTTTGTTCCCAAGCAGATGCATTTGTGGCAGCGAGTTTTAGAAACAGCTTTTCGGAAGGCTCCATCCTTGCTTTCCTTATATTTGGTCCAATGTTAGATATTAAAAATACATTAATGTTGTTAAGCACATTTAAAGCAAAGTTTGTCATGTTATTAACTGGTGTAATTACAGCAATTGTATTTCTTGTAACAATTTTTCTATAAAGAGGTGAAAAAATCATGCTTCGGGTATTTGTGTTAATTGGCTTCACTTATTTATTTTTACATTTACATGCAACCGGCGATATTTCGAAATATATTAATATGAAATATTCGTATATTTCCGAGTCTGCTATTTATATATTTGTTCTCTTTACAATTATATCTGTCTATAACTATGTGAAAAAAGATAAACATAGCCATGATGTGGCATGTGATCAATGTGGTCATGATCATTCCCATGAAGAAAATAGCTGGTGGAAGCGTGGATTAACGATTATAACTTTGCTTATTCCTGTTATAACTGGTTTAATACTGCCAGTAGCAACCCTTGATTCTAATATCGTCGAAAAAAAGGGATTATATTTCCCTGCATATGATGAAGACGATGAATATAGCCAGCATCAATTCCTACAGCCAAATACAAGCAGCTATTATGGCAAAGAAGGATATGCAGAAGTAATGGATAAAGGTTTAGATAAAATAAAGAATCTCAAAGAAATTACTTTAGGTGAAGATAATTTTTTAAATGATTTAGAAACCATTTATAATTATCCTGGTGAATTTATGGGTAGACAAGTTACTATCACAGGTTTTTCTTATCATGAAGAAGATTTAACGAATAATCAGTTGTTCTTGTTACGCTTTGGGATTATTCACTGTATTGCAGATGCTGGCGTGTTTGGAATGCTGCTTGATATTCCAGAAGAAATGAAGGCAGATAATGATCAGTGGTTACAAGTAACGGGCAAATTGGAAACAATCTATTATCAACCATTTAAGAAAACTATACCTATTCTTAAAGTGACAGATTGGAAATCAATAAATCAGCCAAATGATCCATATGTATATAGACAATATTAAATAAAAAGGGAATGTTCGTTTGTTCGCAACATTCCCTTTTTATTTATATATTGTTCGCTAAATCTCTTGTATCCAGTCATGAAAGGTTCAAATATATTTCTCCATTCGGATATCATCCCACATTTTATCTTGGTAAAAGGTAAATTGTTTGTTTTTGCCGATTTCTTGATAGCCCAGCTTTTGATACAACTTATGGGCATTTTTATTAAATTCAAATACACCGAGCTCAATTCTTTTGAGACCTTGTTTTTTTATCTCTTCTTCCAAGTATTTCAGTGAAATAGAGCCGACACCTCTCCCTCTCGCTATTTCTTCACCAATGGTGATGGCAATCCATGCTGTTCCTCGTTCCTTTTTATATAAATGCATCGGATCCACTGTGTAATTCATTTCTCCAATCAGTATGTCTCCAAGATAAATTTCATACATTTGATATTTCGTTAAGCGTTTTTTTATTTCTTCTTTTGTAATCAGTACATAGCTTTCTATATCATCTTGATTTCTGCAAGGATGAATTAATGGGACTAATTTTGGGTCATTCTCCCATTTATTTAAACTGGCTATTAGTTTATCTGTTGGCACACCTATTTTTTTAAAGGAAATTTTCATCTATGGTTCCCTCACCTTTGTATAGTCTTCTCTTATTATAAGCGAAGACACAGGAACTTTGTTCGTATTTTTTGCAGGAAAGAAAGGATAAGTTTTTTGAAGTCGGTGTGGTAACTAGCTTCGAATAGCAAAGAGCTGATGGGCTTCATAATCGTTCATCTTGCTTCGACCCCACGATCCATGATTCCCTCCACTTTTCTTTTGAATTGTCCTAAATGTTGCACTATGTTTTTTGTTCTATTTTATTTTGTTTACCCATATTTATTGTATGATGAAAAAACTTTGTTAAAGGAGTGACGTCGATAGATGGTTACCATTCACTTTTTTGAGAATAGTACGAATGTATTGACCCAATTACGGCAGGAAATACCAAATATTGATCAACAAGTGAAGATTAAAGGCCGTAAAGGTAAGGTACTGTCCATTAATCAAGTAAAAGACCATGTATATCAGGTCAATATAGAATTTGAAAAAATCGTAAAAAAGGCAGCTGTTGCAGCAGATAATAAAAAAAGAAGACGCTAGAATTTGGAGAAGCCATTTTTTGAGGGCTTCTCTTTGTTCTTTATTCTAAGTGAGCATTCCTTGTTTCTATTTAAGATACATAATTCCTAAAGAACAACAAACCATAAAAGTAAACTATGTTCTAAAGGAGAGGATCTTATGCTTAGTAATAAAGTCAGTCGTGTTGCATTAATTGGTACAGGTTTTGTTGGTTCTAGCTATGCTTTTGCATTAATGAATCAAGGGATTGTCGATGAGTTATTATTAATCGATCTCAATAAAGATAAAGCTTATGGTGATGTAATGGATTTGAATCATGGGAAGGTATTTGCCCCTAATCCAATAAGCATTAAATATGGTGAGTATAAAGATTGTACAGACATGGATCTAGTCGTTATCTGTGCTGGAGCAAATCAAAAGCCTGGAGAAACTCGACTTGATTTAGTTGAAAAGAATTTAAAAATCTTTAAATCGATTGTCGATCAAGTAATGGAAAGTGGCTTCCATGGAATATTTTTAGTTGCAACAAACCCAGTAGATATTTTGACTTATGCTACTTGGAGATACAGTGGCTTGCCGAAAAACCAAGTTATTGGCTCTGGAACGATATTAGATACTGCTCGATTCCGCTTTTTGCTTGGAGATTACTTTAAAGTTGCTCCAACCAATGTTCATGCCTATATTATCGGGGAACATGGTGACAGCGAGCTTCCAGCTTATAGTTCTGCCGATGTTGCTGGTATTCCTGTATATAAGTTAATGCAAAGAGCTGCTCATTATAAAATGGAAGATTTAGACGAAATTTTTGTTAATGTACGTGATGCAGCTTATAAAATCATTGAAGGAAAAGGTGCTACTTATTATGGGATTGCAATGGGGCTTGTGAGAATAACAAAAGCAATCTTAAGTAATGAAAATAGTGTCTTAACCGTTTCCACCTATTTAGATGGCCAATACGGGGAAAAAGATGTCTATATTGGTGTTCCTGCGGTTATAAATCGCGAGGGTATACGTGAGATCGTTGAATTGGAATTAGCGGAAGATGAACAACAAAAATTTCATAAAAGTGCAAGTGTTTTAAAAGATATTCTTAAACCCCATTTTAGCTAAGCACTGAATTCAGATCAAAATGCTTCTGAAGGTATTACTTCCCATACAAAAAGCCCACACCCAATAAACCTAATTTACATACTTTATATGGTAAGTAAATTAGGAAAGGTGTGACAGAATGGATTGGAAGAAATACCTTCTTATAGCAGCTGCTACTTTCTTGATTCTTTTTTCTGGAATTGTTACTGTTTTGCTTTTTCAAAGTAAGGTCGAAGCAGACAAAGAACAAAGCAATGCAGTTAATTCACAAGGTACTGCTACAACGGAAAGCAACCAAGGCAATGTTAATATTTCAGTAACGAACAATATACAAAATATAGTAAGTGGTGAATCAAAAGCAACGATTGAAAATAAGGTGAAAAATGATATTCAGGACAAAGATGCTTCCATTAATAATAAAATTGAAAATCAGTCAGAAAACGAAGCATCGGTAACAATCAATAATGCTATCGAGAATATTTTAAAAGGTCAGGTTAATGGAACAACAAATAATAATATTACTAATAATATCCTTTCTAATGGCAAAACAGAATTAGCGAATAATCTTTTAAATAATTTAGATTTAAATGTAGATGTTAATGTCTCCAATGAAGTCAATACAAATGGAAAACAAGAAGCTTCCAACAATGATAAGGAAGATACAAGTAATAATGATGATGGCAATAAAAATGAAGAGAATAACGGTAGTGATTCAAACGGAAATAAGGAAGAAGATAAGGAAACTTCCTATTTATGGGGCATTGATTCTGCAAGTGTAACAACAGAAGATTTTTATGCTTGTGTAAGAGATAATTTCGGTGATCCAAAAGTCGTTGCGCGCTATTTAGGAACAAATGAAGGGGTATCACATGGATTAACATCGGAACAAGTTGATTTAATTCATTCTAATGAAGCGGATATCTTGCTTATTTATAATGGTTTTACCGATGCAACAGGCTTTGATAATGGTGTAAATGAAGCGAAAAAAGCGGTCGAATTAGCACAAGAACTTGGTGCTCCAGATGGAGTCGCTATTTTTGCGGATATTGAGCCAAATTATCCTGTTGATGCTGCCTTTATTGAAGGTTGGTATGACGAGGTAAGCAAGTCAGCCTATGAACCTGCTATTTATGGTATTTTTGATTCAGGAGAGGCGCTTACAAATGCTTTTAATAAGGCCGCTGAAAATAAAGGAGAAATAAAAGAGAATACGTATTTATGGTCTGCTTCACCAAACATTGGGATTACAACAGAAGAAGAAGCACCAGAGTATAATGTAGACGCACCAGAGGGTTCCCTTGCTTACGGCTGGCAATACGGTATTAATGATGAAACATGCAATATAGATACTAATTTGTTTAACAGTAACCTAACAGATGTATTATGGAAACATTAAATAAAGTAACATCTTACTAACGAGTCTTCGGAAAGTAAGATGTTTTTTATAAAGAGAAGCAACAGGTATATACTTACTTGATGCTTCTCTTTATTAGTTGATCAACACAAGATCACAACAAACTTTACGAAAAGCAGCCTAGATTTTATCTCTCTTTTTTAATTGTTTGGAAGAAGTTCTTGGACGGATAAATAAAGAACTAGTAAATGAACTTAAAAGGATTGCACTTAGCACGATCATTCCAACACTTATTGTAGCCCTTTCTATTAAGTAAATGGAAAATACGGGGGCAATGGAAGCCCCTATAA
>Ga0209463_1000764_pt1 | contig 22222 bp, 32 predicted proteins | sample AgamicMgSfrz_FD_187169 | JGI IMG/M metagenome (GOLD analysis project Ga0209463, IMG submission 187169) | Agave microbial communities from Guanajuato, Mexico - Mg.Sf.rz (SPAdes) (version 2) | ecosystem: Host-associated > Plants > Phyllosphere > Phylloplane/Leaf | place: Guanajuato, Mexico... | reverse complement strand
ATGGAAAACGGTTAGGACTTTCGACGTCTTTTCCCATTTCAACACCGCGAATCGCGGCAATTTCAGGCGTAATTTTTTCTTTTGGTAGTTTTCCACCTCGTACTTTTGCGCCTTGTGCTAGTTTAATTTCAATGGCTTTCACTTCTGGTTTTAATGCATTTTCTTTAAACACTTCTTCGTCATATTTCCCGTCACGACGTGCACCAAACAATCCTGAACCTACTTGGAAAATAAGCGGCGTTTCTTTTTTAATAAGGTAGCCTTCTTCCACCATTTTTTCTAAGTACTCATCCAGTTTTTCCTTTGGATATTGCTTGGTTTCTTCATGTTCATATACTTCAAAATTTGAAATGATCCCTTGTGATTTAATATAGTGATACATTTTTTTATACGTAGGATCCTCGCATTCGCGTTCACCTATTTCGTAAATTTTGGATAAATGATAAGGACTAATCCCGCCTTCTCCTGTGTTCATAAAGCTCCCTCCGCTAATTGCCACTCCTTGTGCGAGTGCTTTTACGGCTGATTTAGACAAAGCGCCGTAACTCATAGCAGATACGCCAATTAATCCATTTACTTTAAACGGTTTTTCACAGTTTTCTCCGATCACAATCACATCATCTTGATGTAAATGCCAAGGTTTTAATGTTTGAAGATTTCGTTTTTCTTTTCGACTTACCAATCCTTCACTTATAATTTGATAGAGATACGTTTGAACCATTTTGTCATTATATACCTTTAATTCAGTCACGTTTTTAGGAAACATGGAATTAGCTAAATAAAAATCGCTGCGCGAAAAATCTTTCTTAGATCCAAAACCGATAACGGTTGAACCATATTTACCTGCTTTGGCAATCGTTTCTTGTGTGTCACGATCAACAGGGCGCCCTTCTTTGTCATTTAAAAACCAATATTGGCGAAATTCAGGACCAATCATTTCGAAGATATACCGCATTCGTCCAATGAGCGGGTGCGTTTTTAAAATCGAATGTTGTTTTTGAAACTTATCTTTCAAATAAAAATAAACCAGCACTCCTATTACGGCATAAAAACACAAAACAGGAATACTATAAAAGATTTTTTCCACTTTCATCCCCTCCATCGATACAGTTAGACAACGAAAGCGATTTCTTTCTCCTTCTCTTCAAAAAAATTGTACATTTTTTTCAAGAAAAAAAGTTGAAAAAAAAGAAGGATAAATCAAAAAACGGACGAATTATATTTTATCTTCTTAAAATTAAGTGGAGGGAAAAATTGTGGAAGAAAAATTAAATGTCAAAATAGCCAAAACTGCCACTCAACGTTCGATTATGGATGTAACTGCGAGCCTTGATTATCGAAAGAAAAATTCAAAAAATGAAGATGTGTACAAAGGAAGTATTATTTTCAGTGTAACAGAGGTACAATCTGGTAAGTATGAAAAAGCTTGGGTAAGTAAAGCTAAAACAAAAATGCTATTACATGCGATGATTAATCATCAATTTGAAAATGTATTTGGTTCAAATGGATTTACAGATTACGGTGGTTCAACAAAACCAACACCGCGTGCTCGTATTTTAAATATTAAAATGTCACCCAAAAAACAATTTATCTTTACGATCAGTGAAGGTCCTGGACGTTTAGGTGAAAATGGAAGTATTCAAATGGCGGGTAAACCTGAAAAGTCCGTTCAAACGTACATTGCTTATCATGAAGGTTTGCAAATGGCGCACGAAGTATATGATTACATTCGTGATGAAGAAACAAAGGCAATGGTAAATGGAAAACCATTGTACACGATTATGCCTGCTTTTTCTGGAAATTCCGCAGCACAACAAACGCAATCAGCTCCATCAGCACAACAAACGCAATCAGCTCCATCAGCACCAAAAACATCATCGGTTTCAACAAAAGAGCAATATCAAGCAAAAATTGCTCAAATGACTGATGCTCAATTAAAACAAATGTATGAAAAAATTAAGGATTCCAGCTCGGCAAAAGATGCGGAACTTAAAAAAATGATTGCAGAAGAAGCCAAGAAAAGAAGAGCATAAAGAAGGGTCGCGTATGCGACCTTTTTTCTTATTTAAAAAAGACCTTGTTAATTCAAGGTCTTTTCTTGTCTTATACTAATGTCTTGATTCGTACACTTGGATGATTGATAATATCATATTTTTTAGCAATTTTAAGATAAATATCCTCAATCGTTTGTCTAAAATTTGCTATTCTCCATGTATTTTCGTGTTTAAAATAATGAATAGTTTCTTTTACTCCGTAATGAGTTTCTATTTCAAGAAGCATTTCTAAACCATCTTCGCTTTTATTAACGCTTCTAACACGTTTTATTCCACTTGCGTAAAGTCGTAAATTATAACTTTCTCCAAAATGAAAAATAGTTCCATCTCGGTAAAATCCAATATGATGAATCTTGCTTTCTTCTAACATAGAAGATAATCGAGGATCAAAGTTAAAATCAACCCAGCCTTCCAATTCGTTTGAAAGAATTCTAATCGTTTCACCACAGTCTGTATGAAAAACAAGTTCATCAGTTGATAACTGATGCTTAATAATTCTCTTTCCAATTAATGCACGCAATCGTTCCATTTCTTTCTCTCTCCTTTTATACCAATGTTTTAATTCGAATAGTTGGATCATTAATGATATCGTATTTTCGGGCAATTTCAAGATAGATTAAATCTGTTTGTTGATTAAATTCCGCGATGCTCCAACCACTAGGCGTTTTAAAATAATGAAGAACGATTTCATGCCCTCGAACAGTTTCCATTGTTAATAATAATTCCATTCCATTTTTGCTTTTTTTAACATCTGAAAATGTAGCGAGAGTATGTGTGTAGATATATTCTCGAGATCCGTTTGCAAAGTAGAAAATAATTTTTTCTGGATAAATCGAAATATCAAAAATAGATTTTTTACCTAGCGTTCGTGATAATCCGTTGCTAAAAGAAAAAGAAGACCATCCTTTTATTTCTGTCGAATGGAAACTAACTTTTTTACCGCATTGTGTTTGAAAAAAGATTTCATCATCAGATAAATGATAGTCAACAATTTCTTTTCGAATGAGTTCGTATAATTGTTTCATCTTATTCTCTCCTTCTCAAAGATTCCAAGGGGATCTTTTTTTCTCTATTTTACCAGAAAAAACAGATAAAAGTCTTTTTTGACTAGACAAAAAGGTATTTATGTTTATAAATAAAAAGAAATGAAGGAGGGGGAATTTCAATTGTCAGAAGATCCACGAAGTATTTTGCTTCTTCTGCTAGTTGTGATACTGCTTGTTTTTTTAAACGGATTTTTCGTTGCAGCGGAATTTGCGCTGGTAAAAATAAGGGCAACACGTATTGAACAACTAATGCAAGAAGGAAATAAACGTGCAAAATACGTCCACAAAATTTTACAAAACTTAGATGCGCATCTAGCGGCGGCACAATTAGGTATTACGCTTGTTTCACTTGCCTTAGGATGGATAGGAGAACCTGCTGTAGCATCCTTGTTAAAGATGCTTTTACACGATGTGATTCCATCAGAAAATGCGATTCATATTATTTCATTTGTTATCGGGTTTTCACTTATTACCTATTTTCATCTAACAGTAGGAGAACAAGTGCCTAAAATCTTTTCCATTGAAAAAGCGGAAAGTGTCAGTCTTTGGATTGCTTTTCCTTTGATTTGGTTTAGCCGCATCACGTATCCTTTTATCCGTATTATTAAAGGATCAACCGATGCCATTTTAAAAATGATGGGAATGAAAATGACCGCTTCTCATGATGAAACGCACAGTGAAGAAGAAATTAAACTAATCGTCTCCAATAGTTTAGATTTAGACCCTGATGAACAAAAAATGTTAAATAAAGTATTTGAATTTAATGATCGATATGTGCGAGAAGTTATGGTTCATCGAAAAGATATGGACTGTATTTATCTAAACGCACCGATAGAAGAAAGCTTAAAGATTATTGAAGAAAGTAAACACTCTCGTTTTCCGATTTGCGGAGAAGACCGAGATGATGTAGTCGGATATATTAGTTTAAAAGATTTGTATTTACAAAAAAATGAAGAAATAAATCTTTCTTTAATAATCCGTCAAATTCCACGCATTTATGAAACAACGCCTATTAAAAAGGCATTGAAACAAATGCAAGATGAAAAGCATCAAATTGCAATCGTTGTGGATGAATATGGTGGGGTATCAGGGTTAGTAACGATGGAAGATATTATCGAAGTTATTGTTGGAGACATTCAAGATGAATTTGATGAAGAAGAAGCGTCTTTTGCAGAAAGCGAATACGGTACAATCGTGGAAGCAAGTGTGCTTGTTGGAGAAGTAAACGAAGAACTCAAAATGTCACTTGAAGAAATTGATGGGGTTGATACCATTGGCGGATATATTTTATCCATTATTGAAGGAAAACCTGAAATTGGAATGAGTATTCCACTTCAACAATATACAGTCAAAATTATCAAAGCGGATGGACATCGGATTTTATCTTTATTATTTGAATCAAAAGAAACTGTGTAAACAGTTTCTTTTTTTGTATGTATAATTTGACAAAATTTGCCCATACTAACAGTGGGGTGATAACAATATATGATGATTCATTTGCATACACATACAGAAGGAAGTTTTTTTGACGGATGTTGCAAATTAAATGAATTATTTTTAAAATGTCAAAAAGAAAACATGCCAGCTATCGGAATTACTGATCATCACAATGTGTACAGTTGGTTTAAAGCAGCAAAACTTGCCAAACAGTACAACATAAAAGTAATTTATGGTATGGAACTAAATGTTGATAAACACCATCTTGTAGGTCTTGCCATGAATGAAACAGGACTTAAACATTTGCTTATGTTAAACAACCTTGCTTATTCAGGAAAACGAAGCGGAAAAATAAAAGAAAGCGAGGTGTTTACGTACAGTGAAGGCATCTTCTTTTTAAGCGGATGTACTAAAGGGAAAATTCCTTCTTTATTACTACAAGGTGAATATGGAAAAGCGGAACAAACAGCTAAGTTGTATCAAGAAAAATGCAACGGAAACTTTGCACTTGAAATTCAAAGCTATCAATTCTCATCGAAACAACAAATGGTGAAAAATTTAATTAAATTAGCTAAAAAACTTGAGTTACGTATTGTTCCAACAAATGATTGTCATTTTCTTGAAAAAAATGATTATCCTATTCATCACCAACTCGTTCATATGCACACGCAAGGGAAAATTAAATTACGCAATACGCAAAATTACGTTAAAAATTATGATGAAATGAGAAAAGTATTTCCTGCTTCTATTTTAAAAAACACCGAAATCATCGCTGAACAATGTAACGTTGATTTTCTTTCTTTTATGGAAAAACAAAACGGGACGTTCGAATTGCCACTAAGTATGATGTATTACTACGATGAAGCAGAGGCACTAAAAAAAGCTCTTTTTTCAAATAAGAAATATGCACTAGGGAATTTTCTCTATAAAAAAATGAAAAAAGAAAATCTATCATTGCATGACATTCACTCAGGTGAAATAGAACAAGAATTACTATTTGCACAAGCGCTAAAAGAAAAACTTTATAAAGTTGAACGAGATCCCTATTATTATATAAAGGTAAATGAATATTTTCCTATTTATCGAAAATCAAAAGAAGAAGCACCTGCTGCACAAATTGATTATTGGACAGCAAAGGAGCTGGGATTTTTGATTGAAGACAGAAGAAAAACAGCATTAGAAGTAAACTAATGCTGTTTTTTTATGAAACTGAAATGTATTCAATGGAAAAATCGAGTGGTTCTTTTGTGTTAAGATCATAGTAAGTAATACTAAGATGATCTCCTGGGGAAATGTTTTTCACATCAAATTGACACGTTCCTTTTTTTGAAAGCGTGCCAACAATACCTAAAAACTCTTGGTTGTCTTTAATAATCTTTGCGTTAAATATTTCATCGAGCGGTTCGTGTAATAAAATAATATTCATATTTTTCGCTTTTACATTCATTTGTTTACATCTCCTCCTCCTCATCAGGTAAAAAGTCAGGGTCGAATAAAAATGCGATCATCATGACTTTATTCTCTTTTTTAATTTTCAGTAACTCTCCGAAAATATGTTTCGTTAAAATAATATCATAGTCAAATGGAATTTGCATGCGCAATTTTTCATAGGGATTTTTTCGTTCAAAACCGATGAAATATCCAAATTCAGGTGAACAAATAATGGCTGCGTCTGCGACTTTTTTTTGTGCTTGCTCTAGTTTGATTGTTTTCATGTTTTCACCTCATTATCATCTTATGCAATTTCTTCTAAAATTATACATAAAAAAACAAGATCGATTTATCGATCTTGTTTGTGCAAAGAAACTTCTATTGATTGAAACACCTGAGAAGCAAAATTATCTAAAAAACGAAGACAATTATGAAAAAAGCTTTTTAATTCTCGATCCGTATCTTCTAAGATGAAAAATACCAATGGCTCTCCTTCTGAAAATAAGTCTATGCGAATTGGCAACACCTGGTGAATACTTTTTTCATGTACGATTTCATTTCGAAACGTATAAATGAAGTTCCATGTTGGATTGTTATATGGTCGTGTGTAGCGATCGAAAATATTCTTTGTTCCTTTAGGAAGAGAACGATGGGAATAAACGTTATAAAGATTCACATCGGTCGGTTTCAAACGCAAGTCATAACAATAATTGATTAAATGCAGCAAAATATCAACACTACTACGTAATGAAACTAAAAAACCTTCAATTTCATAATAAATAGGAATATAGATATCGCTGTAATAATCGTTTCGTTCTAAATCTTTTGCTTGTTCAATAATGTTTTCAATGTTTTTTAAATGGTATGAATTTCGATTTAATTTAAAACGTATAGCATCAAACATATCATGAAGTTCTGTTTGTTTTTCTTCATCAAAAAATTCCGATATTTGTACGTAATAGTCCATTGGTTCAATATTCATATAGCAACCACCTCGCTTGATAAAAAAGAATGAAACGCTTGATTTTTTCCAATATTTGGTTATAGTCCCTTTCGGAGGATGATAAAAATGAATATATACGTTTTAAAAAAAGATCTCGATGTTTTTTTAGAAAACCTTAAAGAAAATAAGAATATTGACGATTTTATATTAGATAAGGTTTGTTTTGGAAAACAAAAAATCAACATTTTTCCACGGGAAAATAAACACCAAATAATTGAATCGTTACTTCCCATTCTTCCCAACCACTCCATGATAACAGACAAAATGAAATCACCAAGTAAAGAGTACATCTTATGTATAGGTGAAATGAATTTGTCTTATTTTCCTTATTTTGAACGAAACGACTTTGAGTTTTCTGTTGTAACGCGAACAGAAAATCGAATTCGATTTAATTCATGGGTTCATCTTTCAAAAGTGGAAGAATTGTTTCGCTCCAATGTCATCGACTCTTTTAGTTCCATTAACGGAAAGATAGAAGAGTCATGCTATTTTATTTTTGAAGCGGAAAGGGATATTAATCCAATTTTTGAAGTATTTTCTAAACTTTCTAACGAATTCATTATAAGAGATAATAAATTTTACGTCAAATTATTCTTAAAAGATTTTACAAAATCGTTTGAACAAATAAAACCGTACTACAAAAAAGTTGAAATTGTTGATAAATAAAACTTGTTAATCATAAAAGGGGGTGGAGTTGGTGTTAGATAAAACGCCTGAAGAATTGCGTCATTCGATACAAGATTTAATTTTTGTTGGGAAACGAAGAGGAATGGTTACGCTTTTTGAAATTAAACAACTTTTTTCCACAATTGAATTTACAGAGGAACAAGTCGAGACATTATATGAATTATTTGTAGAAGATTTAGGAATTGAAATCGTAGAAGAGAAAAACTCGGATGATTTACAAAAAGAAAAAGAAGTATATATTGAAGATATTGTCAGTCAAGAAAAAACAACTGCTTGGGAAGAGACGGTAGTAGAAGCGGATGATGCAGTTAAATTATATTTAAAAGAAATCGGAAGATATCCATTATTAACAGCTGAAAAAGAAGTTATTTTAGCAAAACAAATTGAATCTGGTGACATGCATGCTAAAAAGATATTAGCACAGTCTAACCTTCGTTTAGTTGTATCGATCGCTAAAAAATACATGGGACGAGGATTACATTTCCTTGATTTAATCAATGAAGGAAATATTGGATTGATGAGAGCAATTGATAAATTTGATTATAGAAAAGGGTATAAATTTAGTACATATGCTACTTGGTGGATTCGTCAAGCTATTACACGTGCTATTGCCGATCAAGCAAAATTAATTCGTGTACCTGTACATATGAACGATACGATTAATCGTTTGAAAAAAATCAATAAACAAATGACACAAAAATTAGGAAGAGAAGCGACAAATGAAGAATTGGCAGAAGCAATGGAATTACCTGTTGAAAAGGTAGTGGAAATTTTCCGTATTGCTCAAGAGCCTATTTCAATGGATACAACCATTGGAGATGAAGAAGATTCTCGTTTAGAAGATTTTATTCAAGATGATCACACGCCAAATCCTGTACAAGCGACACGTGAAACCATGTTAGATGAAAGTTTAGAAGATGTATTATCATCTTTAACAGAAAAAGAAGCAATGGTGCTTCGCCTTCGTTATGGAATTGACGACGGGGAAACAAAAACATTGGAAGATGTGGGTAAAATGTTTGGGGTAACACGTGAACGTATTCGTCAAATTGAAGCAAAAGCTCTACGAAAACTTCGTCACCCATCTAGAAGTCAAAAACTTCGTGATTTTTTAAACCGATAACGCTTAAGCGTTATCGGTTTTTTTGAGAATGGAAATAATGAACGGCTTTTTCTAATGTGTCATTGATGCTCATCCAATCACATCCGCCAGGATAAAAAGAAGTAACATGCACATAGCGAGAAAATGTGGGATAGCCTTCCACTTTTAACACTGCATACCACACTTGATTGAATTGGAACACTTCTTCAATGTAAAAGTCGCCTTTACTCAAACGAAATCACCTTTTTGTTTTTCGTGAAATATCCAACGCCTGAAACAACCGTTAAAATAACAGCAATCCATAAACAAATATCTCCAATTGGAATAAGGTTATTTAGCAATAAAACAGCAATAGCGATAATTTGAAAAGTTGTTTTCCACTTTCCAAGTTTATCAGCTGCAATAACAGCTCCTGTTCCTGCTGCAATTAAACGAAGACCCGTTACAGCAAACTCACGACTTAAAATAATAATAACCATCCAAGCTGGTGCTGTTCCGATTTGAACAAGACCAATTAAAGCTGCAGTAACAAGAAGTTTATCGGCTAATGGATCAAGAAATTTTCCGAAATTAGTGACTAATTGATATTTTCTTGCTAAATATCCATCTACCCAGTCCGTACATGAAGCAAAAATAAAAATCATCGCTGCAATAAACTGTGTTAAAGGAATGCTTGTTGAAAAAAGAGTGATAGTTCCTAAATTCACTGGAAAAAATAAAAAAATCATGAAAAAAGGAATTAATAACACACGAGAAATGGTAATTTTGTTAGGTAAATTCATGAAAAACCCTCCTTTTTTTCTCATTATTTAATATATGTATAGTATTAAAAGAGAAAGAAAAAACACCTGTTAAAAAAAATATTTATTTTTTTTCTGCACCTTCTTTTTTTCGTGCTACTATTAAAAGTAGAAAGAGAGGTGTTGATTATGAATAGACGCATGTATCCACGAGTGGATTTAGCAAATCTAGACATAGAAGTACATATCGCAACACCTGATCATGCCTTTTTAAAAGGGACGGTGCGCGATATTAGCAAGTCAGGAATTAGCTTCTTTACACAAGAAGAAAGTGGAATCGAGCATTTAAAAGAAATCGAAATCATTTTTATTGTGAAAGAACAATTATTTGTATTTGAAGTAGAAGTAATACGAATTGAAAAAGATGGAAAGGACACTCTTCGCGCTGGTCGTTTTAAGGGAGTGCCCGCCATCGTCATGAAACAACAATTTCCGTTTTTAGTTAATCATCTATCGGAACAACTTGTTTTAAGTTAAAAAAAGTATCGAATAATCGATACTTTTTTTAATAAAAATAAAACGATAAAGGAATAAATACGCCTGCGCCCAACACCATAAGACTCACAACAGCTGATAGAACAACATGATGAAGGTGTAATGATTCATTTTCTTTACGAATGCTATGAATCAATACAATAAAAACATTTCCAAATACAAAGATACCGAAAAAAATAATGGGCATAACATACTCATTCACGATGTTCATCTTGTGTTTCTTCCTTTTCCGTCACTTCTTCTGTTACTTCTTCATCCGATTCTTCAGAAACTTCAGGGTTTTTATCCAATAATTCTAGTTCTTTTTTCAATTCTTTTAATTCTTTTAAATCATTGATACCGAACTCTTTTAAAAAGACATCGGTTGTCACATAGCCTTCTTCTGTATGTTTGATTAAGTTTCGTTCCAGTAACTTTTGAATTGCATCATCAGGATTTTTCACCCCGCGGAATTTACTGATCGTTGCGCGAATAGCAGGACCTTTTACCACGATAGCGGCTAGTGTTTCAAAAGCTGAACGAGATAATCGATCATATTGTTTGGGTAATAGTTTTTCAATGGTATCAAAACATTCATCTGCTGTAACCATTTCAAAACCTCCCGCTACTTGACGGATATGTATGCCTCTTTCTGCATATTCATTTTGTAATTCAAACATCCATCGTAAAACAATGGTTTCATCCATACTTTCATCTGTTTCTTTCACAATTTTTACAATATCTTCAATTTTTAATGGTTCTTTTGCCACAAATAATAACGCTTCGATATGTTTTTTATCCATTTGTTTCTTCCTCCATTTCTACAGGTGGCGTTTCTTTTTTAATTAAAAACACCTGTTCTTCTTCTAATAAAATATCTATGTATTGTAATTTAACCAATTCAAGTAATGCACCAAATGTAACAACCATTTCTTCTTTTGTTTCTACTTGAGAAAAATAATCAACGACATTTACTTGATCTGTTTGAAGTAATTCTTTTAAATGCTCCATACGATCTTCAATGGTAAATTTGAATTTGGTTAATTCCTCGCGTAATTTATCAAAAGGTTTATTTTCTTTCACTTTGAATTTTTTTGTAAAAATATCTTTATAACTGCGAATAATGTCTTGAATAGAGCCGTTTTTCTCTTTTCTTACTACGTCTTTTTTTTGTCGTTTGTAAAACTTTTGTTCAAATTCACGAAGTATTTTGAGTTGAACAACTGTTTCTTTATATTCTTGATAATCAAGAAGTTGTTTAACAAGACCATTTCGTGGGTCATCTTTTTCTACTTCTACTGGGATTAACATTTTTGCTTTGATTTCAAGAAGAATACTTGCCATTTCAATAAAATCAGCTGTTACATCAATATTAGCCGTTTTCATTTCTTCTAAACTTGTCAAATAATCTTTGGTAATTTGAGAGATTTGAAGATTGTAAATGTCCATTTCTCTTTTTTTGATCAATTCCAGTAAAAGGTCTAAAGGACCTTCGAAATTTTCTAGTTTAATTATATAATCCATACGTCACCAACTTTCCTACAAAAAACCTTACTTCTAATAATAATGAATTCTACAAAAAAAAGAAAGTTCCCGTGCATAAAAAAATAAAAAAGAAAGACCTTTTGGATAAAAAGGTCTTTTTAAAAGGGTTATTTAAACAACTGAATGTCTTTTTTTATGTGCCTGCTTGTTAAAGATAAAATAATTTTTTGAATGGTTTCTTCCGCTTCATCAATTGAACAAGAGGTATAAGAATGAAATGTTTCATTAACACCTTTTGTTGAAAGAATAAAACATCGATCAAAAAGATAAAGTACATGTATTTTATCTTCTATAATTTTGTAAACTTTTGGTTTAATTTTGCTTTTTTCAAGTTTCATCAACGTCTCTTCCAGGTGTTGATAATCACCTTTAAAAAGAGTTAAAAATTCTTGATGCACATTTTCAATTACAGACGGAAAATAATTAAACGCATCTATCTTGTTCATAAACCTAATAAAATGACGTTTAGGTGGATTGAAATGATTGACAATCCTTCGTGCTTTTTTTCGTGTTTCGAAAAACGTTTGAAAATATTCCGCTGCTTCAATAAAAGGAACTTCTTTTGTTATTTCTTTTTCGTTTAAAAAAAACGAAAGGTGTAGCTGTTCATCTTTTTCTTCTACAGCTATTTTATTTTCCTCTCCTTGGTAATAATAAGAAATCTCTGTTAATCTAAGGGAAGAAAAATGAGTAGAAAGATGAGCTGTAAGATCTTCTTTTAAAAAATGTGAAAAAAAGTAAAACAATTCATTGTATTTTGTCAGATATTTTTCAAATGAACCTGGAATGAATTCATATACATAGCCAAAAGGAATGTTCAAAAATGTTTGTTTTTCTTCTGTTACGAGTTCTCTAACAGATTGTACTTGATGAAGAGAAAAAGCTGAACGAATGAAATTCGCTTCTGTAGTGACCATAAATCGATACGAAAGTTCTAATACGATAAATGAAATCTTTTCTTTTTCTCCGAATTCTTTCCAAAAGGAAAAAAATAATTCAAGAAGTTTTTTCTTTGGAAACTTATCAAGAGAAGAACTAGTAAAAACAGTTAGATAAAGATAATCTTTTGTTTTTTTATACGAACAAGAAACTGAAGAAATATAATTTCCAAAATAATATCGGTTTTTTTTAGGTTCGTAATAAATATCAAATGTGTCTTTTTGGGCTAATTCTTTGTACTTTTTTAGCAATTGCTCCATACTTCTTCTCCTTTATTTCGCATTTTTCTCGGTTAAGACGTAATACACATGAACACTTGAAGATAATTTGTTTTCGTTTGCTTTTAAGTCAAAATATTGATTATTGGTTACATTATTGATAAATACTTTTCCAACAGGTTTTTCTTTAGCCAAATAAACTTGAATGTTACATTGTTCTTTAGTCAAAAAGCCAAATGATTCTATCCATTTATGAATATCTTGCTGAAACGTTTGTTTAATCGTTTCTTCTTTTTTTGTTTTTCGTTTATGCCGCATACTCATGAAGACAAAATAAAGAACATAAGCTGCAAAACAACATCCCCAAAAAACCATATTTGCACCAAATGGTTCATGCATAATTACCGCATAAAAACAAGTTAGAACGATATTGCTAATTAAACAAGCTGGAATGGCAATTAAATCAATAAAGTAAGTCATATGGTTCTTTCCGTGAAGAATTCCTCTTGTTGCATAGTAACAAATCGTCAATCCTACCCAAAACACAACCATTAATCCGTTAGCTAACCATAACATTCTAATTCCTCCCTTAATTGTTCTATCTAAAGTGTAACATGGAATTTTTACCTATAGGATAAAAAAAGAAAAACGTTCAATTAGAACGTTTTTAAAACATCATTCGAATTCTCTCTTTTGATTGATAAAGAAAATAATGCAAAATACGATCTGCATCTAGTAAATCAGTCACAATAAAATCAATTTCTAAGGGGTTTGTTTTACCTGCAATAATTTGTTCAATCTTTTTTTGATAAATAATTGCAGAAAAAACACGAGGATTATCTTTGAACCTAAAGGTACAAATGTATTTTTCTATCCCTTGTACACGTGTTTTGTAGATTCCTTCGCTTATAATGGGCGCGTTTGTTTCATTAATTTTTTCAATTTCTTTAATAGTAGCTAACGCATAGTCTTCTGTATTGTTATCTTGAATAATTTGTACGACTTCATCTTGTAGTTCTTCATAGTTAAATTCATCATCTAATTCAAAACAAGTTGCACGATGACCATAAAGATCCGTTCGTACTTTTCCTGTTCTCATTTCATCATAATTAAGAGATTCAATTTCAAAATCAAAATAACATTCCATATAATACCCTGTCGTGTTTTTCTTGATGATAAAATCTGTTTGAAAGCCATAAAATTCAAAATCAACCATTCTTTTTCCTCCTTGTCTTCTTTTTCTTATTATACCATGGTTAGAAAAATAAGGTATAATAAGAAAAAAGATGGAAAGAAGGGCGCTAAGTCATGTATATGAGAAATAAATATTTGGATGTTCAAGAAGGTGCGATGGTCATTCAAGGTAGGGTCGATATTGAACATAATAGTTATCAGGTGGAGTATGATCGTTTTTCTCAAGTTTTGCTTCAATGTTATACTGCTGAAAGCGAAGAGAAACGAAAAAAAATAGAAAATGGATTAATTCAATATTTTGAATCGGAAAAAGGAAAAAAAGAAATAAAAGATACACTCCTTGACATGTTACAAAAAACAAGGATTGAAGGGAAAAGGAAAAAAATTAAGTGGTTATTACAACAAGAAGAAAAAAAAGAATCCTTACCAACGCTTAAGATAAGCGAACCAAAGTTAAGTACAAAAGAATTTGAAACGGACGCAGCATTTGCTATTTTTTTCATGATAGAAGAAATGCTCTATAGTATATATATTGAAAATATAGGAGAAAAAATGGTTCCTATGCATATTACTCATTTGAATGAAAAATCGCAGAAGCTTTGTCCTTATTGCAAAGAAAGGCAACCAGAAGAACACGACGATTGTTTTTTTCTTTCATACCATACAAAAGAAGTATTTAATCAATTACTCAGGCACCCATCTATTCGTTTAAGAATTCGTTTTTCATCGCGCTATGCAGAAAGGATGAATTGATATGAAACAAACCGTTTGTTATGCCATTCCTAAACAAGTAGGACGTGATCAATACAATGTGTATTTAACTGATTCCAACGAACAATGGAGGGCGATTTTTTCAAAAAAAGAAATAGAAAAAAGAATAAAAAATATAAATCAAACAATGAGTAACAATTTTTCGATCGAAATAGCTGTTTCTGAAATGGATTTTGTCCATGTTGTATTAGATGAAAAACAACGTTTAATGGGTTATTCTTTTCCTCCTGAAAAAAAGGAAGATTACGCTAGTATTCTTTGCTTAAAACTAATGATTCAAAAACAAAAAGAATATATTTCATCTAATGAAACCTCTTGGAGAACCTATCCATGGATAGGGAAGCTTGTTTGCATAGAAGGTGTATTTCAATGGAACGAAGAAAAACAAGATTATATCATGAAAAAAACGTCCTGTTAGGACGTTTTTTTATTACATTACGTGTCTTATATACCTTGTTCAAAACAAGAAATACTTATTTTTTCGATGGTCGCTAAAATAGTTGATTTCATTTCATTTTTTTTACCTGATGAAAAATGAATGGATTTTTTATTAAAACCCAAGACAATATGCTTATCAAGTATTGAAAAATAAAGAATATAGCCATCAAGTAATGGGTAAATAGTATAAAGATCGGGCGATTCGACTAATCGTTTGCTCATGATTTCGACTTGAAGATAATTTCCATCAAAAGCATGTAAAAAATGTTGATAGATAATCGCTTGCTCATCTTCGTTAAAAGAAAAACCTGTAAGTGTGCTCAACCATCTAAAAAAGTATTTTTTAGGTGGTTGAAAAAGATACGTAATACGATTTTTATTTTTTATTTTAGTGAGTAATTGTAAAATGAAATCACGCACTTTATGAATTTCCACGAGCTCATGTTCCATTTTTCCAGAATCGGGATAATTGATAAGTACTTTATTGTCCATAAGAACATAAGAAAACGTAAACGTCACTTTTTTTTCATCGAACGAAAAAGTGATGCCGTTTATCCAAAAACTTTCCAAATAAGGATTAAATGAAAATAATTCGTTTTGCTCTTTTTCTTTTTCAAAGACATAAAGAATGTTATTAAGAGCTTCTAAATAGTTTCGTGATGATCCTTTTTTTTCTTCAAAAATCCAATATCGATCATGTTTAAAATACTCCACTAGATATGTTTTTCCAGAACGAAATGTAAGATCATAAAAAGATGCCGCAGAAAAATGTTTAAAACTTTCATGAAGAAATTCGTGTGTTAGATTATTCGAACTTTTTAAAGTTAATACAATAAAAGAATAGTCTTTTTCTTTGGCGTAGCCTTTCCAAAAAGAAGTAAAAAAAGAAAAAAGTTCAGGATCAGGTGGATAAAAGCTTCCAGAAGGAGCTGTTAATGAATAGTTAATTACTAAAAAATCATGTTTTGTATAATAATCGCAATGGACATAAATACCTTTTTGCGTAGAAAATAAGATAGAAGAATTCTCTCCTTCTATTTCTATATCTAATGCTGATGCTTCAGGTAATACCGATTCTATCCAGGTTTTCATTATTTTTCACCTTTTTGTAAAAGTAAAGAATGAACATTAAGTCCCTGTAAAGCTGCATTGATTCGTAAGAATTGAAGGGCTTCCTGGAATGATTGTGTTTGTTTAATATAATCTATTATTTCATCTTTATTTTCTTCATAAGAACAAATATACGTTTGATTTTCTTTACAAAGTACACAAGGAATATGAGAGTTTGAACGATGCCCAAGAGATAGCCAAATTTTATTCAAACTAACGCTAATAACGCCAAGTGTTTCACGTTGATTTTCTCCTATTAAAGCAAATGGAATAACTAAAACAGGTAGCTCGTTTATATCTTTCACAAAATAAGCATCTTCTTTTTTACACACTACGTGCTTGATTCTATTTAAACCATGTTGAATAGTCATTGTTTTTGCTCCTTTTTTATATGATTTGAGATAAACAAATATGTTAATTCTTTAATTGCTTCTTCAGCTTCATCAATTGGGACATGTTTAAATAAATATTTTTGATCACTTTTTTCATAAAAACCAATAACAAAACATTGTTCTTCAAAGGTGAAATAAACAATGCGATCTTTTTTCAATTGATACGTTGTTAAAGAATCTTTTTCTGCGAGTAGTGTTTTAGCCATAATTTCAATTTTAAGATAATCTCCTTTAAAGATCTCCATAAACTTTTGGTGAAGCGAATCTGGAATCGGAGATGTTCGTTTAAAAACTCGAAATTTCTTTATAAAATGATTAAATTGATTTCTTGGTGGATTTGAAAGGTATTTTAAACGTAAAGATTGTTGCTTTTTCTCAAGTAATGTTTCAAAAAAATGAGAGATTTTTTCATACTCCACTTCATACACTTTTTCTTTTCCATTATTTCCTTTTTGGGAAAAAATGATTGGTTTTATATGGTTTTTATCAATTTTTATTTCCAAGTCATCCCAATCATCGCAAAATGTAAAAGTAATACTTTCTATTTTAAACTTTTGATAATTTGTATAGTAAGAAAAGAGCTCATATTTTTTTTCTAGATTTTTCAAACTTTCAATAATAGAAAGAAAATAACGCAAATATTTTTCTATACTTCCTTCTTCTTTTTCAAACCCGTACAAAGTATATACATTGTCCATATCTAAAACACCTAATAAAGGTTTTAATTCTTCAGATTCTTTTAGAGGTGAAAGGGAAGATAGAAATTTAAAATCAAAAATACCCGTCTCAATAATGGAAAAAGATTTATTTTTCCCTTGAAACCATTCTTTCCAAAAAGACATAAAAAATTGAATCAATGTTTGTGAATGTTTATTATTTTTTTCGAATAGCCCCTCTCCATATAAATTTAAAAAAACATAGGTAGAAAAAGTATGAATATTTCCTCCAAGTAATAATCTTCTTCCATTTTCACTTACATGTTCTAAGCTTAAATTTTGTTCTTGTACATCCATGTGAAATGAGATTCCTAATTTTTTTCCTTTTTTTTGATACTTTTTCACTAATTGTTCCATTTTATTTGCTCCTTTTTTCTTTTTTTTATTCTCTTTTATCATACCAAAAAACATCCTTAATAGGATGTTTTTTTAAAGGAAAATAGAAACGTGTTATAATAAAAAAAGAAATAAATATAAAAAGGAGACATGGTATGGAGAAATTTGTTATATATGAACAAAAAAATAATATTCGGTATCAACTCGCGTACAATAATCATATTACTGTACGATTTGAGCTTTTATTACGGAAAGAGAAATGGGAATGGAACTATATTGCATGGGATCCTTCTATGTTTAGTGTTATTTTGGAAAAAGAACGTTTTTTGCCTTCTGTGTATAAAGTAAAGAAAAAAGAATTAACAGAAATAAACCTTGCTTTTTATGAACTTCTTCGTCAAATAAAAGAAGAACCTACTCAACGCCTTCGAATATTAAATAAATTAGATGAACCTGTTCGAGAAATTTGGAATATACTTTAAAATTTCCGTAGGAAATTTTGAAAGGAGAAAAAATGGACACATTAAAAATAATAGAGATGGATGAGCGAGAAATTTTGTTTCAATTATCTCTTCCGAAAAATATTAAACTGAAAACAATAGCCAAAAAAAGTATTCCCAACTGGTCATTTGAATTTTGGATAAATGTTCCTTTGTATGGTCATTATCGATTTGAATACGAAAATGAAAGATTTGTTCCATCGAACTATTCTAAAGATTTTGTTGAAACTAATCTTCAAAAAAAACAGTAGGAGAAATAAATGAAGGTTTTAAAGAAATGATCACTCAGTTGAAAAAACATCCGACATATCGTTTAAAGTTACTACATGTGATGGATAAAGAAATGAGAGAAATATGGAATAATATTTAAAAAACGTCCTAATGGACGTTTTTTTGTAAATAGATTTTCTCTGTCTTTAATTGAAACGCTCATTTGAATGTTTATTTGAGTCTAAAAATTCATTAAATTGATATTTTGATAGCATCATGACTGCTTTTTCCACTTCTTCTTGCGTGTTTTCGATGGAACAAGAAGTAAAATAAAAAGGTTCTTCTTTATCATCAATTAAAGAAAGAATAAATGTTTTTTCTAAGAAAGAAAAATAAACAACCCGATCATCATTTAAATAATAACTATTTGGTCGATTGTAATTTTTCACATATTCTTGAGCCGCTCTTTCAATTATTTTATAATCTAAATTTTCCTCATATAATAATTTATCATGTATTTTATCTTGGATCTGTTTGTATTCCGAAAACCCTTCTAAATGATACATCAAATTATTAAAAAATGTTTTAGGTGGAGAAAGTTGACCTTTTAATCGCAAACCTTGTTGACGTCTTTTTAAATAATCTTCTAAAAATAATTCAACCTCTTTCAATGAATGAAAAATATTAGTTTTATCTTTGATATTAATGGAAATTATTTGCTCATTTTCTTTTAAAAAAATAATTTCTTCCTCACCATCTAAATAATAATCAATTTGTTTCAGTTGCAAATGAGGTTTCTTAAAAGAGTATTCCAAAGAATAATCAAACGTAGGATCTTTTTCTTGAAAGGAATGGAAAACATCAATAATGGCTTTATATCGATGAAAGTAATTTAAAAAGGCATTAGGTTTTAAGTCTTTTATAAAAAAATAAAGAGCGAATGGTCGAAGAACAAAAAACTCGACTTCTTCATCAGATATTATATCTCGTAAAGAAGCATAATTAAATTTTTCTTTTATATCTCTTCGATTTTTTGTCATTTGAAAAGAGGCAGTGATTTGGCAAATTAAAAAAGCAGCATTTAATTCTTTTGCTAAGTTTTCTTGAAAAGAAAGAAAATAAGGCAAAAGAGGAGATGAATCTAAATGTAAAAATTTTGTATGTTTTTGTTTAAATTTTTCCATTGAAAAATAAATAAATTCTGAGTAAATAAATACATTGCTTGTAATAATCGTTTTTTCATCTTTTTTAAAAGAAAGTTCGTAAACATGCTGATTTTTTTCTGAAAAAGAAAATGTAAAATCATGTTTTTTGGCTAACTCCATATAATTTTCTACTATTTTTTCCATTTCTATTCTCCTTTAATATAAATTTCTTCTACTTTATTTTACCATATAATGAAAAACAATATAGATTTATATGGTAGAATGAAAAGAAAAAGGAGAATTTTATGGAAAAATTTATCGTGGATTCGGAAAATGAGAAGATGATATTATTTCGACTCGAATGTGCTGAAATGACCCTTCAAATTGATCTTTTGAACCAATCTGGGTGTTGGGAATGGGATTATGATGTTTTTGGTTCAAGATGGTATAGAATGAAATTGAAAAATGGAATTTTTTTAGAGAAAAAAGGTGTTCGATTGAAAAAAAATGAACAACAGGACATAAAAGAAAATTTTTATGAATTTGTGCGACAATTGAAAAATGATCCTACTTATCGATTGAAATTACTTCCTAAATTAGATGATGAAATCAGAAAAGTGTGGAAGCTTGTCTAAAAATTCCGTAGGAATTTTTGAAAGGAGAATGAGGATGAATCAACTAAGCGTTATTTATGAAAATGAAAAAGAATGGATTTTTTCACTTGCAGATGAAGATCTTGAAATAAAATTTTCTCTTTTCAACAAACCAAACATAGGGAAAGAAGGAACTATTTTTCTTATGGAATCAAGACTCATGGCATGTTATTACGAATTAAAAAATGGCGTGTTTTTTCCGAGAAGAGGAGGCGTTCCTGAAGAATTTATTCTTAAAACAAATGCCTTATTTTTCGAATTATTCCGTCAGTTGAAAAAACATCCCACTTATCGCTTAAAACTGCTTCCTGTGTTCGATGAAGAGTGTAGAAAGTTGTGGAATAAGATTTCCTAAGGAAATCTTGAAAGGGAGATGAAAAATGGAGAATCTTGTTTCTGTTAAAGAAAAAGGAAGTTATTTTAATTTTGTTTATCGAATAAAAAAGAACCGTCGTATCGTGTAAAATTGATTCCTTATTTAAGTGAAGAACTCAGACATATTTGGAATAACGTATAAAAATTCCTACGGAATTTTTGAAAGGAGTATCCACATGGATGACATGAAAATGACCGTCACAGAAGATCCGACTGGTAGAATAAATTTCCGTTTACCCATTGATCAAAATGCTGTTATTGTAATGCAATTGGTTCATGGAAAAGAAGAAAAATATTGGGGTTATCATTTTTTAAATCCAGGCTGGTACGAATTTTTGATTCAAGATAAAATCTTCCTTCCTCTTCCTGAAGAAAGGTTTCCTAATTCTGAAGTTGAAAAAACGAACAAATATTTTTATGAACTGATAAGACAAATGAAAACTCATCCAAATTATCGCTTGAAAGTAATTCATTTGCTTAATGATGAACTAAGAGAAATTTGGGATACTATTTAAACCATGCATTCGGTAAGAATGTATAAAGGAGCGAACAATTATGAATAAAATTGAAGTGTTAGCGCTGGAGGCTTTTATCTCAATTGAACTTAATATTAATGAATCCATTGATTGCAGAATTCTTATTTCGATGACATCCAAACCAATAAAATGGGGATTTATTGTCGAAAAAGACGGGAGAAATAACGTGGTAATAAAAGATCAGCGTTTTGTACTTAATCGTATAAATGAAGAATTTACAGAAAAGGAAGAAAAACAAATAAATGAAGGCTTTTATGAAATTCTTCGTCAGTTAAAAAGACATCCAAGTCATCGCCTCAAGATGATCCATATACTAGAAGATGATATTCGACCGATTTGGAATAATATATAAGCGTCTATAAAAGACGCTTTTTTTAATGATTTTCTTTTATAAAATGCTTCAATAAATGATAAAATAAGATAAAAAGGAGAATTGAAGATGAGGAAATTTAATGTATTGGAAGTTGGTAACATCTTAGAATTTAGATTAAAAATCAATGAAGAAATGAGAGTTTGTTTTCACATTAAACAAAAGGAAACAGGAAATGAATGGAGTTATTTTCTTATTGATAAACTTATATGGGAAGCCTTTTATTTATCGGGAGACATTTTTTATTCGTATGCTTATTTAGAAAAGGAAAATGAAATACGGAAAAAAGTTACAAAAGGTTTTTATGAACTGTTACGACTCATTAAACAAGATTCGAGCTATCGCTTGAAAGTGATGCATATGCTAAATGATGAAATGAGAGAATTGTGGGATGCTGTTTAAAAAATAATTTCCATCGGAATTTACAAAAGGAGAATGAAATGGAACCTTTTTATGAACTAAAATCAGATATTGAACACGATAAATTTTTAAGAATGTCTGTAAATCCCCAAGTAACATTGGGTATTAATATTCATTTTGTTAAGGATGCTTGGAAGTGGCAATATGCCCTTTGGGATGATAAAGCGATCGGTCGTTATGAAAAAGTAGTAGTAGAAAACGAACGATTTATTTTAGAAAGAGAAATTAAAAATGTCGATGTAACAAACAAATTTCATTTATTTATTAAACAAATGAAAGAACATCCAAGCTATCGCTTGAAAATAATGAATATGTTAAGT
>Ga0209463_1000761_pt1 | contig 22295 bp, 13 predicted proteins | sample AgamicMgSfrz_FD_187169 | JGI IMG/M metagenome (GOLD analysis project Ga0209463, IMG submission 187169) | Agave microbial communities from Guanajuato, Mexico - Mg.Sf.rz (SPAdes) (version 2) | ecosystem: Host-associated > Plants > Phyllosphere > Phylloplane/Leaf | place: Guanajuato, Mexico... | reverse complement strand
TTGATCTTGCTTCTTTTTGCGATTTTGCAGGACTCTTATATTTCTCCATCAATTCATGAATGCTTGCTACTTGTATAATGCGGATATGGTCTGAAGACACGGCATAACGAACGGGTGTAATCAAAATGATGGAAGGGAAAATGGGTGATCGGTCCTTTAGCTGCCAGTGTAATGCCTGCCATTCATCCGAAAAGAAAAACTCTTCATAGAGGTTGATCTTCGCATGCATTTTCTGCTCAGAATACTGATTTCGTTGAATTTCAATCCAAAAAGGGGACCCTTTAAAGATACAAAACAGATCTGGTTCAATGCCTCCTTTTCGTCCAGTGGGCTTATCTTCAACCATGACCTGTTTAGGTATGCTATACGTACACATTTGTTTATAGACATCCAAGATCGAAAGGAAATGTAATATTTTTTGAGAGTTCTTTTTAATCTTTGCATCCATAGGTAAATAGATCGTCGGAGAATACTGCTGTGTGCGTTCAATGAGTCCTAATCGATATAAACGTACCATGACGCTATTACACGCATTTATGGGCGATTTAAGCTGTTTAAAGAATAGGTCAACTAATGAGTCTCGATCCACAGCTCTAAATTGATTAATAAACGCTATGATGTCTTTATCACGTTGAGATAAACGGAAACTCATCGCTGCTCCTCCTTCTCTAATAAACCAAAAATAGACTGTGATACCACTTCTAGATCTGGTTCAGGATCTTTCACAAGTGTTTTATAAGGTGAAAGTATTTCCTTACAAGCTCCTTCATCTAAGAAATAGGCTTGAAACTCTTTGACCTCATCAATTTTAATTTTCATGCGTCCCCTGGCTGCGGCATCGATTTCTTCTGCCCCAAGTACACCTGCCACCTTTGCATTGGTTACCTCGGCTTGCCTTCCAGAGATCCGAACTCGTAAGTTTGCTTTTAGTGCTGAATTCAACAAATCGGCATCTGGACGCTGCATCGCAATAATCGTATGAACACCCAGCGCACGACCTTGACTGGCGAACTGTTGAATCATCTCTACGAGATCGGTTTCTCGCTTCACGATGGACATTTCATCAATGACCACGACAATACGAGGCAGCTTAAAAGGAAGCCTGCTTATATGTGTTACGCCATGTTCTAACAATAAATCGCCTCGTCGATACATTTCAGCTCGTAATAAAGCAAAGGGTTTTTTCATATCCTTTGCCTCAAAGCAAAGCGCATCCACATGGTCAATCCCATGAAACAGCCCTAAATCAGCTCGTTTAAGATCCACTAACACTAAGCGCAAGTCTTCAGGAGAGATATACTTCACCCATGTGGTGAGAATCACACGCATGAGACTGCTTTTTCCGGCTCCAATTTCGCCAGATATCAATAAAGTTTCTAAATCAGCAAAATCCCATGAAACGGGGTTTCCATAGATATCTTGACCAATGCATACGGGAAGCTCCATTTTCTCAATATGAGGATGAATGACTTTATACTTATAATGGAGCATCTTAGGTAGGCTTTTGTGATGAACAGTAATACTAAAGTTCTTTAAGCTCCCGTTTATTTCAATATTGCTGCCTAATACTTGCCGTAATGCCCACCTTTTTTTCGTTAAAAGCTCAGGATCGATCCCATTCAGTAAGGAAAAGGCGTACCGCGTATAGGTGTGATAATGATCGATTTGATGAATTTTCGGAAACAGATAGGAGATACGGTCTCCACGTTTCACCACCCGGTAAATCTCTGCCGTACGAAACGCTTTAATTAATTGGCCATGTAATTTGAGTTTTTCAAACATCTACATTCCTCCTTAAAACATGAATGTTGCAAAAAAGTAAATCAAGGCACTATAGAAGGTGACGGGCAAGATAAAGCGCATCACTCTTGCGAACTGGTCAACAAGGTCAATTACACCCCATCGCTCTAATATTCGTTCGATGATGGCAATTCCTAAGACAATGCCTCCTATGGTCAGAATAGTGGGGTCAAGCATAACGAGTGGACTAAATGGAACAAAGGAATAGGCCTTGAAGGGACGAGGTCTCGTGAGAGATGGTTTGGGAGATGGAGGAAAGATTTTTCGAAAGGTAAATCCTTTTGCTTTTCTCATGCTGATACCTTCTTTCACTCTTTTAGTTTTTTGGCTTTTTATGTACCTGGTTTTTCAGATCGACGCATCCGGTCGCCCCCTTCGCCTCTTCGGCTCAGCTCCCTTACAGATTCCATGAAGGGCTTCACTAGGCGTATACAGCCTGTATTAACGCAGTAGCGCTACTGAAATAGATACTGATTAAGTAATGGAGTCATAATTCTTTAGATATTATGTAGCTACTGCAGTAAGCTTGCCTGTCCAATCAAAAAATAAAAAAAACCCTTACATTTAGTTATCGTGCATATGTAACCTTAAACTATGATTTGACCACCTATAATTTTAAGAATATTTCCTCATTGTTAAAGGAGGGAATTATTAGTATTATATTCTTGTTAAAGAAAGGATTGTTTACGTGTCTAAGGTCATGTTAGATACAAGGCAGAGGTGACTGTATGGAACAAAAGGTAAAAATACCCAAAAATAACGAAGTTATTAAAGAATATGAAGATTTAAGATCTTTTTATAAAGAGACCGAAAAGGAAATAAATAAAATAAAAGACGAGCAACAAAGACTTTTGCTTAAAACAGTGGAGAAATTGCAACCTGAATTAGAATGGTTAAAGCAACACAATTATTATTTTATTCATCCAGCGTTTGGAGATCTAAAATCTACAAGGGGACCTATTTTAGGCGTAACAGAGGAGAACCAATTTGTTTACATGTATGATATTAAAAAGAAAAGTCTAATAAAATGTGATACTTGTGATGAGTTTAAACCTTATAATATAACTGTTTCAGATATTATTAATGATGGGCTTTTTATGGATGCAATGGAAGGTATTTTATATACTAGAGAGTTGTTGAATGAATATAACAATCGAATTGGTACAGTATATTCTAATTTGAAAGCTGATCTTGAAAATTACACTCGTATTTTTAATGAATTGTGAGAGAAAATATTAATTCAAACTAGCTAAAATAGAAAAAGACCTTTTCAAAAAAGGTCTTTTTCTATTTTAGTGTTAATTTTGATTCATAAATTTTTTTAACATAATTTGGTTTAAGTGTTGTTCGACGTCATCACCAATGATTTGTTTTGAACCTAGAATCGAAAAGGCTTTATATTCTTCAAGGAGTGTTTTTGTTAACTCCGGTACTTGTTGATCACGTACAAGTATAATAGGTGCGTTTTCTTGTGCTGCAAGAACTGATCCTGCTAGAGCATCAGGGAAATTCTCACCAGTTGCAATATAGGCTTTATTTTTACCTAAAGGTAAGTTTGTTACAATCTCTTTATTTGTATCATAACGAACTGCACCACTATAACGAGTAGGGTTTGGTAATTTCTCAAAGACCTGATCGCTAACTACTTTACTGCTACCGACCACAATTGTTTTTTCATTACCTTGTAATGCTTGAACAGTAGCCGTAGGTAACTTATCAGTTCCGGTTAATAATATTGGAATTCCATTCTTAACGGCATAAGGAGCAATTGATAGAGCATCAGGGAAATTATTATCGTACGCAATAATTGCTTGATTAGAGCTGTTAAGTTTTTTTGCAATTTCCGCAGCTGTTTCTGAACGGTTAGCTCCGCCGATGCGTTCTACACCAAGTCCCATACTAGTTAGCTCATTTTTTACATTATCAGATACAGCAGGAGTTGCCCCTAAAATAATAACTTTTTTTGCTTGTAATCTTATAATCTCTTGTTTAGTTTGATCATTTAAACGATGAGAAGGGGTTAGCAGGATAGGCGCATTTTCTTGCGCTGCAAGTGGGGCACCTGCAAGTGCATCAGGAAACTTATCACTTCTCACCAATACTACTGTATTAGCTGTTTTCCATCCTTTTTGAGAAATCGACACAGCGGTAGCGTAACGATCTGTTCCTGCAATTCTATCTGTTTTTAATAGTGGTTGCTGTGTATACTGAGTTGTTAGAGTTGTAGATGGATAGTAAAAGCTTAAAATATCTTTATATGTTTTTCCTTGTTCGCCCATGGATTTTGCTCCATATTGACTCATCCCAACTCCATGGCCAAAGCCTGAACCTGTAATAGAAATTGTATCATTTGTCGTTTCTTGTTTGGTTATATATTGACTACGTAATAGACTTGTTCCAATAATTATACGAAGGTCTGAAGCTTTAATATTTGTTTTCTCTAAAGTCTTAATGTTTAGTTCGCCGTTTGAATTAACATCATCCTTTACTAAAAAATTAACTTTCAAATTTCCTAAGCTGTAACGATTACTCTCTAGTTTGTTTGTAAAGGTAATCATAGGTATTTCAATTATTTTAATATCTTTGCCTTTGTATCCATTGCTATACAAATAATTCTTTAAATTTGTCGAGGTGGTTTGATCAACCTCGTGTGTAGTACTCCACCATGGATTAATGTTTTTCAAATCTTTATTTGTTAAATCAATTTGTTTTTTCTTTATACTTAAGGACCATAGATTTTTCGGGTCATATGGATCATTCTTTATTGGTAAATAAGGTAATGCTTCTCCACTCCAAACATTAGCATTGGATTCAGTTTTTCCACCATTACTCGATGAATAAACAGCATTAATTAACTTCCCTTCGTAAGTTAATGTTTGACCAGATGTGTCATCAACTGCCTTATTTGTATTTTGATTCGTACCATATCCACCATATACCTGATATCGCACTGTATCATCAATAATAGCACCCAAATATCCCATAGCATAAGTCCGAGCTGATACAGCTTGTGCTTTTAAAGCTTCTAAATTCCAAGATGCTATCATCTCATTAGGTACTACACCTTTTAAATACTGCTCCATAAGCACATGATTAATTGGTCGAATAAATTGATTGTTTTCTACATTAAACTCAAAGCTTCCAGAATATAATCGATTGTTAATTAGAGTTTGATTCTCGGATGTTGCATACAATGAAAATGAATCGTATGTATTTATTTTTGTTGTATTTTCATATAACGAAATTTTTCCTTGTTCAACTTTCAAATGATACATTTGATTTCCTTGTAATGTTACCTTTGAATCTGAAGTAATAGTATTTGTCGATGTTTGAATGGTAATTTCACTCTGATTTCCTAAATAGTTTAGTAGTTTAACTTTTATAATAGGTTCAGTTGTTTCAGCTTGTCCAAAGGTAAGTGGACAAATAGTTAATAATAGTATGGATACTATCAGTGCTACAATCAGTTTTTTCATTGAAATATATATCTCCTTTAGTTAATAGCTAAATAATAAATAAATAAATTAAAATATAAGTTTATAGGGTATTAACTTTTTGTTATCCTCAAGAGGCTTTATTTTCATAATTAGCTTCTATACTTTTTAGATCTTTTATTTTTTTTCGTCTTAATGTCATATATCCTACAAGAGACCCTATAGACAGAAGCAAACCGAACCCAATGAATATCTTAGCTGACGTCTCTTCACGTTTAGCCTTTCCTAGTTGATAATAGTGTTTATACATGGCTACGGCTGCTTTGTTTTGTTCATACTTAGTCGGTATACTAATCTTCTCTCCTATTTTCCATCCTTGTTGGTAAGCTTGCTTACGAAGGTGATCTGCATCCTTATTGGACTTAAACCCTTTCTTATGCCATTCTTTTAGCGTTGTATTATTACTAGTTATGTATTCTTGGGGAGTTTGGTAACCAACGTGGATAAATGCATCATTAAATCCTAAAGCTATTACATCTTTCTTTTTGCTATTAACTCCTTTGTTATAGCCCTTTTCAAATGCGGGTTTAAATTGTTCAGGAACATCCTCAGGAATAACAAGGGTTTTTAACTCATATCCTTGTTCATATCCTTGTTTAATGTACCTTCCATTGAGTTGTTTTGTTTGTTCTTTCCTCCCGGATTCAAATCCTTCTTCAAAAGCTTTTTTGGTAATATCTTCGTTTGCATATATGTAAGGGATATTAATAGATTCAGTTGTTTTCCCTTGTTCAAATCCCTCCTTTTTGGCTTTTATAGATATATCCATTAATTCAATGGATTTTTTATATCCTAATACAAATCCTTTGTTCCAATCTTTAGATTGGTTAGGATAGTTTTGAGGATTGGATGCTATTGTGGCATTTTTATAATCTTTAACTCCTTGGTCAAAGCCTAGTTCTTCCCCTAATTTTCTTTCTGCTTCTTGTTTTGCCTGTAACTCAACCTCTTTTTGTCTTTTGCCTTTTTGATAACCAACGGTATATCCCATTTCAAACCACCTAAACTCTTCAGATGATTTATCTATTAAAATTCCCTCATTAAAGCTTTCATATAATTTTTCTTCATATCCATCTTTTTGCCCTAGTGTAAAACCTTCATTATACAAACGATCAAATACTAACTTTAAATCTTGATTATTATTTTCTGTAGTCGGTGGATGGGACTGGGTAGTGTATTTATCGTCAATTGAATGCGCGTTTGTAGTTGCTTGTGCTGAGTGAATATTAAGCTGTTCACTTCCTAGAAATATTGTATAAACTGCACTCAAAATTACTAATTTTTTTTTCATTTTCTTCACCTTTTATTTAATTTTTATATAGTCTATTTGGATTGTTAATAATTTTATATAAATCGCTTTTATCGAAAGTCAAAATAGTTCATATTTCTCCCTTTCAAAAACACCATTTTTATAGACTCTTTATATATTAATACAAAAATGTGTTGAAATGTTAAAAATATAACATTATTATTACAAAGTCGGCAGTTATTGTAGAAATGTGTAATATATTGAAACTTTTCTGGTGTTATATGGTAAGAAAGGAGGCATATTTAACGGGATAAATTTAACAAAGTTCTTAAAAATAAAAAATAATTATAGGTTATTTCGCAAGGGGTTTTTATTAATGAATATTCTTCTAAAACATAGATATTATCGTACTTTCCTTATTACATAGTCATTGACACTTATTAAAGCTAGTTTTAATTTCTTTTACTAACTAGACAGATGTAGGAAACATCAATTTAGAAAGTAAATTTTATATTGCATTTATATTACAAATACAGTGATTTTTACCCTTTTCTCTTCTGATACTGTCGAATTATAAAAAATAGAATAAGAGGAAAAGAAATGAATCTAAAGATTTCTATGTTTTATGTGTCACTAGGCTTAGTATTTCTCAATTTAGTTTGCTTTTCATTTTTTAATCCCTTACTTGTCAAAGCAGACACAACATCTACATCTGAAACTTGGATTAGTACTGACTTAGATGTAGAAGATTCATTTATTAGTAGCGAATATCCATCAACTAATTATTCTTCGAGTCAATATTTAGTTAATGGGAAACACCAAACTTTTGGAACTACTCGATCGTTTTTAAGATTTAAATTACCAACCCTTCCTCAAGGTGCAGTTATTACTTCAGCAAAGCTTAGCCTTTATCAGTATTACAACACGATAAATCAAGCTATGGTTGATATTAGACCGGTAACAAGTTCTTGGAATGCTTCAACAATCACTTGGAATAATAAGCCCACTGTAGGCAGTAGCGTATCAAATGTAACAGTTCAAAAACCGTCTTGGTATGAATTCTATATGACAAATCAAGTGAAAAGTTGGTATAACGGCACGACTAATAATGGAATTGCCGTTCAATTTCGGGATGAAACACAAGCAACCAAAATCTTTTACTCAAATGATTATGTCTCATCAGATTTAAAACCCAAGTTGACCATTACATACTCTGTACCTAGTGAACCTAAAAAAGAGTACCGTGCACTTTGGGTAGATATGTTTCATGATGGTGCAAAGACACCAGATCAAGTAGATCAATTAATAAAAGATGCACAAAAAGGGAATATTAATACCATTTTTCTTCAGGTAAGAAGACGTGGTGATGCATTCTATACCAAGTCATTGGAACCTAAGACAGAGGATACAGCTTTGCAAAGTGGTTATGATCCACTTGCAGATTTAATTCAAAAAGCTCATTCAGCTAATCCGAAAATTCAAGTTCATGCATGGTTTGCAATGATGCCTATTTGGAATAAATCGACTCCACCTACAGATTCGAATCACATTTTTAATGCTCATGGAATGAATCAACCAAGTGAAGAAAATTGGTTAAGTAAAACTTACACAGGTAACTATGCAAATGGATCTGAATATGTAATAGATCCAGGGCATCCAGCAGCTGTAAATTTCACAAGAGATGTCGTTATGAATGTCGTTCAGAATTATGATATTGATGGAGTTCAGATGGATCTTGTTCGGTATATGGGGGAAGATTGGGGCTACAATGACGTAAGTATAGAACGTTTCAATAAGGCTTATGGAAAGTCTGGCTTACCTCAACCAGCTGACCCTCTTTGGAAGCAATGGCGCAGAGATCAAGTTAGTAATATGGTAAGGAAGGTTTATACATCTATTCAGAGTATTAAACCTGCCGTTACGGTTTCAGCTGCAACCATTGCTTGGGGAGATGGTCCGAAGACAATGGATGATTGGAATAATTCTCCAACTATGAACGGTGCGCTACAAGATTGGAGAAGTTGGTTGGAAGAAGGGACAATCGACCTTGCCGTTCCTATGAATTACTTTAGGGAATATGATGAAACACAAAAAACATATTATGAAAATTGGCTGGAGTGGGAGAAAAATAATCAAGGGAAGAGAATGACATTATCAGGAGTAGGAAATTACTTAAATTCCATTCAAGATAGTATGACTCAAATTGAAAAAACTAGCTTACCTTCTGTGTCTGGAAATACTTTAAGTGGAACAAGTCTTTATAGTTATGCTGTAACCAATAAAGACAACGTAGCTAATAATGAATTCCACAACTCGTTAAGTACAATCTCTAACTATAGTTCCAATCCACCGTTTTCAAATTATGTTTCTCCACCAGATTTATCGTGGAAAGTATTACCCACTGAAGGTCACTTATATGGAAAATTACCTAACTCAGATCATCAATTAATACAGGTAAACGGAACTGAAAAGTATCAAGTGTATACAGATGGTAGTGGTGAATTTGAAATAACGAATTTAAGTCCTGGGACTTATAGCATTGAAGTCAATTCAAAAGTATATACAGTTACAATCAAAGCAGGAGAAGTATCAAAGATCTCGTTAGATTAAATGGAGGTTTGTAGAATTGCTTACTAAAAGTAGTATAAAAAGAAAGCTATTTAAGTTTGTAGTATGGTCGATTGTTATGACCTTGTTTATTACAGTTCTTCCTATTCTAGATGTACATGCAGAAACTAAAAAAGAAAAAGAAGAATCAATTAAAGATACAAAACAATTAGAAGAGCTACCTCAGTTAAGGACTGAAAACTCAAAGACTTACCTAGATACTGAAAAGAACCAATATATATACGAAGAATACACAGAACCTATTCATTACAAACAAGGAAATGCATGGGAAGACATTAATAATACAATTGTTAATGGAAAATCAGAATCTGATGATCCAGATCTATCTTTAGAAAATAAATCTAATAGATTTAAAGTGAAATTTTCAAAAAAGAATAAAGATAACGGAACTCTTAGAATCAAATTAAAAGATCAACAATTATCATTTGGAATCGTTGGTGCTAATAAAGTTCAAGGAGTAGCAAAAGGCAATAGTATGACTTATCCAGCAATATTTCCAGAAACGGACTTAAATTTCCGTGTGGATAATAATGCCGTAAAAGAAGAAGTTATTCTTCAAAAAAAGACGGACCAAAATAAATTCACATACGAATTTAAACTAAAGAATCTAGTAGCAAAAAAAGATAAAGACGGCAATATTATTTTTAAAAATAACAAAGGCAAAATATTTTACGTTCTCTCAAAGCCTTTCATGTATGATTCTGCAGAGGCTATTTCTCATGATGTTTCAATGGAACTTCGTAAAGAAAAGGGTAAAACATATGTAGATGTAACAGCAGATGAAAAGTGGTTGAACTCATCGGAACGTAAATATCCTGTTGTTATCGATCCAACAGTTGATGTGCAGGATTCTTATACAGCTGATACCTTTATTTCATCCACGTATCCTAACAATAATTATTGGACAGATCCTTCTTTAATTACAGGCAAACAAGTATATTATGGAACGGCACGTTCTTTAGTGAAGTTTAACTTAAAAAATTTACTGAGTGGAGCTAAAATAACATCAGCAAAAGTAACAGTAAATTCACACTCAAATACAAGTGGTTTTGAGAAAGAAGCAAATGTTAGTGTTTATCCAATTACTAAATCATGGAGTTCTAATAGTGTCAATTGGAGTAACCAACCGACGGCTGATGCTGCAATATCTAACCAAAATATTTCCACTGATGGTGACTATACTTTTTATACTACTAATCTAGTAAAAGACTGGTATAGTGGACAAAAGCCTAACTATGGAATCATGCTAAAAAATACGGACGAAACAGCAGATCGTAAAATGTTCCGTTCTAGTGATTACTCAACAGATCCTTTAAAGAAGCCTAAACTTACAGTTGTCTATTCTATAGATCCAATTGGAGAAGAAAGCTATTGGACTTCTGGAGCTTCACCCGTTAATACCTATAATGGAAACTATTATTCTAAAGAAACAGATATTAAGATTTCAGGAAGAGGCCTACCTATAACGGTAGAACGAACTTATAACAGTAGAGATAATAGAAGCGGCATCTTTGGCTCAGGGTGGAGTTCTAACCTAGATCGAAATTTAAAATTTTCTACCGATGAACTTATTCTTTATAGAGACAGCGATGGTACAAATCATATCTTTACTAAAGATATGAATGGAAAGTATGTCTCTCCAGGAGGAGTATACTTACAACTTGAAAAAAATTCAGATGGAACTTTTAAGCTTATAAATAAAGATGAATCATATACAACGTTTGATAAATCAGGAAACATTACTATGGAAACTGATACAAACGGAAATAAAACTACTTATTCATACACCGACAGTAAGTTAACAGGTGTAACTGATGCTTCTGGAAGAAAGATTTCAATATCTTATGGCACTAACGGGAAAATCAGTTCGATTACAGATCCTGTTAATAGAGTTTATAAATACACATATGATTCAAATGATAATTTGAGTAAATTTAACAAGACTGACCAGTCTGCATCTATTGTGAAAAGTTCTTCTTATGATTACGATAGTGAACATCAAATGACTTCATATACAGATGCAAGGGGAGTTACAACTAAATTAAGTTATAATGCTGATAAGCGTTTGGTAAAGTATGAGCAGCCTATTACAGTCAATGGGGCGATACAAACAAATTACTTTACCTTAAGTTACGATATTACCAATGGTGTAACTGTTTATACAGATGCAAAAGGCATTAAAACTCAATATACTCATAATGCTTATGGTAATGTAACTAAAATTATTTACGACCTGGGTGGAAAAAATAATACAGAAACTTATAGTTATGATGAACAAAATAACTTAGTCCAAACTACTGATGCAAACACAAACAAATCTGGAAGTAATGCTAGCTCCAACTATACGTATGATAAAAATGGAAACGTAATAAATTATAAAAATGCTCTAAATGAAGAAGAAAAGACTGAATACGATGAGAGCAATAATCAAATTGCTTATACAGACAGTAAAGGAAATACATCGGAAGAGGAATACGATAATAATAACAACAATGTTGCATCTACAGATGCTACTACAAAAACATTAGCGGAAAAATACGATGATAAAGGGAATGTTATTGAAGATACTAATAATGTTAGTATTGGTAATAATCTAATTCTAAATGGAAGCTTTGAGGTTGATAGTAATAAAGACAATTGGCCAGATAACTGGGCAAAATTAGGGTCAGCAACATTTAGTTACGAATCAAATGGTGCTGCTATTGAAAGTTCACAATTAGGCTCTAAGCAGGTAAAAATATCGAATCCAACAACAAATGCAGCAGTTGAAAGTAATTCAATTGCATATGATCCAGAAAAAACATATGTAGCAAGTGGATATATCCAAACCAAAAACGCCACGTCTACAGCTAAACTAGTTGTAACTGGTAAAGATGCAAATGGTGCTATGACAAAAACTTTTAGTAGTGGTGTACTATCTGGAACGAGTTCCGTAGAAAGATTTCATCTAGTGATCAATCCAGGAGATTTACCTGATACTACTAAATCTATAACTTTAAAAGGTTATACTACTACTGGAACTGGTGACTATTTATTTGACGGGCTTCAAATTGAAGAAGAATACTATGGAGCTTATAATTTAGTATCTAATAGTGATTTTGAAACACTTATAAATGATAATGTTCCATCAAATTGGTACTTACCAGGGACCTTAAGCTCCAACGATGGTATAGACAAAGCTACTTCTTATAGTGGTGAAAATTCCATAAAATTAACTGGGCAAAGTGGAGTAGACAAGTTTGTTCGCCAAGAAATTGATGTAAATGGAAAGAGTGGTCAAGAATTCACAGTATCAGGATTTTCTAAGGCTGAATCTCCAAACACTTCTGGGGGCAATTACAACTTGGCTGTTGCGATTAATTATACTGATGGTACAACTCAATGGGTAAATGGAGATTTTAATAAAAATAAATCTCATGATTGGCAATTTGTTTCATTAAGATTTGCTACTGCTAAAGATTTTAAATCCTTAACGCTATACTATCAGTATAAAGATCAGGCAGGAACTGCTTGGTTTGATTCAGCGAAAGTTCAACTTGGCTCAATTCGTAAAAAATATGCTTATGATTCAATTGGAAACTATGTTGTAAACGAAACAGATCAAAATGGCAACACTGTTTGGAAATCGTATGATCCTGTTGGAAATATAACTGGGCAAACAGTTGGGGAAGATACTAGAGGATTTAAGTACGATGCAAATGATAATTTAGTAAAAGTCACGGATGAAGATGGAAAGGTTACATCTTATACTTATGATGAATCTGGAAATCAAACATCTACAACAAATGCTAATGGAAAAAAGACTACTTTTGAATATAATGAAAATAACAAAATGACATCTTTGACGGATGCTCTTGGAAGAAAAATAACTTATAACTATGATATTCTAGGAAATCAAACAAAAGTTTCTATGCCTAATGGAAACATATTAGAGAATGAATATGATAGTGTAAATTTAAATACTGCAACCTTATATAATGGTGCTAAACGTTATGAATTTACGTATGACGCTAATGGTAATAAGTTAAGCGAAAAAGATTCTCTAAAAGGGTCAATAACAAACTTTTTATATGATGCTGATAACAAAATAAAAGAGAAAAGTGATTCTAAAGGAATAAAGAACACATATGCCTACGATGAAAATGGAAATGTTATAAAAAGTACGTTTTCAGCTGGAGGTAATTCTGTTGTTGCTAACCGTACCTTTAATAAAAATAATCAACTAACTAATATCTCTATGGGTAATAGTTCTACCTCATTTATGTATACAGAAAATGACGAAGTTTCTGGTATAAAAAATAAGAATGGTACTTTTACTTTAAAAGATTATGACGGTGCTGGACAGCTAACACGCTTATTAACTAATAATGCATCTGGAAACTTAATGGAGTCTTTTGAGTATACGTACGACCAAAAAGGAAACCGTATTACAGAAAAAACAAAAGATGGTCTAATTAAATATACGTATGATAAGAAAGATCAATTAATTAAGGAAATACGTTCAAACGGTGATATATACGAATATACTTATGATAGTGTAGGAAATCGTATTACCAAGAAAATAACAAAGGGTAGTACGGTAGAAACTAATACTTACACTTATGATGATGCTAACCAACTTACTAAAGTAAATAACACAGCCATTACTCATGATAAAAATGGAAACTTAGTTAGTGATGGAAAGAACACATATGTGTATGATGCTGAAAATCGTCTAGTTGAGGTAAAGAACGGTGCTACTTCAATTGCAAAATATAATTACAATGCAGATGGATTAAGAGTTAGTAAGACTATAGGAGAAAATACAACCTATTATACTTATGATGAAAATAATAATGTTGTTTTAGAAACTGATGGGGCAGGAAAAGTTTTAGTGTCCTATACCTATGATAGTGAAAATAAACCTTTATCTATGATTAAAGACGGTAAAAATTACACTTTTCATTTCAATGGGCATGATGATGTTAAAACGGTAACTGACGAACAGGGAACAATTGTTGCATCATTTGATTATGATTCATGGGGTAACATTCTTAAAGAAAGTGGAACATTAGCAGATAGCGTACCGTTCCGTTACGCCGGTTATCGTTATGATAAGGAAACAAATCTTTATTATTTACAACAAAGATATTATAATCCTGATACAGGTAGATTTTTAACACTAGATCCATTATTAGGAGCAAAAGAAATCCCAACTACACAAAATGGTTATTCATATGGCGATAATAATCCAGTAATGAATGTCGATCCAAATGGAATGTTCTCAGTTCCAAAAGCATTAAAATCAACCTTAAAGTATTTTATTAAAGCTATTTTTAATGATTTTATTGAAAATACCCTTACTAATGCTGTTATGATTGTTAGTGGAGGTGGATTAGGTGCTTGGACGGCTAGAAAATTGGCTTTAAAAGGGCTAAACTTTAATAGGACCGCAAGATATGTTAAAAAGAAGGCTTTAATTGGTTTTATAACAGGTGGAATTTCTTCTTATGTTTCTGGTAACTGGTTTACTAGTGCAGCAGGTAAAGTACAATATGTTCTATCCAAGGCTTGGAAATACGAGAGTTGGTTTGATAAAACTTGGCTTGGAAAGAAAATAGATAATGGGCTAAGAAAAGCAAGAAATTATCTTCTAAGACGTATTTAAGAAGTAGGTGATTTACGTATGGTTTTGATGTATCTTTTAGGTTCTGCTTGGTTTATATTTTTAATTTATCGTCTTTACTTTAAGCAAATTAAAACTCTTGAGGATGTTATAGGTAGAGGATATTATTATCGTTTAATTGGCTTAAAAAGAAAAGAAAAAGAGCTTTATCTAGATAATTTAAAAGATATGAAACTTAAAGAAGATGAAAAAAGAGAGTTAATATACCTATTAGGAATATGGCATGCTCAAAATAAATCTTATTTTGATGCTATCGATTACTTTGACCAGGCATTCCAAAACTATAATGATAACTTTTATTATAAAAAAGAATTTGAATATGTTATTGACTCTTATATAAAGTGCAAACAACCTAAGAAAGCTCAAAGCTTATTAGAATTCTTTCTAGAAAGAAAAAATTTTGATGAAAAATTTGTAAGGCTTGAAAGAAAATATTCTAGTTTACTATAAGTAAAAAAGACAATTAGAATAGATATAATATAAAAGACGACCTTTACCAGTTCAAGGGTCGTCTTTTTATATGGATATGTTTTTAGAACTAATAAAGTAATTAATGACTAGTTAGAGGCAACTAAAAGTGAATTATTTCCTGTAGATAAGAGTAAATTCTTAGCATATGTTATATAAAATTATTTTTAGTTCTCTCTATAGTGTAATTAAATGAAGATTTTTGCTAAAATATAAGCATTTCAAAGAGGCTTTATAATAAAATATCTCAATTTTTATTTAGGACCTCTTATGATAAAGTATAAATAATTTTGATGAATATTCTTATTTTTAATTTCAAACCATTTTTAGTTTTATATCACTTTTAGCCCACGATAACATTCGTAAAAATATGTGTATTGCATAGTACGTTCGTAATTTTTTTTAAAACTTAAACGAACGATAAAAATAATAGATTTCTTATATAAAAGAACAGTCCGTAAAGGTATACGTTTATGAACGTTCAATTTGAGAACTATCTGTTTGGTTTCACTTTTTATGGAGTGAAAAGGTGATTAATGGATATGAGTCTTATGCTCGTTCATAACATAAAAAACAACTTAGAGTACATTTCCGCTCTAACTTCATTTTATTTATCGCACCACTTTAAATAAAATGAAAAGAATGGATCGACTATATAAACACGATCCCCTTGAAAATCTAATGCAGGTTCTCTATCTGTATGGTCTTTTGCTAACTCTGACATTTTCTGAAGAACTTGATTGACTTGTGTTTTGTTTGGCATTGAAGATGGAACTAATAGTTCTTTTAACTGTTCTCTGACCCTATCAACAGTTATCTCAGTTTCATGAGTTAAGTAAGATAACGCTATCATAACAGCATAGTAGACATCACCCTCACTGCCATTCTGGAACTCCCTCTGTTTTCTTTCTCTTTTAGGTCCTGCAACAAGTTTATCGTAAAGATCTTTAGAAGCATGAATTTTCACAACCTTTAGATAAAACTCCTCGAAATCAACGTCTTCAGGTAATTGTTGTTTAATTTGCTGTTTTTCTCTAATTTTATTTGTTCTGCAAAACCAATAACAAAACTCTTGCATTAAATGAGGACTTTTATAACTTTCGCTAATGAAATCTTGAATAACAGAATCAGGGCATTCTATATTTAAAGCATCAAAACCTTTTTTAGAAATTTCATATAGTTCGTCTCTCTCCCATGGATCAATACTTAATTGAATTACCCTTCCTTCCATTTCCTTTTCAACTTTAATTGAATCAACGCCTCTATGTGGAACAGAACATAATATAACTTTCAAACCTGATCCAACAGGCTCTTTTAATGCTCTTATAATTTCAGTTTGTACTTCGGGGTTACAATAATGAAAATCATCAATCAATAAAACTTTACCGGTTTTTAATAACGATTGAATTGCAACATTCATTGGGTTAGGAGTAAAGTTTTCGGATTCCTTTGTAGTATTTTTTTCGGATTCTGATTGTGTATCTGCCCCTTCTACTCTACCTTTAAAGAGTCCAGAGAAACCAGCTTCAATCATAGCCTTAAAAGTAGTAGTTTCTTTTTTTTCTTTTTCATTTCCTTTATCTTTACTCCAACCATTTGGAATAACCATTTTATCGATAATACTAGACCATAATATTTCTCCCGATTTTATAGCACCACCGGATACTAAAATAAGATTATCCATTGATATAACCTTTTTACAAAGTGTTGTTTTACCAATTTTCGTAGGACCAGTTATAGAAATAATTTTACCCTGTATATCCAAATCCATTATTAAGTTATCTTCTAATTCTAAGTTCTCCCTTGAATTATACGTAATATTAGGTACTCCACCTGCTGTAAACACTTCTGATATCTTCATATAAAATTCCCGTCCTCACCCTGTATTTAATAAAACCTCTCTACTGTTATTCAGTAAATATAACTATATATTAATCCTTTTAAAAAATATACAAAAAAATCCACTCTAGAAAACATCTGCTAGTATAGCTTTTTATTAATGATTTTTCTATCCGGTGAGACCTTCTATTCTTGATAGCACCTAAGTGTTGTTGAGTAAATATCAAAGTAACCAATAAAAAAATAAGGTTTTATAATTTACACTTAATGACAACAAATAGAACCTTTTTCTACAAGATATATATTATCTTTGCTATTTATAATGAAATAAGATAATCGTTTCTTATATAATATCAACATATGTTGCATGTGCTTTAGAGCAAAAGAGTAAAAACTACCAATAATATTCAGAATAGTATAAAATGTTTCTTGTTAGTAATTTATAGAAAAAGGTGGTGGAAACTATAGCTACAATTACAGGACAAGAAAAAGTAGAGTTTTATTTCAATGACCAGATATTGATGGAAGGTCCAGCATCTGAATTCTTCAAAGAAGGAAGTTTACATGGAAAGAATATTCCGTTAGGTATCGGGGATGTATTTGAGGTAATTGATCCAAAAGATGAAATTACAACATTTCGAGTAATGGAATTACAAGAAGGTATTTATGAATCAGGTGAAATTCACACAATTAAATACTTTGTCGTGGCTGATGATAATAAGGAATAATAACATATCGAAAGCACTCACTAAAATGATTAGTGGGTGCTTTTAGTTTCTAATAGCCGACTTTGTTTCACCTTATGTATATTAGCCAAGGTCTATGCATCCATTGGTTCTGAGATCCAAAGTTATGTTAACTAAAAATGTATGTCTTATACGGAACGAAAAAGATTTCTATATATTCAAATATATGTAGTTATTATCTGTAAGTTTAATATTAATTTATGAAAGCAGGTAACTCAATATGAGTATAGATTATCAAAAGCTTAATGAAGAAATTGAAAATCTTAAAAAACTTAACGGACTTGATTTACAAGAGGAATTAAAAAAAGAATTAAAAAATCAAAGTGATAGAGGGGTAGCTATAGTATGTGCTTCTATTCTTGACGAACAACTAAAAGAGGTTTTATCAGCTTTTTTTATTGAGAGTGATAAAGGAAGGAAAGAATTATTTAATACTGGTGAACCCTTATCTACCTTTAGTTCTAAAATTAAAATGTCTTACTACCTTGGTTTAATAACAGAAAATGAATATAGGAATATAGAAATCATAAGAAAGATAAGAAATGATTTTGCACATAGAATAACTGGAATATCTTTTGAGGATCAATCTATTAAAAGTAGATGTGGTAATTTATCTATTCCTAAAGAACAGTACTTTCCAAATGAATTTGGAGACATACCTCTTCCTAATGAAGATGGAAGCCTACCAAAAATAGATTTAGAACCTTTTTCAAAAGACACTCCGCCAAGAGATAGGTTTGTCGAAGTATTTACATATCTATCTCTTAATTTCTATGAGAGAAGTTCAGAAACGAAAAAGATTCAAAGGAAAGAATTTAAATTAGAAACTACACGAGCTGACTTTCTAAAAAATCTGGCAGAAACATACATTGATAACCAAGAGAGAATTAATGCATTGAAAGAAGCGAAGAATAAGATTAGAAGAGAAGCTGGAGAAGCAGAAGTTATTGAAGATAAATCAGAACTACAGAAAGTTCTAGATGATGCTGTACAATTATATTTATACATGGCTGAGGTACTTGAAAACTCTTATAAAGATTAATTTAATACACGAATGTTAATAGCAAAAGACCGCCCATTACTTATAATGTATAAGGCGGTCTTATCTATAAAAATAACAACTAACATGTCGTATAAAAAGGTTAATTACTTTTTATTTCTAAATTTCAACTTTTTTATATAAAATCTTCCTATAGTCAGCTTTATCTTTTGTCACCGTACAAATTCTTCCTAGAACTATTTTTTTTTCGCCAGTAGGAAGACAAGCTTTAAAATCAATAAATTCTAATACGTTTCTTATAAAATTAACTAACAAGTTATGAACCGTTTTCAATTTCTCGATTGTTTCATCTATATCAACAACATGAAACCCTGTCCAGTTTGAGTTATAAAGTTCCTTCCCAGTATCATAGTTCCGTTCCATATAGGAACCAAGTTTGTAATTTACAAGACCCTCAAAATGTAAATTACCGTGATGTTTTAAATTGTTGGCTAATTTCACTCTTAAATAATTTACGTCTGGATTAAAGTGATAATTTTTTATAATCGCAAGTAATTTTTTAGCATTTTTTCCATTAATATCTACTAATTTGCTTTTTATCTTTAAATAGTCACACTCTTTTAAAGCTTCTTCATATTCTCTATAGCTAGTAATGTTTATACCATGTAAATCATACGCAAAGGATATAATCTGAAAAACATAATCCTCACATGAGTTATACCAAACAATAGCATTCTTTAAATAATGTGACCTTCTTAAAAGGTGAGTTTTATAGTCTTCATTTGATTCGGATAAATCACTATAAAACTTTTTATAGGAATTAAGCAAACTAAATTTTGCTGTGAAAAGTAATTCATGAAGAGCTTCAAGTCTATCCCCTGCTCTAGAATAACTGTGGTCTAAAGTTTCTAAAGATTGTGCTAAAGTATAATAGCTTTTAAAGTCATCATGTTTATTCATATTTCCATCAAAGTTTTTATAATCTTGTTCAAGTCCTTCAAGAGAATAAGCTTTATCTTTATAAATTAAATTTTCCATATGATTAAATCCCTTCTTTTAATCAAATAGTAACATAATTTCTAAATATTACTAGCTATATAAAAGACAGTTCGTTTATAAAGGAGAACTGTCTTTATTTTGTGAAGGTAGTATGGTTGTTTTTTAGATATAAAATACGGGAACGTCCGATTTGGACGTTCCCATTCTTATTACATTAAAGCCCCCTATAATAGAATAACTGTAAAGCTAATGAAGCTTTTTTTAAAGAATGCTGCTCAGGTACTAATTGTCTTTTAATTTGTAACCTTTGAATTGATACCCATATACTTTTGTTAAATCAACAAAACTCTTATAGGAATGTGTGATCGCAACCGGTGTACCGACTTGAACTTTATCATAAAGCTTTTCGATGTCTGCATTATGCATTCTCACACAACCTTGGCTCACGTACTTTCCAATGCTGCTTTCATTGTTGTTGCCATGAATACCATATGTATCGCCATACGTACCATTTGCATTTAATCCTAACCAACGTTTCCCTAATGGGTTGCGAGAATCGCCTCCCGGAATATGTCCTGTATAATAAGGGCGGTTTTTAATCTTGTTTACCACTTTAAAAAATCCAACAGGTGTTTATCCCACTATAAGACATAACCTTAGATAAAGTAAAAAAGGGGGGTACTCCCTTTTTTACTTTATCTGAATGAATACCATTCATTTAGACTGGTTATACATTTTTTGAGAATAGGAGTATCGTAAGTATGAGCGAAATTTAGGGATTAATTGCAAGTATGCTGAACTTTTTTCAGTATGACTTTTCTTGATAATAAGTTTAATTAGGTTAAGGAATAGGGAAAAGACGGTAGATGAGAAAGTATTTAGACAGTATTCTATTTTATAAATATTCAAAGGAGGTACTCATCTTTGTTAGAAAATAGGCTGTTCTATTTTTATAAGAGTAGATTAAGTTACTGGAATTTAATAGGTAAACATTTACTGAGGAAAATTCTGATTGCGGCGACTTTAAATATTTTGGCTATTGGTTTCATGTTATACCTAGGTCCCAAAATTCAATTTAATAACCTTAGTGGTGGTGGGGTTTATTTCATTTTTTATATTATTCTATTGATAGTCCTCTCCGTTTCAATCACTAAACTTATTCTTAAACCATCTATTGCATTTGCCGAAAAGAAATATGGAGTCAGATTTCAAAGTTACCAATGGGAGCTTTTCTTATGTGCTATTATAAAAGCCTATCTATTAAAACACATTTATATAGATAACGAAGAGCATGAAAAGAATAAAAAAATAGAAGAACCTTTTAACTTTTTAATAGATAGACTAGAAAAGAAGTGGGAGCAGAAAAGAAAGGGCAGTTTTTTAAATATATACTCAACATCTGCTACAATAACTCTCACTATTTCCATACCAGTGTGGGCAGCTTTTAACACATGGCTAATTAGGGATATTAATGACCTAACATCTTCAATTCACTATATTATTTATGTTTCTTTCGCTACTTTAGGATTGCTTATTTTTTGGAAAGGTTTCCTAAAGGGCTTTTTGGAAGGTATATTTGAACGAGATCTCACGAAGATTTCCATACTCATAGAAAAACTTGAGATTATAAGATTTTCGCTTGAAAATCAACATCATTATTGTAAAGAAATAGACGAGTATTTAATTAATAACAATCAAGTTATAGCTTTTATAATTCAAGATTTTGATAGGCATTATATACATTATCACCCTGATCCTTTAGAAAGAACGTTTAGAAGGTGGAAACAAGAAAAGAAAGAAAATAAAAAAGGAAAGTCACCTTCAGAAAATGATGTTTCAAATTAATAATTACCTTTCAATCTAACTAAGATAATTATTAATTTATTTTTATTAAAGTGAATTTTAATTGTTGCATATCGGGATTAAAAATTCGAATATGCTTTTTAAATTGAAGAGAAACAATAATCAATTCAAACAGAACCTAAAAAATAAAAAAGCTATCTCGGCATTGGCAAGCGAGTTAGCTTTTTTACAGGGTTTACAATTATAAAATACCAAAATATAATCGCAAATAAATAATATCATAATCTTTCCAAAGAGACTATTTTTATCGGGACGAGCATATGTATAAAAGGAGCTCTTTTTATACATTCTCGTTTCTTTCAACTACCCAAAGAACGTAGTCATCTCAACGATGTATAAAAAGATGCATACTCAAGCAAAAGAATCCTTAGCTGAACCCTACTGCCGCAAGGGTTCTTTTGCTTGCTTGGTTCCGGAAAGAGTGATTATGTAAACAATATTTGTATACGATATACAATTAAAAATATAGTATCTTATTGATTGATTCGTCCCATAACGACCGTATTATAGTATTGTCCATCTGAAAGGATTTTGTCATATTTTA
>Ga0209463_1000757_pt1 | contig 22339 bp, 24 predicted proteins | sample AgamicMgSfrz_FD_187169 | JGI IMG/M metagenome (GOLD analysis project Ga0209463, IMG submission 187169) | Agave microbial communities from Guanajuato, Mexico - Mg.Sf.rz (SPAdes) (version 2) | ecosystem: Host-associated > Plants > Phyllosphere > Phylloplane/Leaf | place: Guanajuato, Mexico... | reverse complement strand
TTATTCTTAAAAACCCCCTTAAGTAAAGGCTATATGTATAAAATAAATTTTTCTAAAATATTAAATTAATTATTAATTTATTAAATCCATGGATTAGCGACACGTTTTGATAATTGTCAGTCTCCCTACTAAATGTTAACCTTTATTATTATAAAGTTAACATTTAGTAGAAATGGAGTGAAAGCTATGTCAAAATGGACTAATTTAGCTAGAAAAGTATTAGAAGGTGAACTACTAGAAAAGAAAGAGGCACTAGAAATTCTTGAAGCTCATAATGATGAGATTCTCTCAATCATGAATGCAGCTTATACTATTCGCTCTCATTATTTTGGGAACAAAGTAAAGCTCAATATGATTATTAATGCCAAAAGTGGACTCTGTCCTGAGAATTGTGGATACTGTTCACAATCTATTGTGGCAAACACTCCTATTGAGAAATATCCTATGCTAGACAAAGAAACAATTATAGCAGGAGCACAGGAAGCTATAAAACGTCAAGCAGGGACCTACTGTATTGTGGCAAGTGGTAGAGCCCCTTCAAAACGGGACGTTGAGGAAGTTGCGGGAGCTGTGGAAGAAATCACAAAAACAACCTCTCTAAAAATTTGTGCATGTTTAGGATTCCTTAATGAAGAAAAAGCACAGAGACTGCAACAAGCTGGTGTTCATCGCTATAACCACAATCTCAATACCCATCGAGACAACCATTCTTCCATTGTATCTACTCATACATACGAAGATAGAGTAAGTACAGTGAACGAAGTGAAGAAATCAGGAATCTCTCCTTGCTCAGGCTGTATTTTTGGGATGGGTGAAACAAATGAACAAATCTATGAGATTGCTGTTTCATTGAGAGATCTTAATGTTGATTCAATTCCTGTTAATTTTCTTCATGCAATTAAAGGTACTCCTTTGCAGGACCAAAAACCACTAGAACCACTAGCATGCTTAAAAATCCTTGCTCTCATGAGATTTATCAATCCAAGCAAAGAAATTCGTATTTCAGGTGGTCGTGAAGTAAACCTTCGTTCGCTTCAGCCTTTAGGGCTCTATGCAGCTAATTCTATTTTTGTTGGAGATTATTTAACAACAGATGGACAAGAGGCAGAATATGACCATAAAATGATTGAAGATTTGGGATTTGAAATCGAGGAATGTGCGCTATAAAAAAGAGCAGCCTAATGATTAGGCTGCTCTTATGCGTATCTATAAAAGATGAGCATTATTACTCACAGTAGTTCATTTATCGCTTCATCAGCAGCAAGTTAACCTCTTCTCGCTCCACGACCGCCACGTTTTGACTCTGTGTTACGTTTTAGGGAAGCAAGACGATCTTCACTATCCTTTAAAAAACGCGACATTTTTTGCTCAAAGTTCTCTGTATTTGGACGATTGCTAGGACGTTCTTGACGCTTTCTTGGTGGACGATATGAATCTTTTGCTTTCTTAATTGATAAGCCGATCTTTCCATCTTTCTCAATATTGATGACCTTTACTTCTACTTGATCACCGACTTGAAGATGTTCGCGAATGTCTTTTACATAGTTGTCAGCTACTTCACTAATGTGAACAAGTCCAGTTGTACCTTCTGAAAGCTCAACAAACGCTCCGAAATGTGTAATACCTGTTACTTTACCTTGTAACTTGCTGCCTACTTCGATTGACATAAAAAAAATGCTCCTCCTTAAAATGTAAAAAAGTCAATTTATTATATATTATACAAAACTAAATTTCACGCTGTCAACGCACATAAAGTGCCGTTAATCTTTTACATTGAAAATAATTTGTCCATCTTCAGTTAAGAAATAATCTTTTCCTGCTAACTTCTTTATATAATCATCGTCGTTCAACTGCTTAATCTCCGTATTGAGGCTTTTCTCTTTCTTCTCAAGCTTCGTTAATTCTTCTGTTAACTGCTTATGTTCTGCTTTCTTCTCTTCAATAGCTGACTGCTGTGAAAAAAGCTTTACAGTAATAAAGATACTAAAGATGAGAGCAAAGATGCCAAAAACAGTGAGACGCCTAATAAGTCCAACACGGCGACGACTTTTGGAATCCAGTTGTTTTTGTTGGGTTTCCACATGGCTTGAAGGTAGCGAGGTTACATTTTTACTTTTTCTTACTCCCACGTTCACTACTCCTCCTTTTTCCGTTTCCAGAACAGCAAGTACTGTTTAAGCCCAATTGTTATATTCTTGATTTTTACGGAAAATCCTTTTAAAGATTGAAAAAAACGGTAACAAAATTGTTGGACTGAAGTTGGCAACATTCTCCAAATGATTCTGAGAAGCCAAGCTAAGGGGAATAAGAAAATCTTCAACACGGTAAGTGTTACAGTGAAAAGAAGATTACCTACATAAAGTACGATGGCAATAAGAGCCTGGATAATGAACCATATTGGTTTAACAACAAGTCCTTTTATAAGTCGAACGACAAATAAGTATAGAGAAACGACGGCTCGTACAAGAAAGGTTAACAGCGATTGATACGGTTTCTTAAATAAGCTTTGATATGCAGCAAACCCACATAACAGGGCAAGAAAAATATAGAACCGTAGCTCCCCTTCATTTACAACGAACAATACATAGAAGATAAGAACGGCTTGCAAAAGCCAAAATACAATATCATGGCAAAATACAATCCAGCGAGAAACTAACTGTCGATTAAAGAAAAAACGATACGTATCAATGGCAGCCCCAAGGTATGATCCTGTGAGCGCCATTGCTACCATCGTATAAAACTGAACATTTAGGGTCATCGGAACAGCTTGCTAAAGAATCCTTTAGCTTTCTCCGACTGGTTTGCTTCTAGATACACTATATCAAAAATTTTACCTTTAATCGATACGATTCCCTTATCTACATCTAAGTTCTTCATTTGTAAATTTTGTCCTCTTATTGAAAGAAAACCCATTACCGTCTCAAGCAAGAATTCTTCTGTATCAAAACTCTCCACTTGCTTTACACCTGTAATATCAAGAAGTCTACGGCCTTTCATCACTATATCGTGGTTGGGTGCACTTGTATCCTTTGTGCCCCCTGTCATATCATGATATTGATTCATTGTCCCCTCACCTCATCTAATGAATTCATGAGATCCTCACACGAATCTTTTCACATTAGGTATATGAGGTGGAAGAGCTATTTAGAACAAGCCTACTTTCTTTCTGATGTATACTCTTCTTTTACAATTGTGTAAAGAGAAGAGGCTTCTTCTTTTTTAGCTGTTTCTTGAAGTGCATTAATTTTTACTGTCACTTCTTTTGTGCCAAATTTAATCTTTAATACATCATTCTCTTTTAATTTCGTACTAGCTTTTGCTTCTTGGTCGTTAACAGTGATACGACCTTGATCTGCCACTTCTTTTGCTAACGTACGACGTTTTATCAATCTTGATACTTTAAGAAATTTATCAAGTCTCATCTTACTCACCTTTCTATCTATAAACCTTTTTTCTTTGCTTCATTCCAGAACTCATCAAGCTGCTCAAGAGAAAAATCTCTAAAGTCCGCCCCTCGTTCTTTTACCCGTTCTTCAATATAATTGAACCTATTTATGAATTTTGCATTACTTTTAGCCAAGGCTACTTCAGGATCGATTTTATAATAGCGAGCCACATTAACAATGGCCGTCAAAATGTCACCGAACTCTTCCATCATTTCTTCGGTCACTTCTGTTGATTTTTTAACTTCTTGTTTAAATTCTTCGAGCTCTTCTTGTACTTTATCGTACATCGGAGCAACATCATCCCAGTCAAAGCCCACTTTAGAGACTTTTTTCTGGATATGATAAGCCTTTAATAGTGAAGGCATTGATAATGGAATTCCGTCTAAAATAGACTCACGCTCTTGCTTCTCTTGTTTTTTAATTTCTTCCCAATTTGTTAACACATCTTCCACATTATTTGCTTCTTTCTTGCCAAAAACGTGAGGATGGCGACGAACCATTTTGGCAGATATACCTTCAATCACATCATCAACAGTGAACATGCCTTCATCTTCTCCAATTTGAGCATGTAGCATTACTTGAAGAAGGATGTCTCCGAGCTCTTCTACAATATGATCATCATCCCCATTATCAATTGCTTCAATGAGCTCGTACGCTTCCTCTAACACATAAGATCGTAGTGATTCATGTGTTTGCTTCTGATCCCACGGACAGCCGTCAGGACCCCTTAATGTTGCAATAATAGAGCGGAGTGTTGGAAACTGTTTGTACAACACTTCTTCATCTTTTACAGGAGGTATGTAAAGCGTCAAAAGATTATCAACCTCTCGAATATGATGATCAAGTTCGTATAACTGCACTTTTTGAACATTTTCGTTCTGACTTCCTGCTGACCTTACAATATAAACGGGATACTCGTCAGGAAGTTTCTCCATTAGAACAAGTTTTACATCTGAAGCAACAAATCCATCATAGACTTGAGCAATGATTACATGTTGTGTAACTTGAATTTCGTCCTTCTTTAGGCTTGTTCCATCAAGAAGTTGAAAGCCTTCGATAGGATCTATTTCCACTGCCGTAAATAACGGATCTAAAAAGCTTTGGCCTCCGCTAATTTCAATTTCCACTTCTTTCTCTTTCCCTTTTTGCAAAAGAAGCTGTACAGTCTGTTCTGCAACCATCGGATGGCCTGGTACAACGTATAATACATCTTCTTTTGCAGCTTTTTCAATTAAGACATTTGAGATATGTTCATATACTTCTTCAAATGTCTTAAACGCTTCATAACTATCATCGAAGGATTGGAAAGTAATGCCCTCTGCTTCTAACTGAGAGACGAGTGGATGGTGCTTTGTTCTAATATATCCTTCTTTTGTTCCTTGAAGAATTTTTAATGTGCCAATTGTAAGTTGATCATAGTCACCTGCACCTAGACCAAGTACTGTAATCTTTTTTGCCATTTTATCACCTTTCTTATCTCTTCCGTCCTAACTTTGCAAGCTTGCCTCCAAGTGGAAGCATTGCAAGTTCCTCTAATGTAAACATCCCCATCTTCAAAATTGTACTCATATAAACTAGACCTCCAAGTACAACACTTGTTAGGGCAACTAGTGCATGTTGATTTCCTTCATCTCTCACTATAACTGGCCATAAGAGTTGATAAACTATTAGAACAACCGCCATAACCAATAATGCTTTCAACACTGTATAAAGTGAGGAAAAAGAAAGCCGTGGAAGCACACGAATAACCCGCAAATACGTTACATTTCCAAACGTAATGAAAGCAAAGCACATCACAGAAGCAAATGCAGCTCCTTTTGTTCCGAAAGAAGGAACTAACAATTCGTTTAATTGCCACTTAACAATGATACCTATGAGCACTGAGAGAGCTGGTATATAGACTCTATTCATCCCTTGAATAATAGCTGAGCTTGTTGCAGCTAGAGTTGTGAATGCCACTGTAATACTTAATATAGCAAGAACATCAGAGCCTCTGTAATCTCCATAAAGCATAGCATTTGTTGGTTTAATAATAAGACATAAACCACCAGCTGCTCCAAAGCCAACAACCGTTCCTACACGTAGAGCTAAGCTTGCCTTATACTGAAGAAGCCTTCGATCCTTCTGTAGAAAAGCTGTTGAAATAACAGGAACAAGGGATAAAGAGAAAGCCGTGCCAACAACTGTTCCAAGTTGAATAAGAGGCAACCCTCTATCATATACTCCCTTTAACACTTTAGCCGTAATCTCATCAATTCCTCCTGAGGTTAGCTCGCCATATAGTGTAAATGAATCAATAAGTTGCATAAACAAAAGACTCATTCCGCTTAAGCAAACCCAAAACCCTTGAGAAACTAATTTCCTTATAATTCGAAAAGAGCCTAACAGACGCACTGATCCTACTTTCTCTCTCCTTAATCGAAGGACAAAGGAAAGTAAAACAATTAGTGCTGCTCCGCTGCCGATTAATGAACCTAGTATAGCAGCAGCCCCTACATCGTAAATACTTTGTCTTGTTTGGATGAAAAGATACACAAAAAGCAAGATACATCCTACTCGAACGAACTGCTCCGTCACTTGTGATAGAGCGGTTGGAAACATATTATTCTCACCTTGATAATATCCTCTAATCACGGCCATGAATGGAATAAACAAGTAGGAAAGAGATACAAGTTGAATAAGGGGAGTAAGCCCTTTGTCTTCCATTGCTCCTGCAATATAATCAGCTGTTGTATATTGAAAAAGAGCAAGAAACCCACTAAATAGGAGGAGAAATACAAAGGAAACTCTAACAACTTCTCTTCGTTCTCTCTCTGAATTTTGTTCTGTTAACAATTTTGAAATGACAACAGGAAAACCAAATGTACTTAAGAACACAGAAATGCCGTAAAACGGATAAATTTGTTGATAAATATAAAATCCAATATCACCTGATAAGTAGTGATATGGAATACGATATACAGCACTTAACACTTTAGTAATGAGCCCTGAAATCGTAAGGATAATCGCTCCATTCCAAATCATTGAAGAACGAATTTTGTTTTTTCTTTTCATATCGTCTACCTTCTTTAACCCATTTACAACACCTGTATTATATCACGCTACTTTCTATTATGCTCTATATCCCTTCACCTAAAAAAAGAAGAGATACCCAAGCAGCAGAGTGCTTGTTGATATCTCTTCTTTCTTTTATACGCTTAAGTATCTGGTTTATAAAGATAGATAAAAATAAGTAGACCTTTACTAATTATTGTTCCATTTGACGAGAAAGGAATCCAGCTGCTGTCTGAACAGCCTTGTGCTCAATTTCTGAGACTGTTCCTTCTTTTGAGAAGATAACGACAGCTCCAATTGGGTCTCCATTGGCAATAATAGGTCCAATTGTATATGACGATACTTTTTCTTCATGACCATCTGCAAGCTCAATTGTCTTCTCTTCTGTAACAATAGTAGAACTACGATTTTCCATTGTTGTCTCAAGAAGCTGGCCTACACTTTTGTTCAGATAATCCTTTTTAGATGCTCCTGCGATTGCAATGAAGTAATCTCGGTCACAAACTAAGATTGGGTTACCTAAACTGTCATATAATGCTTCAGCGTATTCTTTCGCGAAGTCACTTAATTCGCTGATTGGTGAGTATTTCTTTAAAATCACTTCACCATCGCGATCAACGAAAATCTCTAGTGGATCTCCTTCGCGAATCCTTAATGTTCTTCTAATTTCTTTTGGGATTACAACACGCCCCAAATCATCAATTCTGCGAACTATACCTGTTGCTTTCATGAAACAAAGCCTCACTTTCATAAGATGATGAATAATTGGTCATGGTTGAATTTATCACCAATGTTGAAGTTAGTATCCTTCACATATTAACTTCTATACGCAAATAGTTGGTTTTTTTTATAAAAAGCGACGTTTTATACGATTTTATGCCACATTTAGTCATTACTACCCCATTATGGAGTGTTTTGAACAGAAAGACAATCGTTGTTAACATAATATTGGCTACTTGTAATATTTTAATTTTAATGTCATATTTGTCATTAATGTATCATTCTAGAAAGTGTGCTTTGTTCATAAAAAGTTAGACAGATTTCACCTTTTGTTCTTTTCGAACATCTTTTAGATTTTTTACGAATTTCAAAATCATCGGAAGCCATTCAGCTTCTTTTAGTCGGTTAATATTTGCTACAACTTTGACACGGTTTCCTTCCATACCAAACCCCATCATTCGTCCAAACTCATTTCCTAACTGAAATAGCTTCTGTCCATCAATCTCGGCACTTGCCTTCTCCGTTAGGAGAATAGAGATTTCTGTCTTAGATTGCATAACAGATTCTACTCCATTCTCAGCTGCGTACACTTTCATTTCAGCAACTTTAAATAAGTAGCCCACTTCAGCAGGATAATCACCAAAGCGATCCATCATTTCTTCTTTCAAATCTTCAAGATCTTCGAGACTTTCAATCCCGCGGAATCGTTTGTACATATCAATTTTCATTCTACCGTCTACAATATATTGATCTGGGATGTAGGCATCAAGGTTAATATTAATCTCAACATCCACTTTCTCTTCTTCCCCGCTGCCTTGTCTCTCTTCAATTGCTTCTTTAAGCATTTGTGAGTATAAATCAAAACCAACAGAGTCAATAAAGCCATGCTGTTGGGCTCCTAGTAAGTTCCCTGCTCCACGAATGGATAAATCACGCATTGCAATCTTAAATCCAGAACCAAGCTCCGTAAACTCTTTAATTGCTTGCAGTCTTTGCTCAGCTACTTCACTTAGAGCTTTGTCTTTACGATATGTGAAATAAGCATATGCAACTCGATTTGAACGACCAACACGCCCACGTAGCTGATAAAGCTGTGAAAGTCCCATACGATCTGCATCATGTACAATCAATGTATTAACATTTGGAATATCAACACCTGTTTCAATGATAGTTGTACTCACTAAAACGTCATATTCTCCTTCTAAGAAACTTAACACAGCTGCTTCAAGCTCCGTTTCGTTCATCTTACCGTGCGCATAAGCAACACGTGCATCAGGAACAAGGTTTGAGATTTCTTCTGCTTTACGCTCAATATCTTCTACACGGTTATAAAGGAAGTACACTTGCCCATCTCTAGCAAGTTCACGTTCAATTGCTTCCCTTACAAGTGGAGGGTTATATTCAAGTACATAAGTTTGCACAGGAAAACGGTTTTCAGGAGGTGTTTCAATAACAGATAAATCGCGAACCCCAAGCATCGACATATGCAATGTTCTTGGAATTGGCGTTGCTGTCAATGTTAGAACATCAATATTAGCTTTTAGCTGTTTTATTTTTTCCTTATGTGTAACGCCAAAACGCTGTTCTTCATCAATAATAAGTAGCCCTAAATCTTTATACTTAATATCTTTAGAAAGCAAGCGATGTGTTCCAATCACAATATCTATAACCCCTGATTTTAGTCCTTTTACTGTTTCTTGTTGCTGCTTTCTTGTTCTAAAACGGCTTAAAAGGCCAATGTTAATTGGATAGTCTTGAAAACGTTCACGGATTGTTTCATAGTGCTGCTGAGCTAGTATTGTAGTCGGCACAAGAAAAGCCACTTGTTTTCCCTCATGAATGGCTTTGAATGCTGCTCTTATAGCAACTTCGGTCTTTCCATATCCAACATCTCCACAAAGAAGGCGATCCATAGGACGGATGCGTTCCATATCTTTCTTCACTTCGGCAATTGAGCGCAGTTGATCTTCTGTTTCTTGATATGGGAAAGATGCCTCAAACGCACGTTGCATATCACTATCAGGAGCAAATGGATATCCCTTACTTGCTTCACGTTCTGCATAAAGTTTAATAAGATCATCTGCGATATCTTGAACAGATGCCTCTACTTTACGCTTCACTTTCTTCCAATCGTTACCGCCCAATTTATAGAGCTTAGGCTCTTTGCCTTCAGAACCAACATATTTCTGTACTTGGTCAATCTGTTCAACAGGTACGTATAGTTTATCTGTGCCTTCATATCGGATGTTCAGATAATCTTTGTGAAGACCGTTGATTTCTAACGTTTCAATGCCTAGATATTTACCAATTCCGTGATTTACGTGAACAACATAATCACCAACATTAAGCTCTGAATAACTTTTAATTCGCTCTGCATTTGAAAGTTTTTGACGTCTCTTTGATTTTTTAACACGCTTCTTAAATAACTCTTCTTCTGTAATCACAACAAGCTTCTGCATTGGGAGCTCAAATCCAGACTGTAAATCACCTTCTACAATTTGAATTGTGCCTGGAATGAGCTGAGAATCTTCTTTCAAAATAACAGAGTCAAGATCATAGTCGCGAAGAACAGACTCCAGTTTATCTACTCGTTCCAAAGTTGGACCAAGTACGACAATCGTAAAGTTGTTTTTAACCCAACGCTCAACTTCTCCCTTGAACAAATTCATCTGCCCGTGAAACTGCTGCATTGCTTTAAAAGAGATATTTACAATGTTTTGCGGACTTGTATTTGGAACATGCTTCAAAAATAATGACATATAGATAAATGGCGCTTTATGCTTTTGAAGAAGGGTTGCCATGTTGTGAGAAAGCGGGACGTCATGTACAAATTCTCCAACCATAAGCTGATTTGTAACCCAATCAGCTTCATCTTTCTTTAACTGTTCTGATGCTTCATGTACTCTTGTAATTTCATCGAAGAACACAGCACCATTTTCAGGTAGGTAATCTAGTAAACTAGCTGCTTCTTCATAAAGAAGATGAAAATATTTTGAGACATCATCAAAAATCTGCTTATTTTTAAGCTGTTCAATCTCATATTGAACTTTTTCAACAAGCTTCTCTTTTACAGTTTCATCCTTCACTTTCTTTAAAGTTTTCGAAAGAGCTGCTTCTAGTGACTTTGCACCTTGAATAAGCTGTTCTTCTGTAAGAAGTAATTCTGTCGCAGGACCAATTGTAATGCTCTCTAGCTTATCTACTGAACGTTGCTCTTCAGCTGTGAAAGTTCGAATTGAATCTACCTCGGTATCAAACAATTCAATTCTGACTGGATTTTCTTCTGTAAGAGGGTAAATATCAATAATGCCTCCGCGTACGCTAAACTCTCCTGGTGTTGAAACCATTGAAGCTCGTTCATAACCAAGTCCGTTAATCTTTGCAATAGCATACTCTACATCAATGTCTACACCAACTTGAAATGTAAGCTGATTTTTATTCCAAACTGACTTAGGTGGAAGAAGCTGCAATATCCCCTGCAATGGAGCAACAACAACTCCTTTTTCTTCCCTGTTCCAGAAGTTTAACACTTCTAGTCGCTGTGCTCTTAATTCAGGACTTGCCGTACCAAATTCTGAAGCAAGTACGTCGTTTACAGGATAGAGAAATACGTCTTGTTCAGGCAACAGATTTGTAAGATCATCATGTACCTTCTGTGCTTGATATAAGTTATGGGTTACAACTAAAAGAGGCCGTTTCCCTTCCTCTTTTTCATAGAGACTTGCCATCAATACTGCGCGTGCAGAACCCGAGATCCCCGTAACAAGCTGCTCTTTAATTCCTTCTTGGACTCCATTTAAAATTCCTTCGATTTCTTTATGATGCTCGAAGTGTCTCTTTAATCCTTGCAACATCGTCTCCTCCTCTTTAAAACAACGTAACTCAAATAGAAAATGCTTTGGTATATTACAACCAAAGCGTATTACTGTATAAATGTTGAATACTGATGAAAATCTGGATTTCGTTCTAAAGCTTCTTGGCAATCTTCACAAATTACATTCACTGACATACTTCCGTCTTCTGCATATTGAATGAACGAAGTTCGTTCCTCATTTGTTAAATGATTAAATCCTAATTTCTCTGTATCAACGACTTTTTCCTCTAACGTACCTACTTTATGTCCGCAGTGTCTGCATACATAGTGAATAGACATAAAAGGTCCTCCTAAGTATTTTACCCTTAGTATGGACATGTTCTCTATATCTTATTCTATTAGCTATTGTACGTGTTCATAACATTTAAAAACGGTTCATTTAGCCATTTCTCACAAGCTAGGACAGAACGTTCCATAGCTTCCTTCATGCTTATCATCTCATCATCTGTGAATCGGCCAAGAACATAATCAACAACTTTCATATTTGTTTGAGGGCGACCAATTCCAACACGAACTCGTTTGAATTGATCAGTGTGTACGTGCTGAATAATGGACTTAATTCCATTATGACCTCCTGGGCTGCCCTTCTGCCTTAAACGAATTTTACCTGCTGGTAAATCTAGATCATCATAGATAACAACAATATCTTCAATCTCCACATCGTAGTAATCCATAAGTGGACGAAGAGATTCGCCAGATAAATTCATATATGTAAGAGGCTTTAACAAGCATACTTTTTCGCCTTGAACATGCCCCATCCCAAACATTCCATTAAACTTTGTTTGATTCAAAGGAATATTGAAATGATCAGAGAGTTCATCAACAATCATAAATCCAATATTGTGGCGTGTACGCTCATATTGTTTCCCAGGGTTCCCTAAACCTACTATCACTTTCAACTTTTGGTACCCCTTTCACCTGTTATTAAGTTTATTGTGCTTCTTTTATTTTAGCACAAATTGGCTCTTTCCACACAAGTAACTAACCATTTCTCTTTTAGCTGCAGTTACTTGTTCATAGCAAAAGACGTAACCATTAAAAGGTTACGTCCTGTACTTTTATTCTCCATCTTTTGCTTCTTCAGTTTGTTCTGTCTCTTCTGCCGCTGTTTCATCTTCAACTTCCTCTACTTGTCGAGGAGGAAGTACAGAAGCAATTGTTTCTTCTAAGTCTTCATTTGTAATTTCGTACTTGCCTTCTTTTGGGATGTCCGAAATTGTGATAGAATCGTTGATGCCTAAATGAGACACATCTACTTCAATCACAGACGGAACATCATTTGGAAGAGCCCGAACTGAAATTTCGTTTAATGCTTGTGATAACACTCCGCCATCTTTAACTCCTGCTGGCTCTCCCACAAGAGAAATTGTCACTTCTGCATCTACTTCTTCTTTCATGTTTACAACATAAAAGTCAGCATGTACAACTTGATCTTTTAATGGATCAACTTGAACATCATGTAGCATTACAGGGAACTTATCTTTCTCGACAACAAGTGTTAATACACCGTTTCGACCTACTTCACGCATTGTTTTAATGAAGTCTATAGAATCAAGAAAAATAGACTTTGAATTTTGATTATATCCATATACAACAGCAGGGACACTGCCATCTTCACGTAATTTTCTAGTTGCTGAACGTTTTAAATCTTCACGTATGTGTGCTTGTAATTGATTACTCAATCTACTTCACCTTCCATGTTTTAGTTTCTCTTTATTTGTGTACAGTATTAGAAATACCCTTTTTTAAAGATTGCTAAACATAAAAGGTAAAATACAATTACAAATCAATCAAAAAGTGTACTAACAGATTGATCTTCGTAAACGCGAATAATTGCTTCTCCAATTAGAGGTGCAACAGATAGCTGTGTTACTTTATCAATTTTCTTTTCATCTGTAAGTGCAATAGAATTTGTAACAACAAGCTCTTTGATTTTAGAGTTTTGGATACGATCAATCGCAGGGCCTGAAAGCACTGGGTGTGTACAACAAGCATAAACTTGTGTTGCTCCTGCTTCTACAAGTGCATTTGCAGCAAGTGTGATTGTACCTGCTGTATCAATCATATCATCAATTAGGATTGCTGTTTTTCCTTCAACTTGTCCAACAATGTTCATAACTTCTGCTACGTTTGGACGTGGGCGACGCTTATCAATAATCGCAATCGGAGCTTTTAAGCGATCTGCAAGCTTTCTTGCTCTTGTTACACCGCCGTGGTCTGGAGAAACGATTACAATATCATCTAACTCTTTTCCTTTAAAGTACTCTCCTAGGATAGGCACTGCCATAAGGTGATCAATTAAGATGTCAAAGAAACCTTGAATTTGAGGAGCATGTAAATCAAGTGCAATCACGCGATGCGCTCCTGCTGTTTCAAGAAGGTTTGCTACAAGCTTAGCTGTGATTGGCTCACGAGCACGAGCTTTACGATCTTGACGAGCATAACCATAGTAAGGGATAACAATTGTGATTGTTTTAGCTGCTGCACGCTTAAGTGCATCAATCATAATAAGAAGTTCCATTAGTCGTTCGTTAACAGGTGCACTTGTAGACTGAACAATAAAAACATCACAGCCGCGAATACTTTCTTCAATGTTAACTTGAACTTCTCCATCACTAAAACGAGTAACCGAACATTTCCCTAGCCCAACTCCAATTACTTTAGCAATTTCTTCTGCTAAAGCAGGATTTGAATTTAAGGAAAAAACTTTAATTTTTTCAGAAGTATAATCTCTTGACATAATAATGAGTACCCTCCGTTAGGACTTTTTGTTATTTATTTTATTTGCGTAATCTTCTTTATTCACTTGTTTCGCACGAGCAATAGATAGTGCTTCGCCTGGTACATCATCTGTGATTGTTGAACCAGCCGCTACATACGCTCCACTTCCTACTGTAACAGGAGCAATTAAGTTAGAGTTGCACCCAACAAAAGCACCATCTTCGATCTTGGTTAAGAATTTATTTTTTCCATCATAATTTACAGTGATTGAACCACAACCAAGGTTCACATCTTTGCCAACTTCTGCATCACCAATATAGCTTAAGTGAGAAGCTTTGCTTCCTTTACCAAAAGTAGATTTCTTAATCTCTACAAAATTGCCTACACGTACTTCATCACCAATTAAAGATTGAGGACGAATATGAGCAAAAGGACCAATATTTACTTTATGACCTACTTCACTATCGTGCACAACTGATTGACGAATTGTTGTTTCTTCACCAATTTGGCAGTCTTTCAACTCAGAGTGTGGTCCAATAACGCTGCGTTCACCAATTGATACTTTACCATTAATTACAACGCCAGGTAATAGAACTGTATCACGGCCAATTTCTGCATCAGCTGAAATATATGTGTTTGCAGGGTCTTGAATTGTAACCCCATTTAACATATGTTTCTTATTAATACGCGCGCGCATTGTAGCTTCTGCTTGTGAAAGTGCATAGCGATCGTTAACACCTAGTGTTTCCGCAAAATCATCTGTTTGATATGCTAACACTTTTTCACCTTTTGATTGAAGAATCTCAATAACATCAGGTAAGTAATATTCTCCCTGAACATTATCATTTGATACTTGAGAAAGCACAGAAAATAAGAATTCATTGTCAAAGCAATACGTCCCAGTATTAATTTCACCAATTTCTCTCTCTTGCTCTGTTGCATCTTTGTGTTCCACAATCTTTAAAACATGACCTTCTTCATTGCGGACAATACGACCATATCCTGTTGGATTATCCGTGTGTGCTGTTAGAATTGTTGCTTTTGCTTCATTTTGATCATGATAATTTAGAACAGCTTCAATTGTTTCGCTTGTAATAAGCGGTGTGTCTCCACAAACAACAATTGTTGTTCCTTTCTTATCTTTCAAAACTGAATCTGCTTGCATTACTGCATGAGCCGTTCCAAGCTGTTCTTCCTGTAGTGCATAAAGGCTACGATCACCAAGCTGTGTTTTCACCATTTCTGCACCATGCCCAACAATTGTTACAATGCTGTCAAGGTTTAGGGTTCTTAGCTGATCTACAACATGTTCAACCATAGGTTTCCCACATACAGGGTGCAACACCTTGTAAAGAGATGATTTCATCCTTGTTCCTTGCCCAGCAGCCAATATAACCGCATATCTATTTGTCATAATGGACCTCCAGTTTGTCCTTTTTATCCATTAAAAATATATCTCAAATATGAAGGTATTTCAAGAAAACGATGAAAAGTACATATTTTTTACAGAGTTTTTTATGAAGAAAGGGTTTACAAGAAGATTTTGGAGGAAAAAAACCAAAAATAAGAGCCTATAAATATAGGCTCTTTTTAAATATCATTATGAAGCTCCTGCTTCTTCAAATTCAACTTCTAGTTCACCTAATCGGTGATATTCTGCTAAAACAGCATCTTGAATTTTACCTCGAGTAGTTGAGTTGATTGGATGGGCAATATCACGGAACTCTCCATCTGGAGTGCGTTTGCTTGGCATAGCTACAAACAATCCGTTATTTCCATCGATGACTCTAATATCATGTACTACGAACTCGTTGTCCAATGTGATTGAAGCGATAGCTCGCATACGTCCGTCTGTGTTAACACGGCGTAATCTTACGTCAGTTACTTCCATCCTGTTCACCACCTTTTCATGAAGCTTTACCATAATAATTCCACAGAATTTTCTAATCTCCTTCTCTTCTACAAAAATTTTTCCTAAAAATCAGAAAAAATAGATCATTATCTTTTATTATTTTAAAAATAGATGGATTTTTCTTCTTTTCAAGGTGATAAAATAAAAAAGCTCCCCACAAATTGTAATTTGTGGGGAGCTTTTCTTTACTTTCTTACTTTACAAGAGCAATAACTTCAATTTCAATTCCTACTCCTTTAGGAAGGTTCGCAACTTCTACACAAGAACGAGCTGGTTTATGTTCAGCAAAGTAGCGGCCATACACTTCATTTACAGCTTGAAAGTCATTGATATCATCTAGAAAGACCATTGTTTTAACAACTGTATCAAATGAAGCTCCTGCTTCTTCTAGAATTGCTTGAAGATTTGCAAAGACTTGCTCTGTTTGCTCTTCAATACTTCCTTCAACAAGGGTTCCATCTGCTCTCAATGGGATTTGTCCTGAGCTATAAAGCATATTATTTACAATAATTCCTTGTGAATATGGTCCAATTGCTTGTGGTGCTTGATCTGTTTGTATGTAGCGCATACGTTTTCCCCCTCAGGTTTCTTATGAATAATATTGAAAGTAATTGCCTTCTGTTACTCTTACTTGCTTTCCTCTTGTATCAACATCACAAAGTTTCACAAGAGAGATATATTCATCAACAAGACGTTCCTCAATGTCTTCTGATTCGACAAGAACGCCAATGCCTTCAACTGTAGCCTGAAATTCTTCAAGCAAGCTTATCATTCCATTTACAGTCCCGCCTGCTTTCATAAAATCATCAATAATAAGAACGCGAGACCCAATGCTTAAGCTTCTTTTAGCAAGCAGCATTGTTTGAATGCGCTTAGAAGATCCTGAAACATAATTAATGCTCACTGTTGAACCTTCTGTTACTTTACTATCCTTACGTACAATTACAACAGGTACATTTAAATATTGAGCAACAGCATATGCAAGCGGAATTCCTTTTGTAGCTACGGTCATTACAACATCGATATCTCGATTCGCAAAAGTCGAAGCAAATAAACGTCCAATTTTGTTTACAACTTTTGGGTTACCTAAGATATCTGTTAAATATAAGTAGCCACCTGGAAGTAAACGTTCAGGGCTTTCAATCATTTCGCACAAATCATCAACAAAAGCTTTCGCTTCTTCTTTTGATGTTTTTGGAATGAATTTCACGCCTCCCGCAGCTCCTGGAAGCGTAATCAATGTTCCGATGCCTTGCTGTTCAAAAGTTTGTTTGACAATAACCATGTCTTCACTAATAGATGATTTTGCTGATTTATACTTATCGGCAAAGTATGTTAATGGAATAAGCCGTCTTGGATGCTGAAGAAAATAATGAGTCATATCAATAAGTCGTCCACTGCGTCTAAACTTCATCTCTTCCTCCTAAAATCCGTATGTTTTAAAGTAAATATAACACTATGATACGGTTTTAATCAACTACTCTTTCTCCTATGATGCGTACAGCGTACACTTTATCGCAAAAACCTTTCAATCCGTTGTACACACGTTGCATACGAGAATCATATTGAACAAGACCAAAAACAGTGGGACCGCTTCCGCTCATTAAAACAGCATCTGCGCCAAACTTAATCATCTGTTCTTTAATCTGAGATACTTCTGGATACAGATTTAATGTTACAGTTTCCAATACATTTCCAACAAGATTACACATTTTATCGTAATCTTTCTCTTTTAATGCATCAACCATTCCATGTACATCAGGATGCTCGATGTTTTTTAAATTCAAGTTACGGTAAACTTCTGCGGTTGAAACCCCTAGTTCAGGTTTTGCTAATACTACCCAACATTTTGGAGGATGATCGATATGTTGAATCACTTCTCCACGACCTGTTGCAAGAGCTGTTCCTCCGTATACGCAAAATGAAACATCAGAACCAATCTCTGCTCCAATTTCAGCTAACTGATCTACTGACAAACCTAAATTCCATAAACGGTTTAGTCCTTTTAAAGTAGCAGCTGCATCACTGCTTCCTCCAGCTAATCCTGCTGCAACAGGGATAATTTTTGTGATTGTAATCGTTACCCCTCTTGAAACTTTGAAGCGCTCTTTTAATAGTTGAGCTGCCTGATAAGCTAAATTCCGCTGATCATCTGGTACATATCGATTGTGAGAAGAAACATATATTTTTCCATCATATCTATCTTCAAGCTCAATTCGATCTGAAAGATCAATTGTAGTCATAATCATTTCTACTTCGTGAAACCCATCAGGACGTTTGCCTAATACATCTAATGATAAATTTATTTTTGCTGGTGCTTTCATTGAAAGCTTCATTCTCTTCACCTACTCCACGTACTACAAGTTTAAGGCTATTTTATCATAAATTATACAATTTGAATGTCTTTAATTCGACAAATTCGTGCCTATACAAAAAAGCCAAAGCGCATGGCTTTGGCTTTTTCTCTTTCTTTCCAATTTATACTTGCTTATTAAGCCCTGCTTTTGCAATCTCGACTGCTCTTTTCACAATGTTTCCTGCATCCTTCGAAGTTATGGCTCCATACCCTTGTTCTTTTACAGTATCATAGAACCCAAGTTCTTTTGCTATTTCCTCTTTTGCTTTATTCGAAAGTATTCGTCTTCTCGCCATACTAATCCTCCTTCAAGACTGCGCTCATAGACATCAAAGAGATGTCTTGTTTTAGTATGTACAAGAAAAACAAAATAAAAAGCAGCAAACAAAAGTTTACTGCCCGCTTATGCTATGCTAAACCGTTAGCTGGATCTTCAAAGAACTTTAGTTGAACCGTATCCGTTAAAATATCTGTGTAGCTATAAGACACTCGCTCAAGAGAGTTTTCAGCCTGGTCTAGCTCTACGATAAAAACAGACGGATATGTTTCTGTTAAAACCCCAGAACGTTCAATGGTTTTTCTTCTTCCACCATTTGCTTTTAAAGTAAGGCGCTTTCCCAATTGCAAATCCAATGTTTGCTTAATCTCTGCCAAAGTTTTTCCCATGCTATCCACCTCGCTGACTTCATTATAGCACGAATCATGCAATGAGTCAAATTTAAAATTATAACAATTGTACATAGATATTGTCAATATGTATTTCGCCTATATCCTATCAAAATTATTATTTTCTATTTTTCGAAATTTATGTACAAAAAAAGTCCCCTAGGCATGCAGCCTGAGAGGACTTATTCTTCTAAGATATTATAAGGCATACCAGTACGAAGAAGGCCTTTCGTTTCTATTCCACCTATTCCTTTTTCCCCTGTCAACGTATTGCGTAATACATCCCATACCCGAATACGCTCAGTAAAGGGTGTAAAGCTAATTTTAGCCACAATATACACAGGATCTAGAGCATGAATGTTCACTCGAGAGGGAGAACTTGCAAAATTTGCTCCAACTCCAATAAGGGACTCAAAGTGTGATTGACAAGCACCTGCAAAGATAACAAGCTGATCTAAATTAGGAATTCTTTTACGCACTTCATGCACTGTTTCCACAAAATGTTTTGAGTGTCTATAGGCCTCAATTTCCCCTTTTTTCCCTTTTGATTTAGAATAAGCATCATGTCCTGTAATAACAAGGATATCAGGGCGTATTTCGTCAATTAAAGCAGGGACTTTTTGAGGCATTTCCTTCTCCAAGCAATGCACTCCATAAACAGGAATGTTAAGCTTCTCATAAAAAGTTAAACACTTTTGTAAGTAGCTAGCATCTCCGTCGACGTGAAGCACTTTGCCTGGCAGTTGAAAAAAACGTTTTTCTTCCTCATACCCATTTGTTGCTTCATATTCACTTTGCTCTCGTGTTAGTTCATAATCTTGTTTAATAAGGGAAAAAGAGCGCTGGATGCGCTGCTCTTCTTTGGACTTTCTATCCATATACTCTTGCTTCTGAACTGCTTCTAGGTCATCAAGCGGAGCATCCGCCACTAGCCTCACTTCTTCTCCATATAAAACAGCAATTTCCCCCTGAATATCAATTACTCTGAATAGTACATCTCTGTTATAAGAAGATCTTGCAACGATATCACCAACATTAATATTCATGTTATTCACTCCGTCACAGCCTCAAAGTCGATTTGTTAAAACAAACTTATCTAACCATAGAGTATGAATATGTGTGGAAAAGGTGATTGCCTACTCGTTATTTTTATCCAATCGTGCGTTTTAACGTATTACTTAAAAGAGCAAACTCTTCAATTGTCAATGTTTCTCCTCGACGCTTTGGATCAATATTTGTAGATTGAAGAGCCTCTTCAATTTCTTTTTTATATTTCTTTCCGTCTTCTAAATTATTCGTTAAATTATTTAATATTGTTTTACGACGTTGTCCAAAACAAGCACGGACAACCGTAAAGAAATAAGCTGAATCATCAAGTTCAACAGGTGGGGTCTTACGCATTTTTAAGCGAATAACAGATGAATCAACGTTCGGTTGTGGGTTAAATACCGTTTTTGGCACTGTCATAACTGTTTCAGGTTCAGAATAGTATTGAATAGCTACTGAAAGAGATCCATAACTTTTTGTACCAGGTTTAGCCGAAATGCGGTCTCCGACTTCTTTTTGAAGCATAACAACAATACCTTCAAGCGGAAGCTCTTCTTCTAATAGTTTCATCAAAATAGGAGTTGTCACATAGTAAGGAAGGTTTGCTACAACCATAATATCTTCTATTCCTGCAAACTGTTCTTCTAATACACTTTTGAGATCTGCCTTTAGAACATCTTGGTTCAAGACTTCCACGTTATCATAAGGAGCTAATGTTTCATCTAGAATAGGAAGCAAACGTTGATCAATTTCAAAGGCTACAACCTTCTTTGCAGTCCTTGCCAAATGCTCTGTTAATGCTCCAATTCCCGGTCCAATCTCAATCGCGCCTTTTTTATCATCAAGCTCTGCATAACGAACAATACTTGTTAAAATATTAGGATCTATAAGGAAATTTTGACCTAAACTTTTTTTAAATGTGAATCCATATTTTTTTAATATCTCATTTGTTCTCGATGGGGTTGCGATATCTTTCATCTTACTTTTCCTCCTCTAGCACACGTACCATTGCTTCTTTGAATTGTTCTTTTGTAATTTGAAACATGAGAAGTCGTTTATGCAGCTGTTTTCCATTTGCATAACCAATCTTCAGAAACTGCCCTAGTATTTCTCTTCTTTTTTTTGCTGCACTACCGCCAATCAAACCTGCAATCATAAGATCTTGATGTGTAATTTCTTCCTCAATATCAATAAATTCTTCATACACATTTTGAAGAGCATCACGAATATCTTTTCTTGAAGCATGCTCAACACCAAGACCTCTCCCTTTCTTCGGCTTTGCTTGCTGTTTTGGTAAAAAAGCATGTTTACATCCTTTAACATGTTCACTAATAATTTTACGTATCCGCTCTCCTGGATAATCAGGATCTGTGAATACAATAACACCTCGTGTTTGTTGAGCGAGTTGAATTTTTGCAATTGTAGCTTTATTAATAGCGGAACCATTAGTCTCAATTGTATCTGCTTCAACAGCTTGTTGTACAGCAGTAGTGTCATCTCTTCCTTCAACAACAATAATTTCTTTGATTTTCATTTTTTCCTCCATATGGTGAAACTTTCTTCAATCTGTTTCGTCTTATATATTAGAACATACCTTATTTTAACCTAAAAAAGACAGAGGAGAAAAATCCCCTCTGCATCTTTCAACTATTATATATTAATTTACAACTCGAACGGTTATATTTCGACGACCCCATTTATAGGCCTGTGATTTATCAGCAAAAAATACATCAATTCGGTTACCTTTAATAGCTCCACCTGTGTCTGCAGCCGTTGCATATCCATAACCTTCTACATATACCTTACTTCCAAGTGGTATAACGTTTGGATCAACAGCAATAACTTTTGCATTTGGGTTTGCTTTTAAATTCATGCCGTTTGCTGTTGTACCTGAACACCCATTACATGAAGCTGTATATGCGGTTGCTGAAACAGTAATTTCTTTTCCAGACTGTCCTTTTGAAGACACATTTACGACACCAGCTGTCTGGGAAACTGGTTTATCAACTTTTGCACCAACAGCAATAACACGGTCCTGTTTCTCTTTTAAAGGCTCTTCTGTTAAGAGCTCTTTCGAAACATTTTGACCGTTTTCTTTCGTAATCTCATATTCCTTCTTTACAACCCCATCTTGTCCTTCTTTAAGAACCTTCTCTTGTCCTTTAGGCAGCGTTGAGTCTTCTTTTTTTACAACAGCATGATTCACTGGTTCTTCCACTACATCGGTGACTTTTTCAATATCTGTATACGTTACATTCATACCTGGTTCGACTTTAGTAGATAAACTTGGATTCACTTGATCCATATCGTCCTTTTGTATTTTATGATGGGCTAAAAAGTCAGCGACCGTAGTCGAAGTTGACCACACTTTCTTTGTTTCTCCTTTATAGTTGAAAGTGAATTGAAAGGCTTTGTTGATTTGAACTTGATTATTTTTTTCAATCCCTTTCTTAAGGCTAGGACTTACTTTGTCATGTTCGTTCAACTTTATTCCTTCTTGTTTTAATAATCCTTCTACTGTATCTGCTGTTGTCCATACCTTT
>Ga0209463_1000756_pt1 | contig 22357 bp, 27 predicted proteins | sample AgamicMgSfrz_FD_187169 | JGI IMG/M metagenome (GOLD analysis project Ga0209463, IMG submission 187169) | Agave microbial communities from Guanajuato, Mexico - Mg.Sf.rz (SPAdes) (version 2) | ecosystem: Host-associated > Plants > Phyllosphere > Phylloplane/Leaf | place: Guanajuato, Mexico... | reverse complement strand
TGCCTCCATGCCAAATTGCTATAATTTCGCCTGGGTGGTCTTTATAATAACTCCATTCAAAAAGTACGTAGTAAATTCGAGCAGTAATGATAGCAATGGGTAGTGCTAGCAGAAGTAAATCAGAGATGGTTTCTGAAGAGATACCTCGTTTCTTTCCTTCTTTCGAGGCTAACAAGAAGCCTAAGAAAGCTCCTATTCCTATGATAATTCCATACCAATGGACTTCAAGTGGACCAAGATGGAAGGCGATAGGGTTTAAAGGTTGTGTGTGTTGGTTCATGTTTTTCTCCTTTACTTCATATCGGTTTTCTTACATTTTTTTAGAGTAACATTAAATTAGAGTGCCTTTTTAGTATATCTAATCAGATAAAGAAAGGACAACTTTTGCTTACGAACGATCATGATTTCTTTGCCTACTTTAGTGTAACAGAATAATCTCCTTAGAATAGTCAAAATTAAAATAGACAGTACATTGACTTAATTACCAAAATACACTATTCTTATTTTAGACAATATACTGTCTAAAATGGAGGGTAGATATGGATATTTATAAAGAACTTTTCTTAATGCAGCAAACTTACGCTACTTTATTTTCTCTGGCAAATAAAATTCAAGTAAAGGGTGATAAATCTCTTAAACTTTTAACATCAAGACAGCATATGGCGATGGTGGCAATTGCTCATTTACCTGAAGGTGAAACAACGTTGAATAATATTGCTAGAAAATTAGGAACCACAAAACAAAGCGTCAAACAGTTAATTACCATTGTGGAAAAGAAGGGTTATGTCGACATAGTTCCTAGCAGTAAAGACAAGCGTGCAGTTAACGTAAAAATTACAAAAGCGGGAAAAGAGGCACTGCTTGTTGTTTCAGAAAAAGGAATCTTCTTTTTAGAAGAACTTTTTAACAAGTTCTCAACTGAAGAGTTGGAAATAATGTGGAAACTTTTAAAGAAACTTTATAGCTTTGACGGGGAAGAACATGACGGATTTGAAGAAGAAGGCAACATAAAAATGGATGAAGATCACACTGAATTACAGTTGAGAGTGATAAGAGAGCTTGAAAGTCGCAGAGTTCAAGCAATTAATAATATAAAAAAGAACATATAAAAATAAATCGGATAGGCTAATTTATCTTAAAGCATATCGATTAATCCTTTTAACAATTTTTAAAATGAAGGGTAAGGGAGAGCACTCATTATGTTCGAAATCAGCGATGAAACAGTACGATTAATTAACAAGACCTGTAAAGGGAAAAAGCACTTGAAACTAACTGTTGGCTACTTAACGGACAATCAGTCTATTATAAAAGTCTATAATGAAAGCGGTGAAATTGACTCGTCAAAAAGATATCATTATGAAATTGGTTCTATTACGAAAACTTTTACTGTATCGCTGTTATCAAAATACATATTTGAAAACAAGGTGTCGTTAAACGACTCTATACAAAAATACATAAAAGAACTTAGAGAAGACACGTATTATCCTACATTGCTCCGCCTCGCTACGCACTCTTCTGGATATTCAGGAAGCTTACCTTTAAATAAAAGAGATTATTTTAAAATAATTTTAGGTTTGATTTTTGGCGGGAGTGATTTGAACAAGAATAATCCGTTGCATATGGATTTTCATAAAATGAAGATGCTAATCGAAAGAAATAGATTGAAAGAAATAGATTATTCATGGAAATATTCCAATTTCGGCATCTCACTTATTGGGTATGCGTTGGGAATGGTATCGGGCAAGGGATATTGGGACACTATGAATGACTTTTTTCATAATGAGCTTGGCCTAAACGATACTTGTTTAGGCAGCTCAAATAATAATTTACATGGCTATGACCGCAAAAATAATGATTGCGGCAACTGGCAGTGGGACAAGGGAAATTTTATATCACCTGCGGGGGCAGTATCCTCAACCGCTGAAGATTTACTTAAATACGCAAAAATAAATATGTATGAATATAAACCATATCTGTCTTTTTGTCATAAAAAACACGGTAATGGAACAAAAAAGTTTGATATGGGTCTTGGATGGTGGCTTTTAAAAGAAAACAATAATGTAGTGCTGCACGGCGGTGGAACAGGATGCTTCAGCTCATTTTTAGGGATTGATAAAGAAAAGAAAGTTGCGTCCGTCGTTTTAGCTAATTATAGACTAGGTAGAAATAATGATGAACATATAGGAATGTCTTTATTAGAAAGCCTGCAAAAGTCAAAAGATATATAAGAATGGTCTACAAAAGTGATGAGAATTAATCCATAAAGTTATTAAGACGCCTTCTTAACTAGAAGACAATTTGAAAGACTATCGCCGAATATAACAGACCTTCAAGAAGCATAGATACTGCTTCTTTTTTTGATGAAACCGTGCTATTATCATTAAGGTTTGTAAGGAACAGAAGATTTTTGTCTTTACGTACATTCTTTTGGTATAGTGTTAGAAATAAGGAGTGGGTAAGTTGGTTTTCACTGAATTTTTCCAGCAGTTTCCCGTAAAGGTTTTAACGGTGGGGCTGCTGATTGTACTTATCGTTTATTTTATTCGCAAATTTATTAAGCTTTTCTTTGATAAAACGAGCTTTTTAGATGAAAAACGAGAAGAGACGCTCATGCACTTTTCTAATCAGGTCACAAGAGTATTGGGGCTGGCTTTTTTCTTTATTTATGTGCTTAGCCATTTCTTTGACTTCGGAAAGATTCTCACTAGTTCGGTAGTGTTGGCCAGTGCTCTGGCAATAATCCTCCAGCATATCATCCGTGATTATATAATGGGACTGACTTACTTGTTTGAACGCCAGATTCACCACGGAGATTATGTTATTCTCAACGGAAACCGTCAAGGGAAAATAGAAGAAATTACTATGCGCTACTTAAAAATTCGCCAGTATGACGGCTACCTCTATACCGTCTCATATAGTAACATTACGGAACTTCAGAACGGAACCCGAGGGAGACGCCGAGTAAATGAAAGTCTTATTCTCAACTATAGACAAAACCCTGATGATGCCTTCAAAGTAATGGAGCAAGTAGCACAAACATGTAACGAGAAATATGGCCAATATTTGTTGAAAGATGTGAATGGAATTCCTATAGAGAGCTTTCAATTCAATGAAATTACTGAACTGAACGTAGGTTTTAAAGGTCACCAATATTCATTATCAGGCCTTGTGAAGGAAGCTGATTTCGTTGAAGCGAGCCAAAAGGTGAGATATGAACTCGCAATGGCTGCCTACAAAAATGACCTAATGATGGCTGAAAGCTTCGCGACAAGCCATTAAAAATAAAACTCGTACTTTGTTTATATACAAGCTTTTATATTTAAGATACAAACACCCTTTTGATTTTTCAAAAGGGTGTTTGTGTTTTTAAAGATCTCTATATAACCAGTTAGTTTTCATTATTTTCACCGCAGCGTCAAAGATATGCTGTCTTGGTTAATTGCTCGGGATACAATGCATCAAAATCAATGGATTGCGGCCATTAAGGAATTAGAAGAAAAAGAAAATGTAGTAGTTCCAAGTACATTCCCTCGACATTTGGAAAAAAGAGAAGTATCACATGTTCTTTTTAATTTCTCAGAAGGAGAAAAAAGTGCAACTGGACGTTGGGCTAGCGGTCCTAGCATGGACGGAGAAGGAGTATTCCAATACGTTCAGTGCCCGGAAGCATATGGAGGTAAACCAAAATTAAAACCAGCTCCTCCGTATATTCATGATACTCCGCCTCAAGATTTAAAGAGAAACAATAATTTCCCTCCTCCACATTTAATGTAAAAAATACAGCACATATTACCGGTGATAATAAACGAGTATCGCTATTTTGAGCAGTAAACTATCTAGCATTCATAACAGCCTGAGAAGTCTATTAAAAAGCAAGGAGCTCCCTTTTACACAGAAAAAGGTGAGTTTTTGTTGCTTTTACATAATTTGTTCTCACCTTTAACCATTTGTTCTATGGGGAAAGTGAAAATTTCTGATAGATATAACGTATGAATTATCATTTTTATAGAACGAGCATTTAGCATGCATGTTACTTCTCTGTAAACTATCAAGGGTACTGCAAATCCTTAAATCACAAATCTTATACAAAATGAGTCACCATAACAAAAAGGTAGTAAAGATAAATTACTTCCTTTTAACGATATGGTAAAATTAAACAAAAAAAACTAAAGAAGTTAGAAGGGGATTAAGTATGTCGCAAAGATCTAATTATTATACAAAAATCAACTCGAAAATGTGGGATGAATGGGCTTCATCTGGAGGAGAATGGTCATTAGCTATTAACCATCAAAATTTTGTAGATGCAACTCAAGGTAATTTTGATATCTACTTAACACCTTGTAAGCCTGTTCCACATCACTGGTTTATTCCATTTAAAAAAGCAAAAATATTGGGACTTGCTAGCGGAGGAGGACAGCAGTGCCCAGTCTTTGCAGCACAACATGCGGAAGTTACGGTTTTTGACTACTCTGATAAGCAATTAGAATTAGAAAAAATGGTGTCCACTAGAGAAGGCTATTCTATTGATTTAGTTAAAGGGGATATGAGTAAGACATTTCCCTTTGAAGATGAGACGTTCGATATGATTTTTAACCCTGTATCAAACTGCTATATTCAAGATGTTGAACACGTTTGGCAAGAATGTTTTAGAGTTCTAAAAAAAGGTAGCGTTCTGCTATCTGGCTTTGCAAACCCTGCTCTTTATTTATTTGGAGAAGATGAGAAAGCATTACAAGTGGTTAATAAATTACCTTATGATGGAACTAAAAACACTGTAGAAAATGATGAAGAACTTATAAAAAATGGCGGTGTACAGTTTAGCCATTCATTAGAAACTCAAATTGGCGGACAACTAAAAGCTGGATTCACCTTACAAGACCTTTATGAAGATTATCATCACAAGGGGAAAATCACTGAATATATGCCTTGTTATATTGCGACTAAATCTATTAAATAATAGTTGGTTATCATATTGAATGAGCTACTTCAACTTTTTCCACTACGGCGTCATAGTAGAGTAATGGCTCAAAAATGAGATGCCATATTCACCGAGAGAAATGGCAAAAAAAGTGGGAGAGCTTTTAGAAAGAGACTTATAAGCCTATGTTTGGTTGAACAAATGCTTCAAAAGAATGAAATGGTCTACCTCCTATTCTTAATTACAGTATTTTTTGTTTTAATGTGGAAAAAAAGGGTAAATGTTCTAAGAATCACCTAAAAATAGGAGGAGATCAAATGAGAAAAGCGAAACAAGCTGTTGTAGCTTCTGCCGTAGGTTTAGCTGTGTTAGCGACACCATTAGCTCTACCGAATTTAGGAGGTTCTGCAGGCTCCGCAGAAGCTGCAGAAGTTGGAGGAGACGTAGCAGTTGATCCCGTAGCCATAGGACAAGCGATTGCGGATGCGGCTAAGACAGCCGACAATCGAAGTGGGTTCGTCAAGGGAGCAATGGAAAAAGCGTTTTTTGAATCAGGTCAACAATATAATGTAATGGTCATGAATTTGAGTCAAAGTTATAATTCAGATCAATTACAAGGTGTTCAGTATTTTGATACCGTAGATTATGATGGTATTACGTATGGAGTCTGGATATTTGAAGAAGGAACATTTATTAATGAAGGTGATGGAGGTTATGATAACTGGGCCTTTAGAGGTTGGTTTGAACGCACAGGAGATGACGAGAAAACAGTCAATTTTCATAGACCTTAATTAAAAATAGAGATGAAGATAACACAAGATTCCCATCAGGGAAGAGCCTTTACCGTCATGGTAAAGGCTCTTCTCATTTAATAAGTTTTCGTTTTAATTAAAGGAGAGGTGAAATTAGTATAGTTTCATGGACACTACTTAATTAAGTTCCTGGATTATAAAAAACAAGCCGTCATTAAAAAGAAGTAAAATATAGTTAAGGAACTTCTTTAAGGCGCTAAGATTTTTTTAATTTTTCTTCCTGCTGACTTATATAAGCATTGCCCCATTTCTCTAAAGATTTAAGTATTGGGACAAAACTTTCCCCAAGATCTGTTAAATAATATAAAACTCTTTTAGGGTTATCGCTTGTTTCTTCTCTTTCAATCAATCCGTTTTTTTTCATATCTCTAAGCTGCAGTGTAAGGATGCGCTGAGTAATGCCCGGTATTTCACGGCGCATTGCATTATAATACATGGGTGATTTTGATAACAAAGATAAAATAATACCTTTCCATTTCCCCCCCATTATATGCATCGTTAACTCAATTGGACAAGCATGCTTTACAGTTAACGTACAAGGACCGTATTGATCACTTTTAAAGTCTGACATTTTCTCACCTCAATGGCTAGTAACAAAATTGTGCCTTCTTGTTACGCCTCTTTTTTCTTACTAAACTTATATTATCAAATAAAACAAAAGAAGGTGCATCAATTGGGATTTGTCCAAATTTCTAGGCATATTTACAGACTTACTTACAAAACCATTGTGGGAATTCCAGTCAAAATCAATACATGGTACGTGCTAGATGGTAAGAATGTTTATCTCATTGATACTGGAATGGAAGACTATGCCCATATTCAGTTAAGCATAGCAAAATCTTTAGGTATCCCCAAAAGTATCTTACTGACACATGGCCATTTTGATCACATTAATGGTGCCAAGTATTTAAAAGATAATTTAAATATTCCTATTTACGCACACGAAATTGAAACTCCTTTTATCAATGGCGAAAAACCATATCCAAATAAGGCAGAAAAGGAAACAACAGGCGTGGAACATCAAGTTGAAAGTCTAAGTAACAACATCATTAAAACGCTGCCTTTAGATGTATATTTAACACCCGGTCATACACCAGGACATGTGATATACCACCATAAAGATGACAATGTACTGCTGACTGGAGACTTGTTCTTTTCGAAGGCTGAATCTTTACATCCACCGATTCGAAAGTTCACAGTTGATATGGGTGAAAACATTAATAGTGGACGAATTATAGATAAAATTAAACCTTCTATTATTTCTTCATCACATGGCGAAGATGTCAAATATAACTGTGATTTATATCCTATTTATAAATTTATATATGAATAAGAGGGAGAAAAATGAAAATACAATTATTTCAAATGGAGATTATAGAAGGAGAAATTAAGCAAAACGAAAACCGTATTGAGTACTTATTTGAAGAAAAGCTGGATATAGATACTGAGATTGTTGTGATACCTGAAATGTGGAATACGGGTTATGATTTAAAAAATGTAGCAGAAAAAGCAGATATTGATTTAAAGAGAGCTTTTCCTTTTATTCAAAGTTTAGCAATCAAACATCAAGTGAATATTATTGCAGGTTCAGTTTCGAATAAAAGAAATGAAAACATTTATAATACAGCTTTTGCGGTATCAAAAACAGGTAAGCTGCTCTACCAAAAAGATAAGATACATCTCGTGCCGATGTTAGATGAACATCATTATTTAACAGGTGGAGATGAAGTACCGGGAGTATTTGAAATTAACGATATTAAAGCTAGTCAAATTATATGCTATGATTTACGCTTTCCAGAAATCACACGTTATCCAGCATCTCAAGGTGCAAAGGTCATATTCTACGTTGCACAATGGACTACCAGAAATATAAACCATTGGAGAACACTATTGAGGGCGAGAGCTATAGAAAATTGTGTCTATGTAATTGCATGTAACAGCGTGGGGAAAGTGAATAATAAAAATCATGTCGGCAACACATACGCGGGGCATTCAATGATCATTGATCCCAATGGAGACATTGTAGAAGAGGGAGGAAATCAAGAAGGGATTATAACAGCGGAAATCCATATACAGAAAGTTACAGAACAACAAAAATACATCCCAATATTTGAAAGCCTGAGACCGGATGTTTATAAGCATGCAGAATAAACATATGTATGTCATATCCAGCCTAAAAACAGAAAAAATGGGTTGCAAATGCCTAAGGTCGGAAAGCATTCTAATTGTATTTGTTCCAAAATGTACCAACAGCAAATAAAAAGCAAATCCATGAAAAAAGAAAGCAATCTCATTGACAGGTATTGAAGTGAGGTTGCTTTCTGATCTATTAACGGATTAATCCGTTAATAGATTATCATCTCAATTTTGAGTGTTATCAGAATATCTTATAAAAGTTTACTAAAAAGAGGTAATTTAACCTGGAAATACTATATTTTTTTAAAATTAACATATGTATCAAAGGTGCACTTCTTATACATTAGTTTCTCATCCACCTACTGAGAAAACGTTGATCAATCAACAATGTATAAAAAGCTGCATACTCCGGAGAAAAGGGCCCTTGGCAGAACCGTCCTTCATCAAGGTTTCTTTTTTATAATGTTTTCTGGAAAAGTGATTGTGTTAACGAATTATGTATAAATTATACATACGTCTTTATAAGGATTTTAATATATAATTAAGGATAAAAAAGAATTATTTTAGGAAGAGGAAAATGTGTGAAACGTAGTCGATTGTTGCTTTTATCGTTAATTAGTAGTTTGTTAGTTATTGTAGTATCATTGTTCCAGTGGGATCTGGTTGATATTATAACAGAATTTTTAATGTTGCCTATTTGGTTATTTGTATATGCTTTCTTTATCATAATGACTATATGGACATTGATTCATCTTTTTAAAAATAGAAAATGGCAGCCATTTGTTATTCAGCTCATTACTATCTTATTGTGGTTTTTCTTTCCATTCAATCAAGTCAACTTAGATCTCAACTTTAAAATTCATCAAGATAAGAGAGAAGAGGTTGCAACTAAAATAGAAAATGGTGTTATTAAACCTAATGTATCTGATAGTCCATCACTTATTCAATTACCTAAAGAGTATACTCAATTGTCTAAAGGTGGGGGCGACATCGTAGTCGAAACAAAAGGAAAGGCTAAATCAATTCTTTTCTTTACATACCGTGGGATGCTAGACAATTTTTCGGGATTTGTATATAACCCAAACGATAATAAACCTTCAAAAAGCGATTTTAACGGGAATTTTAAACAAATAAAAAAAGTACATAAAAACTGGTATTATGTATCTTCTTATTAAAAATAGGGGCTTTAAATTACAATTCAAAGTCCTTATTTTTTAAGGATGCCGACAGCTCTAATTATAGCAATTAAGATTGTATACCTTATCTACTATTAAAAAGAACCTACTATTTTGATAGCAGGTCCTTCTTGTTACTTATTACTTTTTTAGTGACCAGCACTCTTATACTAGTTCAACCTTAGTTTTTATTTTTTGTTTGTAAATATTCTTTTTGAAACATACACATTCTTATAGCATTATGATAGCTTCCATCAACAAAAAATTCATCTTTTAACTCGCCTTCAATAGCAAAACCAACCTTCTTATAGATATGAATTGCTTTTTCATTTTCTTTGTCTACAATTAAGTAAAGTTTATGCATATTCAATACTGAAAAGGCATAATTCATTGCTAGGTTTGTCGCAACCATGGCGTAACCATGGCCTTGATATGTAGGGTCAATAATAATTTGAAATTCTGCTCTCCGATGAATATAATCAATTTCGACTAATTCCACTAATCCAAGCATATCTCCGTCCTTTTCAAGTATGAAACGACGCTCACCTTGATCGTGAATATGTTTATCATATAAGTCCTGTAGCTCTACAAAAGCTTCATAAGGCTCCTCAAACCAATAAGACATGATGTTTGCATCATTATTGAGTTCATGGACAAATTTTAAATCTTCTCTTTCCAAAGGACGTAACTTAAGTTCTCTATTCATTTTTCAAACCTCCACATTCTAGCATTACTTTAGCACTTTCCGTTTTAAATGTAAAAATTGCTGTAGTTTTAAAAAATAATAAGAAATAGTGCGATGTTTTACATCCTTATTAAAAGAACCATAGTATAATTTAAAAATCTTGCAAGTGAAATTCATTAACTTTAAGGAGTATCTTATGAAAAAAGCAGTTGGTATTCTTCTTATTTTACTGTGTTGTATAAACCAAAGGGTTGAGGCAGCTAATCAGCCTTCAGTAGGGCCTATACATCATGAAATTTATGTTTCTCCTACAGGGGATGACAAAAACCTAGGTACTAAAAGCAAACCTTTTAGAACATTAAGAAAGGCAAGTGAAGCAGCTCAACCTGGAACTACGGTTTACATCAGAGGGGGTATCTATTATGAGCAATTAATCATTAGCCGTTCAGGTACTAAACAAGAGCCTATTATTTTCAGGAACTATAAAAGTGAAAAGCCACTTATTAGTGGAGAAAAAATAAAAAGCCGTTCTACAGATGGAGGGCTAGTTAGCATAAAAAATAAGAGCTACATAACAATTCAAGGTTTGAATATAGGTCATTTTTCTACTTCCAAGGAACAAAATACACCATGTGGTATTTTAGTAGAAGGAAGTGGAAAGAACCTTCAAATCATTAATAATCATATTTTCGATATTAAGACTGCACATAAAAATGGAAACGCACATGGAATAGCATTTTATGGATCCAAAGCACCCCGTTCATTACAAAACATTGAAATATCGAGAAACCTACTTGAAAACCTAACCTTAGGTTTTAGTGAAGCGCTGACGCTAAATGGGAATGTTAAAGATTTTATGGTCAATGCCAATACAATTCGAAACGTTGATAATATTGGAATTGACGTAATTGGCTTTGAAAAAGTAGCTCCTATTGAGAAATACGACCAAGCCCGTGAAGGACTTATTAGTGAAAACCATATTTACAACGTCAGCAGTTATTCTAACCCTGCTTACAAACATGAATACTCCGCTGGCGGAATCTACGTTGATGGAGGAAAAGATGTTGTTATTGAGCATAACGTTTCAAGTCATAACGATCTAGGAATAGAAATCGCAAGCGAACACTATGGTAAACAAACTAGCAATGTTCAAGTTATACGGAATATGATTTATAAGAATCGTTTTACGGGAATTTCAATTGGGGGCTATGATAAAAAACGTGGAGGAACGATAAATACTCTCATTGAACATAATATTTTATATGGAAATGATACGAGGAACATGGATGGGGGTCAGTTACTGATGCAATATCATGCAACTCATAACACTATCAACAATAATATTATGGTTTCAGTAAAGGCTAATTTGCTTCTGGCTAATCTTCATTACTCAAATAAATATAATCAGCTTAATAATAATATATATCTAAATAAAAGTAGAGATACAGCGAACCGATGGATATGGAATGGTCAAGAAATGGAAAGTTTTACCGCTATATCTCCTAGGCTTTTTTAATGAAAGCTTCGTTTCAGATAATTTCATTAAAAGTAGAACGCCATATTTAACGTTCTGCTTTTTATATTAATACTTAGAATACGAGTTATGTTAAGTAAAACGTAAAGTATTTGATAAAAATAATCAGTTTAACTATTTACTCTTAGTGATGACAAATGGATGGATGTCACCAAAAAGTTGGCTTACCGACCATAAACCAAAGCATAGTCATTAATAGAATGATATAAATCCAAATAGATCGCTCTAGTTTAGTTGCAAGCTCTTTTTTATTTTGTCCTTCCTCCTTGTACTTTCGAAGCGTTGGTGAAAAAGCACGGGCCAGAAAGAACAAGGAGCAAAAGAGGAAAATCAGTGTCATTATAATCCACGGCGCAGTCCACGTCCATGGGCCACACATAACGAGGAGTATCCCTGTTATAACAAGAACATGGCCCGTATGTTTTGCGAGCCTAACAACAGATTGAAATGTGATCAAATAGGCATTCATTTCTTGTTCTCTTGAACTATGTAGTTTTTTAACAATTGGCAAGAGAATAAAGAAAGGACCAATCGATAAAATGACACTAGAAACATGAATATATACTAATATACGGTACAACAAATCCATTTCTTTTACCTATCAATCGTTAACTAATCTGAACTCATGCACCCATACCCTCATTTGCGGAAGCCAAGGCATCCCAGGATGATAAGACAAAATAGATTGTTTATATTCCTCTACTGTAGCATAGCCTTCCTGGCGAGCATTTTCATCTGTTAATTCACCTAGTGATTGAGAATAAACTCGTTCCACTACAAACTTTTTATCTTCTAAGACCATTATCTCTCCTACATCAGCATATCTTCCGTTTCGGCGAGTTGCTGTTTTTCTGCCCTTGATTACTTTATTTACATCATCCTGCATTGTTATAAGTCGATCGATTGTACATGTTTTTGGTGGCAATTCATTTTGTGCTTCATGATTACTCATTAAAAAAACTCCTTTCCTTTCTTGTCTCTTATTTAATGTATCATATTTTTAACAACGAATTTGATTTGAATTTACTAGGTTGAAATTTTTTTAAATAAATCTATTATATTGTATCCCTTTTCTTATTCGATAGTCTAAGTACACAACATAATGTATAAGAAGGTTAATTATTTTTTGTGCGTACAATAAGGGTTATTTTATAGATTAAAGTTTCAATAACTGTAAATATTAAAGGTATAAACTTACTTTTTACAAAAAAAGATATTTCTTTAGCTGGTTTGTAGAAAACTTTCTCCTTTACAACTAGATGCGTTTATTGTATGATTACACAATAGGAACATTTGTTCGATATTAAGGGTTTAGAGATAAATAAAGGAACAACAGAATAAACCAAGACAGTTAAACACAAAAATTTCTCGCACGGAGCAAAAACATTTGAGCCAACTCTTATTATTTATCGAAATACCTTATCGTTTATTGTAAACGTAATAACAATCGGAGGTTTTAAATTATGAATGATAAACAAGCAGCACTAGATATGGCTCTAAAACAAATTGAAAAACAATTCGGTACAGGATCAATTATTAAAATGGGAGAAGGCACACATGCAAAAGTTGAGGCATCTAGCTCAGGCTCATTAGCTTTAGATATAGCTCTTGGAATTAATGGTTACCCCAAAGGAAGAATCATGGAAGTGTACGGACCCGAAAGCTCAGGTAAAACAACAGTTTCCTTACACGCAATTGCAGAAGTACAAAAAAATGGAGGTCGAGCTGCCTTTATCGATGCTGAACACGCACTTGATCCAGTTTACGCAAGAAAACTAGGTGTAGATATTGATGAGTTGCTGTTATCTCAACCAGATACTGGTGAACAGGCACTTGAAATTGCTGAAGCATTAGTTAGAAGTGGTGCTGTTGATATTATCGTTGTTGACTCAGTAGCAGCATTAGTTCCGCAAAAAGAAATTGAAGGAGAAATGGGAGATTCTCACGTAGGTCTACAAGCTCGTTTGATGTCTCAAGCTCTTCGTAAACTATCTGGAGCAATTAATAAGTCTAAAACCATTGCTATCTTCATCAACCAAATCCGGGAGAAGGTAGGCGTTATGTTTGGCAATCCTGAAACAACGCCAGGTGGAAGAGCACTAAAATTCTATTCTTCTGTTCGCCTTGAGGTTCGCCGCGCTGAACAACTTAAACTGGGAAATGACATAGTTGGTAATAAAACAAGAATTAAAGTAGTCAAAAATAAGATGGCACCTCCTTTCCGCATTGCTGAAGTAGATATTATGTATGGAGAAGGTATCTCAAGAGAAGGAGAAATCTTAGATATTGGTTCTGAAGTAGATATTGTTCAAAAGTCTGGATCTTGGTTTTCGTATAATGGGGAACGTTTAGGGCAGGGAAGAGAAAATGCTAAGATTTTCTTAAAAGAAAACCCTGAAATTAGAGAAGAAATTAGAAAAAACATTATTGATTTTAAATATGGTAATACTGACAACGATAATGATAACGATAGCGAAAACGAAAACCATTAAAAGCATACAATGCCTTACACTCGACCGTTCAGTTATATGAAGAAAAGCAAAAGGTACCCTTCATAGATATGCTTAAAAACCATTTTATAGAGCTACCTAAGTTTCTGATTACGTGGCTCAACAAAGAGGTTTACCACCGAGAGGATCGAATCGTAGGATGGTTATTATTGCTTAGAGCATCCGAAGATGAGGGACTTGCTCATGTCTTAAAAGGGTTACGATGCAAGAAGATCACATATTAAAGAATGGAACATGTAAGTTAGGATTCTGAATTGATATTAGCATATGAAGCTCGAAGAAAAGCGTTATTAGATGCTCACGTGGTACGGAAACTACGAAAGAGTTGCTTTTTAAAAGTGATTATGAAAACTAATAATATTGTATGTATCAGAGTGGGGTCTAATATATCATTAAAAAATTAGGTTGGATTAAAATAAAAAACCCTTGTCACATCAACGTGTGTGGCAAGGATTTAATTTTTTTCTTTTTCATAATTTTATAAAATCATATAGAAATGCTATCTTCTTTTGTTATTGTACTGTATTCCTTTCAAGCAAAGAAAACGAAACCTTTATTGGTGAGGTAATATCTTTTTTTGAACTATATTCAAATGCTTGGCTCCCCATGTCTTTTAATGGTAATGAAATAGTAGTTATACCCATAGCTTCGGCTATAGGATCATTATTAAAACCAATAATGGATAAGTTGTTAGGGATTTCTATACGCCTTTTTTTACTTTCTAATATAATTCCGGCTGCTACCATATCATTAGTAACTATTAAAGCAGTTGGTAATTTGTTTAATTCTAATAAATTTTTCAGCAATTTTTTACCGTCTTCTAAGAAAAAAGAGTTAGTAAAGACCCATTCCTTTTTTATATTTTGGTTAATAGTAGCTAAACCTTCAATGTAGGCTTTTTCCCTTTGATTACTACTATATCCCATCTCTCTCCCTGTTGAATAGCCAATGTTTTCATGCCCTTTCTGTACTAAAAATTCAAAAGCACATTGGAAGGCACTATATTGATCAATATATATAGATTGAAAACCTTTATGTTCTATCTTCTCACACATAACAATCCTTCCATAGGAAAGATATTCTTCGTATTGGTTTAAAGAAAGTATACGAGATAGAACAATGAGACTATCCATTTGCTTATGCTTCAACATTTCAAGTGCTTCCAATTCTCTCTCCCTTTGATAGTACGTTTGAATAATCATTAATTTATATCCTAAAGAATGAGCTTTCTCTGCTAAACCTTCTAATAAAGCCGCGTAGTACGAGTGATTGATAAAAGGACATAATATCCCTACCACCATTGTTTTTCCTCTAGACAAATGAACAGCATTAATATTGGGACGATAATTTAATTGCTGAATTGCTTGTAGTACAGCCTCTCGTTTTTCTTTTGCAACATGAGGGTGATTATTTAATACTCGAGAAACAGTTGTTACAGAGACCTTTGCAGCTTGAGCTATATCACGTATGTTTGACATTTATATCCTCCAAAAAAAGTTGCGCTGAAACGCGTTTCACCATTTATATTATATAAAGAGTTGAAATCTTAAAGGGTCAAGGGATGGGAGGGTTAATCATGGAAGTTTTAAAAACCTTAGGAATTATATTAATTGGTGGAGTTACTTCTTTTTTATTAGGTTTAGCTGCTTTAAAATTAATTCAAGTACTTTTTTAGTAACCTCTATATAAATTTATATAGGGAGATTTTTCAGTAATTTTTAGCTATAAGGTAAATACTGGTTAATAATATAATAATGATATTTACTTTACAAGTAATTGTGAGTAAGGAAGTAAACAATTAAGCACATTGCTATGAATTTTAATAAGATATTTTATGAAAGTAGTGGATAACATTAAAGTTCTTCTTGTATACTTATTAAAGACCTTTAATAAGTTGAGTTTAACAGGAGGTATTAGCAATGGAGAACATCCCAAATTTAACAGGTAGTACAACTTTGTTTAAAATTCGGAAAGGCTTTATAAAATTAGATAATGTTACAAAAGTAGAATTAAGCAAGAAAGTAGGAGTAAGTTTTCCAACTGTAAGTAAGTTTCTTGATCAAATGGAGAGTAATGGGGAGATTGTATTAATTGGATTAGATAAGTCTAGTGGAGGGAGAAAAGCAAAAAGATATAGGTACAATCCCGACTACATGTTAGGTTTAGCAATATTTTTAGAACAAAGAGAAACACAGTATACAGTTTTTAATTGTATGGGTGAAATAAAGAAAAAAGGACAGGTAGAGAGTGTCTTAAACAAAGACGGTTTAGATCAATTGACTAATTATATTCAAGAAATCTTAATAGAAAATCCGACAATTAGTTCGATAGCTATTGGTCTTCCTGCTTCTGTTGACAACGGTAATATATTTCACATCCCCAAATATGATCATCTTCAGAACTTTAATTTAAAGGGCTACTATGAAGAGTATTTCTCTATCCCTGTCACAGTAGAAAACGATATGAATGCAGCTGTTCTAGGCTATAAAAATAATAATAATATAAATGAAATAAACTCTCTTGTTTATTTATATTTGGGTCAAAATGGCCCTGGAGTAGGGCTATTAGTTAACGGATTGGTACTACGAGGTACTACCAATTTCGCCGGGGAAGTTTCGTTTGTTCCTTTGTATAATAAATACAATTTTCAACAAGCATTTGAAAAAGGCCATAGAGAGAGAACACAGTATGATCTGCAAGAAGGAGAAATAGATGCAATTAGTAGGTTAGTGGTTACATTTACAGCGACTATAAATCCTCATACCATCATTTTTTCTGACCAAGAGTTTAATCAGATAATACTTGATCAAATTAGTGATCAAAGTTCCAATTATGTTTCACAAAAACATCTGCCTAAACTGATTATGAGTAATTGGAAGCAAGATTATCTATACGGATTACAAAGTCTTGGGATTGACCTTATGATGAACGAAACAAGCAGAAACTTGAATCCTTAAATGAAATAGATACAATGCTAAATAAGCTAACACTAGATGGAGGGAAATCAAATGAGGATTGAACATGTAGCTATTTGGGTCAGTAATTTAGAAAGCATGAAAGAGTTTTATGAAATTTATTTTAAAGGAAAAGCAAATCAAAAATATCATAATAAAGAAAAAGGGTTCGAATCGTATTTCCTTCGCTTTAAATCAGGTACAAGGTTAGAAATTATGCGTAGGATTGGAATTAATGAAAAAAATTCGGGTGAGATGCTGGGATGGGCTCATATTGCTTTTTCTCTAGGCAGTAAGGAAGCAGTTGATGAATTAACAACCAAACTAAAAATGGATGGCTATAAACTTGTTAATGGGCCTCGCACTACAGGAGACGGTTATTATGAAAGTGTTATAGAAGATTCTGAGGGGAATCTTATTGAGTTAACAGTATAGGAAAGACTCAAGGTTTTACAGCTATTTTCGAAACATACAATAATAGTTTAACTTACTTAGGGGAAAGCAAGTAGGTTATTTATCATCATAGGAGGGGAACTATGAATTATTCATTAGATCATCAACAAATTAAATTATGGCGTCTGTCGATTTATTTTATTTTTGCATTACCGGGATTTTCTATGGCCTCGTGGGTATCACGTACACCTACTATTAGAGATGCATTAGGCGCTTCAACAGCTCAGATGGGATGGATTATCTTTGGGATGGCTGTGGGATCTATAGTAGGCCTTATGAGTGCTAGTCATCTTATTGCCCATAAAGGTGGACGTTTTGTCATGGTAACAGGATTAGTCATTAGCTCCATAGGGCTTATAATTGTAGGTGGCTCATGGATTATCAATAGTATTATAGTATTTTTAGGGTTAGCTATTTTCGGATTTGGAAATGGAATATGTGATGTTGCGATGAATGTGGAAGGGACAGCCGTTGAAGGAATTACTAAAAAGTCTCTCTTAACTGGTTTTCATGCTGCATTTAGCGTGGGAACACTATTTGGTGCAATTGCTGGATCCGTAGCTATCAAATCTGGAGTTTCAGTACCAGTCCATATAACATTTGCTGCAATAGTTACCGTCCTATCTATTATATTTTTAGCCCGATTTGTCCCCATAGGTACGGGGAAGGAAAATAACGATGATTCTAATGAGCCACCTATGAGTGCTAGAGAAAGGATGGCTGTATGGAAGGAACCACGAACAATTTTAATTAGTATTATTGTTCTTGGAATGGCATTTGCAGAAGGGTCGGCTAATGACTGGTTACCACTTATTATGGTCGATGGATATAATGTTACACCTACCATGGGTTCATTCGCTTTTGGACTATTCGTAGCAGCAATGACTATAGGTCGAGCAATAGGAGGATTGTTGCTCGATCGATTAGGAAGAGTACTAGTTCTCCGTATATCTGCACTTCTTGCAATTGTAGGCCTACTTATTGTTATATTTGGAGGAAGCTATGAATTTGTAACTATAGGAATTGTATTATGGGGACTCGGTGCAGCGTTTGGCTTTCCAGTAGGGATGTCAGCTGCAGGAGACGATCCACGTGGAGTGGCTGCTAGGGTTAGTGCAGTAGCTACAGCAGGCTACCTTGCATTTCTTGTAGGACCTCCTTTTTTAGGGTTCGTTGGAGAAATGATCGGATTGCTTCGTGCCTTAATTGTTGTACTAATTACCGTAACCATAGCTGGTTTGCTATCTCAAGCTGCTAAGCCTATCGGTAAGACAAATAACTAAAAAATTAGAAACAGGGAGAGCGTATATAAGATACAGAAGGGACTTTCAACTTTCTCGTATGACTAAATAATATATTAGGCGAAAAATACCTTTTACTTTCTGCTATTACCCTTTTAACAATTTATTTATTTCCTACCTTTTTCAAAAAAATTAATGGCAGTCAAGAAATTGGAACGTACCTCATTTATATTTTCTTTGTAGTAATCGGTGCGCCAGCTTCAGTTTCATTGATTATTGAAAAAGCTCCACTTTTAATCGTTTTTGTACTGATTGTTGGTCTATTCAACCTATGAAAAAGAATATGTTGAATTAGCAGTAGATTTAAATGACATTTCTGAGAGTAGTAATAAAATTCACCAGTTAATTAAAGCTTTTCTTAGCTCTTCATTAGATAAAAAAAAGTTATAGGACAATTAATTAAAATAGAGTTAGAACGTGACCATATTAATTGGCACTATAAAAGCTTAAAAAAAGAATTAAAACAATTACTTAATGTTTAAGTGAAAAAGTTACTTATAAACTATAAAAACTAAAAAATATGGAGAAAAATACATGAGCACTAACACTCTACCTTCATTTTTAGAAAAACATTTTGAAGGATTAGCTTTAAGACCAGCTCTGTTCTATTCGTGGAAATATAGAATTCGCTTTGAAATATCAGATCCATTAATTTCATCTCACGAAAAAGATTGTTTGAATCAAGCTTTCCATCGATCAATCATATTATTTCAAAGGGTATTTGGAGAGGGAGATGAGATTCTTTTTGTTACGGATGTGCATACTACGAACAAAGAGCTTTTCCTTCAAAAAAGACCTTTAAACGTTTATTTAAAATACATAAAAGATAAAAAGCGGCTCTATCAATTAAACCATCATCGTTTGCCAAGTGTATTTCAGGATAAAGACGAAGACGATGATCAATCTTTGACTCATCGCTTTGTACTTTCTTGCAAGAAAGCAGAATTAAGATATGCGCAACTTTTACAGGCCATTAATTATGAAGACTTTGCTCATCCATCTACTATTCTGAAAAGTAATCCCCAAAGTGGTTATGATATTTATTTTATTAATCTCTCTAAGAAAATGATTTTTCATTTGTATGATGATCGCGGATGTGATGTCTTGGCCTCCAATAAAGAATCTATACGTTTTCTTTATGAAGAATATAATCGTTGGGTTTTAGATTATGACCGAGAGGAAATTGACCTTTTATTTCAGTGAAAAGTAGGGTTCATACACTAATTAACACATTTTTTATACCCATAATCACCTGTCTCACAGTAACTAAAAATAAAAAGGGTATCTACAATCTTCTAGGTTAATTTTGATATATAATCAGATTAGCATAAGGCTTGTATTGCTAAATGGAGATCCAAATGAGACTAAGGAGATATTACAATAATGAAAGAACTAAAAAATAATAAACCGACAGTAGCTTGGCAACAAAGAATGAAAGATGATGAAATTTTCACTGCAGAGAATATTAAAGCCACTGATGAAATCCTTGAGACTTATATGTATAGACTTAAAGGTTCTGTAAGCAAAATGTCAGAACAAGATATCTTAGAATATGGAATATGTACAAGAGGTAATTATAGGATTAAATGAGTTAAATGAACAGTTTGATTATTTCATTGAAACGTTAGAAAGAGAAGAACTTTGCGAATTTATCATTAAAGCTGCAAATGCAGCTGGCTTAGAGACTGAAGAAGATATTACAGAAGGTGGAGAGAATGGTAACAAACAAATGCTTACATATAGGAGAATAAAATATGAATTCTAAGCAGGTTTTTTTAAAGGAACTACATACAAGAATATTCAGAGGTAGGAGAACAGTTGAGAAAACCTACTGAGGAATTATCATGGGAAGAATTCAACTTAACTCAAGATGAAATAGATGCTTTAGAATCTCAGAATTTAAAAGTTGAAAGTATCACGGCGATTGAAAAGATTGTAAGAGATAATATTATGAGTGCTTTTTGTTTACTTGATGGAGTAAGTGATCCTGTCTTAGAAAAGGGTAATGACATTTGGTTTGAAGTTGATAGAAAGGCAAGAAAACGAAGAGGAAGAAGAGTTTTTACATGATGAACTATATCAGTCATATTGGGATTGGGAAGAAGCCGCTAATAAAAATAAATAGATAAATGCAGCGCGTATAAAAGCCCTTTAGAAGGGCTTTTTTTATCGCTTTAAAATATATCGGGGTGAAGGGCCATAAACTTGTTCAGCTTCAAAATAGGCAAGTTTGGTTGTAATACATACAATAAGAGAAGGAAACCCATAGCCTACTGCACGCTCTAAAGCAGTAAGTAAAGGTAGTTCTTTTCCATAGATATCTTCATTAAAAGAAAGCGCATAGCACTGCTTCCCTGCACCGTGTTTTTTAAGTAGATTAGCTAATTCACTAGCACATGAATTAGGCGTCGGAATTTCAATCATATATTGTTCACATAGATTTCTTTTATAATCGTGGTTAAGGCGATGCAATGCTTTATCCCGTTTTTCAGGAGAAAAAAGTTCAAACGTGACTCTTTCTTGAATTCTCTTCTCAAAAAAGGATTTCACAACAATTTCTTCTATTATCTTTATTCATTTAAGTCCCTCCTTCATACGCCCTTATTATACAATTTTGTTATTCATGACTGAAATCATGCCAATCCTTTGATAAAATGTAACGATAAGGAAGGAGAAAGAAGTAAATGGACACTAATCAACTACCGACAAGAAGCGAAAGACATAAAACTAAGGAGAAATCATCTCAGCTTAGTGCTGCATTTGTATTAGGGACATGCTGGATACTCTTTACACTGACTCCTGAATCATGGAGGTCTCCAGGGGCTTACATTGTTATTGGCATAATTGCTATTTATCTATCAAGTAAATTAGATAAATTTAAATGCTCTCGAACAGTAAAATGGACGATTGCTCTTTTAGTTTATGTCATTGGATTTATTTTGTACGTTCTATAAAGGAAACAAGTACTATACATATAACGTTTCTTTATTTTCACGAAGCTGTTTAGAGTAAAAGCATTTCTTCGTAAATAGACGATAAGTTTAAAAGCTGGAAGAGGGGAGAAATTGAGACAAAATACCGTAGCATCTATCATATGTACACTATGTGTATTAAGTACAATTATTATATCTTTTATTGTTTATATGGATATTGATAATTCATTTTCATTTGGATTTATATTAAGTTATGTATTCTTCATTATTCTAGCATCTTTATATTTGATTATTACGTTTATCATAAACATCAAAAACATAAAATGGTGTGAACTAAGAAAGAGACTATTTAAATTTATTGGACTGTTCATTTCCTTTAGCGCTGCTATATATTTTTTTAACTATATTTTTCGGCCATCTGAAATAGATATTTATGATTTTAGCACGCCTTTAGCGATGGCTCTTAGCTTAACTTTTTTTAATTTAATGTTCTTTAAAGATAAAGAACGCTAATGGCCATGAAATAATGAAAGGGAATATTGATAAACATAAATAATTACGAATCCTAGCGAAATTAATAGCCATACATGCAATTTCCTGAAGTGTTTGATGGTATTTCCAATTATTTCATGAAAGATAACAAAAGACAGTGTACCGATTGCTGCGCCAGTCGACAAAGCTTGTAGTTTAAGTGAGGAAACTTGTACAGTTTCACCAATGAATAAACTGCCTCCTAAGGACAGCGATAGAAAGGCTATAATTAGTAAAAAGAAGGTGTTAGGTATTTTTGCTACAGAGAGGACTGTCATAATTGCCATTCCCTCTGGGACCTGATGTAAAAGGGTAGCTGCGAATACAGAAGCTGATTGGTGCATATCTGTTATTCCAAAGGTAATACCTGTGATGACATTATGAAAAAAGATAGCAACCGTTAATAAGATAAGTG
>Ga0209463_1000754_pt1 | contig 22459 bp, 28 predicted proteins | sample AgamicMgSfrz_FD_187169 | JGI IMG/M metagenome (GOLD analysis project Ga0209463, IMG submission 187169) | Agave microbial communities from Guanajuato, Mexico - Mg.Sf.rz (SPAdes) (version 2) | ecosystem: Host-associated > Plants > Phyllosphere > Phylloplane/Leaf | place: Guanajuato, Mexico... | reverse complement strand
GTGAGAATAATGAAATATTGTGATTTGATTTCATCATAAAAGAAATCTTTTCCAAAGGAAAGAGGTAAAATTTTACATAATTTTACCAATCCTACCAACAGGACTATTTGGTCCTGTTTTTTATTTTCATTCGACATAATATGACAAAATAGTTGTAACTGAATTTGTTATGCTTGCTTTAAATCTTACATATTAAAAGGGGATATTATATGGCTACTCCAAAATACACTAAAATTGATGAACGCTTTGGCGTTATAGAATACCCAGTTACATTAAATGAAATGGTGGATATCTCTAAAGAACTTCCGAAAACGGAACGTACATATTATAAGTATGCTTTCGAAGCTTTAAAAAAAGTTATGAAAGCTAAAGAGTTAATCCACTGCTTTGAAGTTGCAGATCCTAAGCTAACAAAACCAGGATTTATTGTTGTCGGAGAACATAACTTATACCTAGTTATGATGAAAGGTGGCTTTTTCGGTGGCGCTGAAGCTGAAGTAGTGAAGTATAAAGATATTAAAGAGGTCGATTTTGATATCATCGAGGGGATGTTTGGAATCTCTCTTATGAATACAGGGATTCTTTATCTCGAGATAAAAAAGATGTTCGGGACTAAGAAACGTACGATCCGTAATATTCCCGATTACAATGTCGATGGAGTATTAAAAGCGATTCGCAATAAAATATAAATTTAAACTATTTTTCTCAATGTACAAAACAACTTAACGTAGTAAAATAGGAATTGGGTAGTATTCTATTAACTCTCTTGTTATTAAAATTAAAGTGGTTATCAAGTCGGAGGAAGGCACCTTAGGGTGTCTTTTCTTTTTTCTCAATATAAGAAATTTAAGGATATGCTATTATTTAAATACAAATTCCCTTTTGTGCAATGAGATAGTAATACCAAAAAAGCCCACCTATTTCCGTAGGTGGGCTATATGTGATTTTGCACTTGTGCATTATTAAATTATTCCAAGAATCCTTAATCCTCGTTCAGCTTCCCGATTTCTCTTCTTTTTTCGTCAAATCTCTGCTATGATTGAGGGTAGATACATAGATTTTCAAACAACTACTTTTATATAAAATAAAAAAACCCCGGCACAGTTTTTAGATGGTCGAAGGTTGGTCGCCAGATCACCATTTAAAAACTCCCAAAGCAGAGGTTTTGTAAGTTACGTCATTAAGTTCGTACTGTCTATATTGATAGTATCATAACTTCAAAAAAACGTAAATACAAATCCTCTACTTTCCTATACCCAATTTTAAGCCGGGGAGGAAAATGGAGGATTTTTTGTTATGGCTAACGATATTTTTAAACACGCTCGGAAACGCGGGCACAGTGTCGCGGAGAACGCACTATTGGATGATTGTAATCTTACAGGAATGGCGAAATACCTTTTAATTCAGTTCTGTTCACATCGTGATGGAGTTTGGAAGGTTAACATGCCTGATATTATTAAACGTTCGAAAAATGGGCGTGACGCGCATTATAACGCACTTACAGAATTGATACAAAACAAATACGCAGCTCGCGTTAGAGTTTTAGAAAAAGGTAAGTTCGTAAAACAAATCTACATCTACGGGCAAATTAAGGAAGACGTTGCCGAAATGTTAGAGGAAACAATCCAAGAACAAATTTCAGAAGGTTATTTAGTTCGGGTAGAGTTCGGAGAGCCGATTCCTGAAAATCCGGAAATGGTTTCCGAAGGTTCAGGGATCTCCGAAAACCCACTTCCTGAAAATCCGGATGTGGAAATTCCGAATCCGGAAATCCAGTACAATATAAATAACCAAAGAAAAAATACCAAAAAAGAAAATACCAATATATATATATATGATATAGCTAAAGTTGATGATGATAAGCGAAGCGTCTCTTCTCCTTCCCTAACTGAAGAACAATTAAATGTAATTGTTAATACTCTTCGGGAAGCAACAAAAGATGATTTAACAGATCGTAGCTTTAAATCTGTATTAAAAAAAGTAATGGACAAATACAATCAAGGTAAAGTCTCTAATTTTAGGGATTATTTGATTACAGCTTTAGTTAATAAAATTGAAGATTTGGAGCTTCGTAGAATAAAAGAGAATGCAAAGAAACAGTTACAAGAGGACAAGCTAGATCGAAGTATGATTACTCGTGCACTTTCGGATTATGAATACACAGGTAAAGTTCCTTTCTATGACTGGCTAGCGTCTTAATAACACTTTAAGGACGGTGACTAATATGAATGAACGCATTTTTTTCAAGAATTTCTGGCATGGAGAAAATATTGATGTAGCTTATTTGGGGTGGGAAGATCATGTTGAACCGCCATTCCCGTATACTAATTACAGACAAATTATTTATATTTCTGGATACCTAGAAGCAGCTAGAAAAATTGCTGTAGATGTGAAGAACGATGAAAACTTAATATATCCTGTAACCTTTTTATACAGGCAATACATAGAACTAGTATTAAAAAATATAAACAGTCAATTGAAAAAGCCTATTAGTTTAAAAGGACAAAAAGCTCATGATATGAAGTATATTTTCGACTCCATATATGATCAATTAATAAATCGTTGGTTTTTTGAACAACAAGAGTTAGACCATATACGAAATGTGATTAACGAATTCGCTAATATTGATCCTAAATCTTCTTATTTTAGGTATTATGAAAAAATTGGAGATAAGGGCTACGAGAAAACAATTAATGAGAAAATGACGGTGAATGTTAGCGAATTAATAAAGAGTATGGATGAATTCGATGACATTTTAAGCGTCACTTATAAAATCTTAAAAGGAAAATAATCATTGTTAAATTCATGTTTTAATAAGGTATGCTTATTTAAATTTCACATACCATATCTGTTGTAAAAAAGGGGTTTTTAGTTTGTAGGGGATTTTAGCGAAGACAAGGAATTTTTTCCCTCTATCACGAATGCTATAACACGAGGTGATGGTGTTATGACAGATAAAACAGACAGCTCCCAATCCGTATATATCAGCAAAGACGTAGCGATGATGCTTAAAATCCAAGAGTCAACTTTACGTAAGTACTGTATCATGCTCGAGGAACATGGATACCACTTCCATAAAAACGAGCATGGCCATCGTGGTTTCATGGATAACGATGTTATAACACTCCGAAAGTTAATAGAAATTAAGTCACACCCTGATATGACGTTAAAACAGGCTTGTGGCGCAGTAATGACGTGGGTCAGAGAGAAAGATGTATCAGAGGTTGATACGAATGTTATAACGGAAGATACGCAACATGACGAGCGATATAATGAGCTTAAAGAAATGATTCAGCAGCAAAATGAGATGTTGAAGCGAATTGCAATGAAATTGGACGAACAGCAACGTTATATTGATGAGAAGTTGGAGAAGCGAGATCAACAGCTTATGGGTGCTATACGTGAGATGCAGGAAGAGAAGCGTATGTTGTTGGAAACGGCAGCAACTAATAAGAAACCTTGGTGGAGATTCTGGTGAAGGGTCTCTTTTTTGTTTGTGTTAACCAATGATTAATCAATAAAAAAATAAAGGGTTAGTTATTTTTTGTTGGAAATACACATAAGTATCTGTTAGAATTAAAAATATCAATGATTAACCATTGGTTTCGAAAGGGGAATGAATATGTTATTAGGAAATCCATACGCTATTGACTTAGGAAATGGCTTTACAAAGCGTGCTTCAAAGAAAAATAAATCACTAGAGGCAGATGTTATTACTGAACTATCTGTATTAGCAGAGGTAGATGACTACTACAACGAAGCGAGTTTTACTAAAATTGAACTTACAAACATTGATTCTCCGTACTACATAGGAGAAGAAGCAAGAAAATCTAAGTTACCACTTGTTCGTGCGCTTGGAGAGAATAAAGCGAAGCGTTATGAAGATCCGATTTTTAAGAAACTTCTATTCGGATTTATTGCAAAAGATTTTAAAAAATCTAAACATATTACTTTACCGCTACTTATAACAGGTCTTCCAGTATCACATTTCGGAAACCAACGTGAGACTTTAGAAAAGGTTATTACAACTGAAACGTCTATGAAGGTGAATGGAGAAATGATTACAGTAGACGTGAAGAAGTGCCTAGTGATCCCTCAACCAGTAGGTACACAATACTACCTTGTTAAAAAGAACATCATTGAGAAAGATGATCGTATCCTTATCATTGATGGTGGCTTTGGAACGTTGGATGTAACTGATATGTCGGGCAACTCCGTTATAGGTCGATTGGGTACAGAATTAGGATGTGAAAAGGCGTTCTTAAATATTGAACAAATTGTACGCGATAATATTGGTGAAACACCAGAACTAAGTGTGTCTAATATGCACTATATCCTTGAAAATAGTTATAAATATAATGGTAACTCACATAACTTGTACAAAGATGATAAGGTGTCAGAAAAAGTTGAGAGTGAGTTGAAACATCATTTTGCTTCTGTGCTTCGCGAAGTATCGCAAAAGTTCAACTTCGCAGTATATGACAAAATTATTTGGACTGGAGGAATGGCTTCATTGCATAAAGCACTTATTATTGAACAGCAAACAAAATTCCCGACGTTTGAACTATTAGAAAATGGTCAAGAAGCTAATCTACTGGGTTATTACTATTTGGGAGATGATGTCTTTGACAAACTTACAAAAGAAAAAGCTTCAAATTGAGTTAAATCCTAAGAAGGATGAAAGACTGTATAACATGATTGTTAAATTAGAAAAAGAAGGTGAAGGAGAGAAAGGATACGTTAATGATCAAGTGAAAAAACGTTTAGAAATGTATCAAGTTCTTTCTGAAGTAGCTGGAGAAGAAGATCCAATTGAAATAGTAAAGAAATTATTAATCAACGTGAGAATTAACAGTGTGCAAGTCGATGAAACGGAAATCGATAAACCTACTGATGAAGTCACTGATAATGCTATGGATTTAATTGATGGTCTTAATAATTGGAACAAAATGAATTGATAATTATCTAAAGAAAATATCGTCTCTCCCTCTCTCTCGACTTCTTTTTCAAGGAATATTGGAATTATGGAAAAGTGTCCCTGAGATAAATAAGAGAGAGGAGGCGATTTTTCGAAAGAGGGGAGCAGCATGAGCAATGTTAACCCTATGTTTGAACCTCGAAAACAATCTACTACCATAACAAACCAACAACCTCGCAAAACTCGTTGCGATAAAAAGAAAGACGTAAAAATCCCTGTAAATGAAATACAAAGACAACTAATAAGATCCTCAGCATTCCAAGAAGGAATAACCACTACACAATATATGTCCAAATTAATCACAGCGCATCTCAAAATTGATTATATAAGCGAAATACATGCGTATGAATATAAAGACACCAAAAAGTACATTCACGCGAAATTAGGACAGGAAACGCACTCTAAGCTTGTCCGATTAGCGATTGAATGGGGTGTATCTCAACGGGCTGCAGCAACACGTATTTTATGCTTTGCATTACGCACCATGTAAGGAGTGACCACATGTATAGTAAATACGATGTTATGACGAAAGAAATACAACTTATGAGCGCTAGTAATTGGTGGGAACGAACAAAAATTGAATGGAAATTAAAAGAGAAATACCGATTTGAAGTGAAAATGCTTAAAATATACTTATTCAGGATGAACATCATTATTGAAGATATGGAAGAGGAAGAATATGAGTGTAATGCTAGTGATCTAGCTGAGATACTTGTCGAGGACTTTCTTGAACATATAAGGTCCAAGAATAGTATGGAGCAGCTGTATCAAATCCTAGAGAGCAAGAAACACTATGCAGACTATGAATTAGAATTTAATGAAAACGATGAACGGTATGGAACAATTGATGTAAAGATTGATAGAAGAACATTAAGACGAATCGAAGTGTTTTTCTCTGATATGGCTCATTCATTCCCTCTACATGGTTATACAGCAGATAAATTAATTAATATTCTGATGTGTGATTATATGAAGTATTATGCTGAAGAGCCTGGAAAGAAACTATCCCTACTGAAAAGGCGTTTTTCGTAAAATATTGTCGTTCACGCACCATTTTTAGGCCCCTATTTTTAGGGGTTTATTTTTTGTGCATTTAGGAAAGTACTGTAGATAACAATTTTCATAGGGAGTGAGAATGATGTGGAGGTTTCGTTCCAAGAGAACGCCACTAGGAAAGTTTTTAGATAAACATAGAATTGAACAGGAATGGCTAGTGAGGAAATCAGGATTAGGGAGAAATACTGTAGGAGATTTAGCGAACAATCCGGATAGGTCACCGACAAGAAAAACAATGCAGAAGATATTGAAGGTGTTAAGGGAATTCGATTCAAGGGTTAAAGCAGATGACTTTTGGGATATGTAAAAAGGAGTGATTGTATGAATTTTAAAAATGTAAGTTTATTCGAAAAAGAAATGAAAGAGTTGTACGGAGATTATGTAGATATTAACGCTTGTTTAGAGGAAGTTGAAAACGAAATAAATATGCAAGGTATGGGCGAAGTAAATCAAACAACCCAAGAAAGAATTGATATGTACAATGGTAAAAGTAAATATTCTGTAGTTAATTTTTATTTAACTTTGGATTGTGTATTAGATGAAGATGGGGAAATTGAAAATACTGATTTCATAATTGATTTTGCAATGTAAAAACAGATTATCTATGTCAACTTCCGAAAGAACAAACGTTCGTGTATAATGGACATAAATTACACGAATCGGGGGATCATCATGGAAAATCATAGCTGGGGTACACCTAAATTACGTGGGAGGGGCATGGTCAAGTGGCAGCCGTTCGCCAGTATGCCGGAACAATACGAAGTGATACGAGAAATAATTAGCGATTTGAATAAAGTGCCGAAACCAATTGTTTCCGAGGACATGCAGGAACAAATTGAACGTAGTCTTATTCATTCGATGCAAAGTAAAGAAGAAATATCAATTTCGTACTACCGTGACGGAATGGTGCATGACATGTACATAAATGTATTACATATCGAACCGATGCTAAAAACTGTGTATTGTACAGATGCATTTGGACTCGAAACAGAATTTAAGTTTGAAGAGATAGTGAGTATAAATTAAAAAAGCCGCCCAACAGGACGGCTTTCGTTGTTTACTTTTTAAAATACTCGTAGAACCATTTACCTTCAGGTCTAGTATCCATCCACCAAGTGATTTTATCTAATTCAGCATTCGGTAACACTTCCGTTTGCAAGTATGCTGTACCGGTTGATGGATCAGAAATAACCTGTCCTTTAGTTCCGCGTTCTGCCATAGCATTTAATACTTCTGGAACTAATGAAACGCCAAACCCACCAGATTTAACGTATTGATATCCGCCATTAGAAACGTTTTGTTCTGGTTGCTTCTCTTCTGTAAACCAAGATAAAGATTTGCTACCAATCAATTCATTTAAATCACATTTACCAATACCAGGTACATTTCCTGTTTCAGTGTATTGCCAAATATCACACGGATAAGCAGGTTTATTTCCTCCATAACGAGGAATCCATATAAAGTCAGCTTTTACATTAGCCATGCCAAACGGAGCATACATATGATGACCAACATATAAACCAACTTTTTGAGCACCTAATCTGCGTAATTCATCAATAAACGCTTGTGCACCGGATCTCATATCATTCATTGTTTTCACTTCAACATCTGCAACCCAGACTGTGGCACTCTTGTCTCCGCGATTCCAAAAGTCCCTAGCTTCTATACGTGCATCATTTTCAGAAACGAAACGACAGAATGCATAATTCCCAAAAGAAATGCCGTGCTGCTTCATAGCTTGTACATATCCTTTATATAATGGATCTACATAATTTGAACCATCTTGTACACGAGCGATAATAAAATCAATGTGTTGTTTTGCTACAGGCCAATTAATATTACCATTCCATTTTGAAATATCTATAATGTGTCCCATTATTCAACATCTCCTTTTTCATTTTGATCAGTTGTATCTCCATGACTTGTCCAAATGCCTAGGGCAATACCGAATAAATAAACAGCTTGCTGTACCTTTTCTAAATTACCTTCAAATCCTGTTACTCCAAATACCGATAAGATCAGTCCAAAGCATGAAAAAAGCGCAACCCATGTTTTCCAGTTGCGCAAACGTTTTAAAATATTTTCTTTTGTTAGTGGCATTTTAAATTTGCCTCCTTTTCTAGATTATCTATGCGTTTATGTGCTTGCTTGGAACTTTCTTCAACCCTAGTAATACGTTCACCGAATGAAACCATCTGTCGTTCACTGGCCTTTTGATCTATGCGAATATCATCAACACCTTTGCTGATGTATTCTAACTTTGCTTTCATTTCCGCCCCTTGCTGTCCATCTGATTTAATTTCTTTTGAGCGATTAAGTGAATAAGAAAAATACCCAATTAATGCTGATGCGATTGCTATAAGCACTCCGATTTCAATTGACATAACTTCACTCCTTTTTAGTAATAAAAAAAGACACCTTTGTGGTCCCTACTTAAAACAACTAACATCCATACCGAATATATCTGCAATATCATTCTCGCTACGATCGGATAGGTAAGATTCTGTTGTTGATACGTCACTGTGATTAGCAAGTGACTTTAATTTTTCGAGCGGGATACCTTGCTCACGAAGATTATCAAGCCTTGAATGACGTAAAGCATGAGGATTAATTGAAACTGTTTTACCTTCCTTATTACTCAACATGCCGGATAAAATTTCACACCAGTAATTAAAAGCACTCTTATTAACTACTCTTTTTTGGCCATTGCTATATTTCTTTACAAATAGTTGACTAATATTGTCTTTTCCTCTACCTTCAAGGTACCTCGAAATTAATAATCTAGTACGTTCGTTATAATACAGCCTAAATTTCTTGCTTCTTTTTCCGATAACAGTATTTGTATAATAACGTTCAGCTAATCCATCTTTTAATACTTGGTGCACTTCATTCTTTCTTGCTGCACTGTAATAAGAAATAGCGAGATATACAGCGATAAGTATCTGGTTCTGTTTATCAAGTTCATCTAGTAGCCATTCAATCTGTTCCTCTTTTAAAAATGTGATTTCTCTAACTGGATTTTTCGGTAAACCTTTTACCCTAGAACCAATATTAAATTCATAATCATAATCGTCGTCATCTGCACAAAACTCTAGTGTGGACCGTAATGCACTCATTAATCCATTGACACGAGCGTTAGACATGTCCATTTCTTGAAATACAATACATAGATTACGAATGTCTTTTCTTGTTAGTTCTGTGATTCTTTTATTATCAAAATGCTGATAAATTAAATACATTATGATTCTTAAGTCCCAGCGATATTGTTTTAAGGTACTCTTTGCTTTTCCTTGTGCTTTCTTTTCAATCAGGAAGTCCCTAACTAGGTTCTTATTATCTGAACTAACATGTTTATCGTAAATTATAGGGTCTATAATTCGTTTCAATATAATCAGCACCTCCTGATAAAATAAAAAAAGCATGCTATTACATGCTTGTCTTTTAAATCCGTATTTAATTGAATTTCGTTAATATTAGAAAGTTACTGTACTCATAAGCTCTTTACTAAGTATGAAAAACGCCGTCCATAAAATCATTGAGAATAGACTTCCCCACAATAAACCTACAAAGAAATTAACTTCACTCTTCATACTATTTTCACTCCTATTTTCACAAGTAATTTATTGTATAATACCTTACTTCTGTGTATTTGTGGTGTACTAAATGTGAAGTTAAAAAACGGCTTATTGTTCTGTAGATACCGTCGGTTCTTCAGTTTTTGACTGTTCAGGTTCTTTCAGCTCTTCTTTAACCGGAACAACCTGTTTTACATCGATTCGAGAGAAGATGTAATCACCAATTACGACTGTAATTGTACTATTATTGTTTAATTGTTCATTTAAATAAATTGGATCGTAATCATTCGTTATAATCTCAATTTCTTTTCCGCCGTTTGTTTGAACTTTTAATTTTTTTGTGCCTTCCGCAGTTGGTAAATCGATTGGTAAAATACGTTTCACATCAATTCGCTGAATAATAAAATCACCGATAAGCACGGTGATTAGGTCATTATTATTCAATTGTTCGTTTAACACCTGTGCATCGTATTTTTCAGTTTGTACTGTATGTTTCAATCCGCCTTGTGTATGGATTTCAATTGTTTGCATATTAAATCATCTCCTTTTGTGATTTTTCAGAGTAATGGATATTACATTTTTCATAAATGCCTGTAGGTTCGGATGCTAGTAAAGGTTCAGCTAGTACAATCGTAACATTCATAACTACAGGCTTATTACCAACTAATTTCTTAATTAACCATTCTCGTAATTTGTTCATTTTAGTAAGTACCTCCGCTTCTAGATTGAATAAAAAGACGTCCTGTAACAGTAGCATTAATTCTAGCTAAACTATTTGGCGTGATTTTTATCTCCACGTAACGACCACGTTGAAGTTTCCCGTCAGAATCCTTTGCTAAATAAGGAATTAAATTAATATCTTGTCCTCTTATTGAATCAAAAGGTAATGTATTCCCATCTACTTCAATCGTTACCTTCGAAGGGGTTTGGTATAATTCGTAAATACCAAATTCGATATCATGCGTATGATCTGGTAACGTTATGCTGTGTGTATGATTTGGAATGCTGATATCGTGTGTATGGTTAGGGATGCTAATGCTGTGACTATGATCAGGTATACTGATGCTATGCGTATGGTTAGGGATATTAATACTATGACTGTGATCTGGCAAGGATATGTCATGTGTATGACTGCCACTAGAACCATGTGTATAGAAACTAGATCCAGTTCCTTTTGCGTAAAATGAAGCAGCTGTGTTTCTTCCAGGATCAGAAAAAGCTGTATATAACCCTATCGTTGCAGGTTCAGCTGGAACAATGCCGCCACCATGGAACATCTTATGGACATGGTCTCCGTTACTACTTGATGCTTTCACCGTACCACCGCCAGCACTTGTTGAACTAACTGTTGCCCCTCCGGAACTTGTAGAACCTACAGTAGCACCGCCAGAGCTGGTCGAACCGACTGTTGCTCCTCCCGAACTCGTGGAACCGACTGTTGCTCCACCAGCTGATGTTGAACCAACTACAGCACCTCCACCTTTAATAGCACGCTCGTATGCCCTAAATCTTAATATTTCAAATGTCAGTAACAGTTCATTCACATTCTTAACATCATTAGGTATTTGAAACCTAATAATAGCTGGATGTTCAGGGTCGCAATTATCTTGGAAATCTCGGCTATCAATATTCGTCGTCCCTTGAGAATATACTTCGTTAACTCTCTGTCGTTTTTCAATATCAGCTTGTATTGTGCCTAAATCAGTCACTCTATTTTCTAATACAAGCTTTACATCAAGTGGATTACCAGTGACATCATCTTTTGAACGGTCCATAACTCGTAAATCAACCGCTATATTAAAATCCTCGTCAAATAAACGTACTAACTTCCCAGTCTCATATTTTTCTATTTTGTATGGATCAATCAACTCATAGTCAATTGCATCAATTTCATACGTAACTTTTGGCATGCACGCTTTTATTAACATCGAGTTCGCTGAAGCATAAAGAGACTGTGCATCTTCAAATCGTCTATCTACCCAAATATAATCAAATCCATCATGTAACTCTCTGACAAACTCAGGAGCATCTATATAAGGAAGACCGTTGTTAACGCTTTTTATCGTAAGCTGATTAACACCTTCGCCATAACCAAGCGGATAAATCCTTGTCATGACATCTTTAGCCTCTACCTTCCGCTTAATGCCTTTCATATTTTTTCGATATCGAAGTTCACCTGTAATTTCTTCAGAATATCGGATAATGTTTAAAGTCCAAGGATACGACGAATCGTCCCAGGTCCATTGGAATTTTTCATCAAACGGCTTCGGTATACTATATATCGGGCCTAATATGGTATCTTCATTTTCCCAACTGTATGAAAAATACTTTGTAAAATCACATCGTCCAAGTTTCCAATGTTTTATTCTTTGCTTGCTAAGAAGATACTCTATATTCTGTCTTGTCGTTAAATTAATTCTTTCGTGATAACCAAAAAGCACGCTGTCCATCAAAGTGGATAAAACGTGCTCGCAGTCATAGGTAATTATTTTTTCATGTACTTGTCTTTCTTCATCACTGTCCATAATACGAAACATACCAATACGTTTACCGTTATCCAATATTTCCACATAATCAAAAGTTTCGATTTCTTCTCGCTTTGGGTCATTAAAGGGCAATGAAAAGCCCGCCGTCCAAAGTTCATTGAGAGGCGGGCTGTACTTTATATTATATGCATTTTCAAGATAGGCCTTGAGTTGCATTTGTTTGTTGTAAAGTTTTAGCAACATATCACCTTCCTTTTGTTTGAATCTAGGATTTAAAGTTATTAATAATTAATCGAAAGCCTTCCAAATTTAACTAAAAAATTGTACATTTAAAACATGCAATTTAATAGGGAGGTACATGTTTTGTCAGTTGAGCGTGAACGTTGGTTAGATATAGCAAAAGGGATAGCCATTATTGCAGTTGTTTTTGGTCATTCTGGTGAAAAATTATTTTCACATTATTTATTTTGGTTTCACATGCCACTTTTCTTTTTAGTTAGTGGTTATTTATTTAAGTCCGTAAAAGGTGATATTAAGTCTTGGTCTTTTAATAAGTCAAAAAAACTATTAATCCCTTACTTTTCATTCGGAATTTTAATTCTTTTGATCTCATTTATTTTAATTACTCCTAACGTTATGAACAGTGTGAAACAAGCTGCTGGTTTAGTTTACGGAGGCAGAGCGTTAAAAGGAATATTTGGACCATTTTGGTTTATAACTTGCTTATTACTTACACAAGTTATTTTTGCTTTCATACAAACTAAATTCAAATCAATAAAAGTTAAAGTTGTTTTCATCGCTTCTTTATACGTTTTAGCTCATGTAGTCACTTATTTTTTATCAAAAAAAGATGGTATCCAAATTCCAGTACCGTGGGCAATTGACATCAGCTTTGTAGCATTAACATACTATTCAATGGGTTATTACTTAAAAGATATAATTCGTAAATGCGTATCTTCTGTTTACATCGGATTAAGCTTTTTAATTTTAAGTGCCGTATTTATAACACTTGATTATAAGGGCTTTATTTATTACAAATTAGACATGAAGTACAGTATTTATAATAATTTTTCATTAGACTTAATCATTCCATTCGCGTTAGTAATTAGTATCTTGTTTATAAGTTACCATTTAGAGAAATTATCCTTACCTTTACTTTCTTATTTAGGGACAAGATCACTATCAATCATGTACTTACATATCGTAGTCAATGCTGTAGCTAAACAGTATTTAACGTATAACTTCATTGTCTTTACAGCTATCGGAATTATCATTCCGATAACAATTGATTACCTTCTTCAAAAAACAAACCTTACTAATTATTTGTTTTTCGGGATATCACCCAAGAAAAAAAGCAATACACTTAATGCAGAATATAAGGCAAGTTAAAAGCACGGCTATTGTAGCAGTGCTTTTTTCTATTGCTTATCATGTGCTTGAAATAGCACCAAATGTTCTCCAAGTGCCAGGAGTGCCAGTAGCGATACAAACCCAGCCAATAGATCCGCCGGATGCAGGGATAGTGTTATAAACGATATCTCCAACTCTCCAATCACCTGATGTTGGAGCTGTTGTACCAAATCCATGTCTTCTGCCGCCAATTTTAAATTCTTGTGTCCAAATATCACCACCAGCAGATGTGACAACTTTCTCATGATTAGCAAGATTTAATTCGCCTAGTATCGCTGTAACTCCAGCAATATCAATCGTACAAGAGTTTTGAAGTTGATAACCTATATTAATTTGATTTTCGTCACCTACTATAGTGTATTTAAAAGTGTATTTTATCCACTTTCCTATAGTTACTTGTTGAGCGTTAAGAAAAGAGCCAAATGATAATCCGCCTGATGTCAATGGGTCCTTCGTAATCCCAAAACGGATATTTTGATAATCTGATGGGTTACTTGCAGTTACTCGGACGTACATATGAGAAGTGATTTTTTTCCCTTTATATTTCTTTATATCATTATTATTAGTAAATATTGATTGGAAAAATTTTGGTGAACCACTTGTTGACGTAATAGACAAGCCATTCCCATACCCAGAAGGCGTTGTTTTATCAGGAACATAAGAAATATTAGGAGCGCCAACTAAACGCCATCCGTTTGGTATACCATCTTTATCTAATGAATCAAAATTCCCATTAGCTATCAACCCATATGAACTGTTATGAGCATTTCCTATGCCGCTATTATAGTCGTATCCAACGTCTTCTTGTTGACCATGAACAATTCCAACATTTGAGTAATCATGCCTTTGAGCTACGCCTACATGTACATTTCGAGAAGTAATAGGGATTTCAACATTATTTGGCGAGTATACTTCGTTCACTCGATTTCCATTGTACTCATACCAGTTACTATCTATGAATAATCCATTACCATCAAGAAATATCCCGCCTTTTTTATTACGAGAAGCTTCAATACTAGTAATATTGATAACATTTGCAGGAGTAATATAAATTCCATATTGCTTATTCCCGTTATAGAACCCACCTTTAATGGTTACATTATTACCTTCACCCCAAACTCCGTAATTGAATCCTTGTACATACACATGATCAAGTTCTATATAACCATTAAAATAACCCATACCTTTTGGGAAAATAATTCCGTTACCGAATTGTTCAGCTCCTTCGTTACCGGTTAAAATAATTTGGGAGATTGTAAAATACGAACCGCCTGTTAAATCAAATACAGGTTGACTAATATTTTTATTAGCAACAATTTGCATATGTTCGATAGAAAAGTAATACGTACGGCTTGTCGCTTTCTTTGCGGTCTGGAATACAGTTTTGTCTCCTAAAACATTAATCTTTGTTGCGCGTTTACCAGCTCCTATCACATGATAGTCATGATCTATAAGAAAAGGAGATTCAGGATTGATATAAACCTCACCAGATGGCAGTGTTAAAGTGTACCCTTCCTTCATGTTTTTAAATGCTTCTTCAAAAGATTTTGTCCAATCGAATCCTTCAGCAATTGCGACCTTGTATTTTTCATAATCCAATAAACTTATAATGCCTTTATTTTTATTGGTAAGGCTCATAATTTTGCTTTGCTCTGCATCAATACGATCTTTTAAAGTTGGATACGTATACCCTTCAGCATCAATCCTGGCTTGCGCAGACTCTACAGATGAATCACCCTCAATAACTATTTGATTTAACTGTTCTTGCACTGAACTAGATTCTAGTATCGCATTATTCGCAACGATAACTGCATCATTAGCGATATTCATAGCACCTTTAGAATTTGATTCTGCTGTAAGTGACCTATTCAATGCCTCATTTGCATTATCAATACCATGATTTATTTTTGGATAACCCACTCTCAGGCTATCTCCTGGTAATAATTTAGGCGCATTTGCCATTCAATTCACCGCCTTATATATATTTCGCTCGATATTTAAATGCAATATTAATATTTAGATTGTATCCGCCTATTCTTATTACATTAGAACCAGGTCTTAATTCTAATTTTTCTAAATCACCTTGGAGTTGTAGTAAAAAATTTTGTCCGTTTTTTATTGCTGCATATCTTTCAGCATCAATTAAAAAGGTCGAATTAGAAAATGTTCCTAAAGAAAAACTCTCGCCGTTTATGGCGAGAGTTAGAGAAGTTGCACTTCCGTTTATTTTAATTACAGGTCGTACTATCTGCATACCTTGGTTATTCACTGTTAACGCTTGCGCTTCAGTTATTGTGTAAGATGAATTATCACTTCCTAATAAGATGTCTGACATAAATGGAATATCATCTCCCCATAATACTTCGTCTGTACTTTCTACAACTGAATAAGCGTGTGGATCATATGCTATTAATGGTAATTCGAATTTCCCCATCCTGAAATAACGATCAATCGGAAGAGACCCACTGTATTGTGCTAAATAATATTTATCCGGTTCATAATCATAGATTAATTTCGCTACCTTCGGCTTACCGTAAGGGTCTATAAATGTAGATACCATTTTTCTAATAGATGTTGCTAATTCGAATCTATTTTCCTGCGGTTTTATAATTAATGGTAAATTAAACTCTAAAGGGTCTATGTCTGAACCAAAGTAATAAGCACCAGGTCTTCCAGGGATAGAAACAGTATAGTCACGAATTGGTGGAGCAGCTGGATGCTGGAATCCTGGTAAAAGCGCTAATCCTAATTGATTTAACGATTTCCCATCTATTGTTAAACTCATAATTGCCCCACCTTTCTTCCTGACGTCTTAATGTATTTACCAAGTTCTACAGCTAATTTCTGTACATCGGCTTCTTCCCTAACTACAAATGTTGAACCTCTAAACATATCAGCAAAGTTATAGGAATCCGATTTATTTGCATTTGAAGAGGAATTTCCATCCCCATTTCTTTGACTTGCATTTCGACTCATTGCTTCTGAACTATTGGCCATGCTACCATATACATTGCTTATAACACTTTTCAAACCAGATAATTCTTTCATAGAATTAGCCATTGAGTAACTCATATCGCCAATTAACCGGCTCATAGTACCTGTAATACCAAGTGATTTTTCATTTGACGATAAAGGTGTTACCGAAACGCGATTACCTCTTTTAGTAAATAACTCTGGCCCTGCTTCTCCGGCAATAAACGATCCGTCTCCAAGAACATGTCCGCCCGTAGCTAACATTGGTATTCTAGGAATATTCGCTTTCCCTCCACCAACAAACGGAACCCAATCCGGCATATCTATACTGTTGATACCTTCAATCAATCCGTTAAGCATCGAAATCACAGCATTTATCGGTCCTTTTGCTGCTAATTCTATTCCGTTGAATACTCCATCAAATATTTTCACGATTCCTTTCCAAGCTTTGTCCCAATCTCCTGAAAAAACGCCAGAAATGAAATCGATAATTCCATTAAAAATGGGTTTTAAAACTGTATCCCACACTACTTTTATCCCATCAAATGCATCTGATACAACACTACCTATAGCCTTAAATACAAATTTAAAAGCTGGTAACAGGACATTTTCTATGAATGATGAGATTTTTGAAAAAACAGGTGATAGTATTTCGTCCCAAACACGTTTTATAATCTCAAATGCATCTTTTACAATATCTTTTATGATCGAAAAACCTTTATCAAAGACTGGTTGTAAAGTTTCAGTGATTATGTCTACTATCTGATCTATCGTTGGCTTAAAATACTCATTGTATATAGCCATTATTTTGTCGCCAAATAATACCCATATAGCAATTAATCCAGCAATCGCTGCAACCACTAAAGCAATCGGACTTGTTAAAACAGCCATAACTCCCGCAAAGGTTACAGCGCCTGATGTGGCCAAGAATATTACTGGAGCAAGCGCTGCGCAAATACCAACAAGTATTCCAATCGCAACTGTTATAGCTGTAATTGCACCTGCCAATACCGGATGAGCTTGAATAAATTCAGCTACTTTAGAAACAATGTCAGCTACCGTAAGTAACACTGGTTCAAGAGCTTCTTTTAAATCGTTCATCGCTTCTTTTAGCTTGACCATAGGTGATGCGTCCGTTTTACTTATGGATTGTTGTAAATCATCAATTCCTTGTTTTAAATCAGCTTGTTTTTCTTCAGTTTGTAAAATTGTATTTATAATTTTTTGGCCTTGGTCTTCCCACATTGTCATTTTGTTATCGTAAAGGCTTTTTATCCTCTACTTCCGGGGATTACTCCGCATTAAAGGATGTTAATTCATCCTCGGTTCGGCATACGTTTTCACTTGAAAAGTGTCGCGGTCTCGTGGAGGGATTATATCTTTTCACCCTCTATGCTCTGCCCCTGACTATACTTTGTATAGCCTTCGGTTCAAATTAGGATTCGCACCCTCTTTGCTTTATACCGCGATTTTACTTCGGCACAATTTATCATCTACCGAAAAGTTCTACACCAATTGCTTCTTTTAAGTCCGCATCCTCGATTTGATCTAGCCATTTAATCATATCTATAAATGCTTGTTTACCTTCTTCTCCACCTTTAGCAATAGCTTTGCCCCAACCTTCTAATTGGGCGAATATTTCTTGTACTGCTGCACTATCAGGCGGATTCTTCGCAAGTTCCAGTTTCTGTGCATTCATTTCTTTAAAGGATTCTAATTCAGCTCTATGCGATTCGCGAACAGCGTCCATTTCATCACTTAAACGTTCACTCAACGCTTGTTTGCGGTTATTCTGACTTTCTTTTAAGGACGATAAGTTAGCTTGATTGACTTCTCTTAACGAATCAAGTTGTGCTTTGTTTGATTCACTAATAGCCTTTAAATCCTCTTGCTTTCTTTGCTGAAAAGCTTCTTTTTGTTCTTGTTGTCTTTCTTTTAAAGCTTCCTTTTCATTGTTTATTTGTTCTTTAACTTGTTCCTTACGACTATCTATCTCTGATTTCAGCGCCTCTTTTTTTGCATCAGATGCTTCTTTTATGGCGTCTTTTTCCTCTTTCAATCTATCCATTTGGCTTTTACGCTCTTCACGTATCTTATCCAAACGCATTTTTTCTTCAAGTTCTTGTAACGCTTTAATTGCCGCCTGTCGCTCTTCTTCATTTTTCGCTTTACTTATTTTAACTTTTAGATCAGCACGTTTTTCAGCATTCTCACGATCTTTAAAATATTTATCTTCAGCTGCTGTTTTCGCATCTAAAGAATTAATTTGATCGTCTATCGATTTCAGACGATTATATTTTTCCTCATCGATTAATTTCATACGTTCCATGTATTCTTTATCAATGAGCTTTAATTTCTGTTCGGAAGACTTTTCAAATGCTTTAACTTCCGCATCTATTGACTTCTCAAGTGCTTTTTGTTGTCTATCATAATTTTTTGATGTTGAATCATATTCAGCGCTAAGTTTCTTCTCTAAATTCTTTTGTTGATTTTCATAACTTTTAGAAACTGCATTGTATTCAGCGTCAAGGCTTTTAGCTAATGCGTTCTGTCTTTGACTATGACTTTTAGAAAGTGCTTTCTCTTGATTACTAAATGCGTTCGCACGTATAGACTCTTGTTTAGCAAATCCCTTTTGCATCGCTGAAATCTGTGCATCAGACATTTTTTCAGTATCGCCTACAGCATCACGGACAGCATCCTTCATAGAATTACTTAGTCCACGTGCCATTTCAACCGAACGAACACGCCCTTCTTTTAAACCCGATTTGTTCAACAGGATTCGCAAGTCCCTGCCAGTTCTCTTATGAACTTCTGTATATCACTATACAAGTCCAGACTATATCATCATCTTTATATAAGATGCTCCCCGTTTCGGATGTCATTGGCTTACACCCTACGTCTTTCGACTAGTCGTTACACACTTCCTAGTTACAGGATTGGCTCGGTATTGTCTCTTGAGTGAGATTTTCACCGAATTAGAGGAGTTTGCTATGAATGTCACCACTCATAGGGACAATTGTTTATCCAATAGGTTATCTATATTCCAGGATTTTTCCTTCGCTGCACTTGCCATGATACTTTGCACTTCCTGCGCTGTATAACCAACCCTTCTTAGTTGGGCACCATACTCAGCGATAATATCAAGTTGCTCAGGAGGGAATCCGATTTTTAAAAGAGAATTAACTAATCCTAGCGCTTCTTTATTCGAAATATTTAATTCGCTACCAATTTCATTGGTTTCTTGTATTAATTCCGTGAAATCAATTTGCGAATAGGAACTAGCTATGCTGGCTGCTCCCTTTATAATTTCTGTATTCGCTGCATCAGAAGCATCTTTATTTAATGACCATTGTCTTCGTACACCTTCCAATGCTTCCTCGGCATCTCCACCATAAGCAATAACAGTTCTGACTGCATCCTCCACAGATCGCTTTGATGATTCAGGAACGTCAAAGGTAATATCGATTTTTGTTTTTAATTCTGACATGTCTAGAGCCTGTTCGACCACTTCTTTAAGTCCTAGACCAACGCCTATTCCAGCTACTACATTTTCTAACTCAACACCTAATCCTTTAACGCTTTCGCCTGCTTGATCTGCTTCTTGGGACAGTTGATTTAAGTCGCTTCTAACGTTTTGAATAGAATTACCATCACCAACAGAACGGAGAGCCTGTTGCAACCTGCCAATATCTACTTCGGCCCCTAGTGCTTCTCTTCCGATTATCTCAATAGCTTGATCTAGCTGCCTACTTGATGCCGTACCGTTTTTAATTGCATTCACAAGACGATTCCCTAATGCATCCGCAAAATCATCAACACTTTTTCCTGTGGCGCTAAATAAAGTCTCTAATTGTCTTGTTGAACTTGCTGCTTTTTCTTGCTCAGTCTTTAATCCTGCAAGACTGTTTTTGAATCCATTAAGTTGCCCTTCTGTAAATTCAATTTCACGCCTAAACGCTCGATACTGCTCTTCATTAATCGCGCCACTTTCAAACTGTGCTTGCACTTGCTGTTGAGCTGCTTTTAAGCTATCCAATTTTTTCGTTGTATTCTCAATTTGTTGAGTAAGCAATTGTTGTTTTTGCGCTAGTGCCTCCACATTACCTGGATTGAATTTCAAGAGTCGTTCAATATCTTTTAGCTCTTTAGATAGTTCGCCACTTCTTTTATTGACATCTTTCAAGGCATTTTGAAGACCGGTGGTTTCTCCACCAATTTCTATCGTTATTCCCTTAATTCTTCCTGCCATGTTATCACCTCACTTGCTTAGAAATTATTAAAGTCATCTTGTGTAGCTGTTCTAGTGTTTTCTTGTTCTTTCTTAGGATTTCGTAATTCAACATACTCATCGATATAATCCAAGCAATCACCTATTGTCATATCTTCTAAATCTTCTTTTGAGAGTTTGCATGAATAACAAAGAGCAAGGAATGTATCGACAGAAAAACTACCTTTTCCATCGTTACGCCCTTGCCCTTGTTCATCTTCAGTTATTTTTTTTTTGATTGAACCGTGCTTTTAATTAAGTCTTGAATTTCGGTAATAATTTCAGCAATCGGAAATTCTCCGAATGTATCCAGCCACGTTAACGGATCTTGGACTTCCTTATTTGCTGTTTTAGCAAATGCCCATACCAAGTTATAAATAACTTCGAAATCTAATTTACTTAAATCAACCTGTGAAAGGTCAATGTTATTTTGGTCGCCATCAGTTGAAATATATGAAGAAAGTACTCCTAAACTAAGGATATCTGCAAACATATCACGTCTAAATTGAGACTTATAACGGATAGCTGTTCCAGCGGTACTTTTTAAAAGCACATCTTTCGCATCGATTGTGATTGTTTTTTCCATCTAGTTACGCCCCCACAACTTTCTCATATACTTTTGTATACCAAGCGTCATAAATGCCAGCTGGTGTAGCAGCAGTTGTCGCATCTTTAAATTTGAATGTTTCTGGGTGCTGTGAAGCAACAAACTTTAATTCTGTTGTAGTTGGCTCTGTTTTATCGCTTTTTGTGGAAGAACCAAAACCTGGACGTGAAACAGATACGTTATACAATACATAACGTGTTGCTTTTACATCCCCATCAAATTCAAACATTAAAGCAATTCTTTTGATTTTTGCATTTGAAACTTCTGAAATAACCTTGTCAGTTTCATCTAAAACTTCTCCTAACACATCAGTTCGAAAAGCTTCTGTGAGTTTAGCGATATTTAAGGTACCTTCATACCCCTGATTACTTGATTCCGCATAATAGTTCATGTCATCAGCATAAAAGTCTGATTGTTCACCTTTTGGTTCCAATTTCATTTCAACCGCACCTGGTAATTTAGCTGGTGTTCCATATGTGATTTTCCCTGTCTGATCTTCAGTAATCACGCTATAATGTACTTTCTTCAGACCAAAAATAACTTTATTTTCCATTCATATCAACCTCGTTTCATATATTTTTTGAAATAATTTCTCGGAATCTATATAAATCTCAGATGACTCATAAGGGATCTCATTGTCATCTAATACTTGTTCAAGTTTGGCTTCTGCAACCAAGTCCTTTTTTGCTGTATAAAGCTCGATGTTTACATCGTTTATTTTGAAATGCACTTTACTATCAGCAATCATATTTGGCGAGCCTGTCACAAGATAACAAATAAAAGGCGGTTTAGGTACGGGATTGCCTATTGTAGCTGTGAAATGCGAATAAGCCACAGGATATCCTGTAGCATCTAGAATCTTCTTTAATTCACCTAATGTCATTGCTGAATCGCCCTTTCAACTCGCTCTAACAGTTCGTTTTCTGCTCTTTCTTCAGCTGGAGCGATATGAACTTTAGCCGGAACACGCCCACCATTTACCTGTGCATGCCCCTTCTCTAATAAGTGTGTAAGCTGGGGCTTTAATGCATTATGAACAATAAAGCCATTACCTTCTTTCTTCTTGCGCCATCCCTTCGCATACTTACCTGTATTTTTAGGGCT
>Ga0209463_1000753_pt1 | contig 22540 bp, 27 predicted proteins | sample AgamicMgSfrz_FD_187169 | JGI IMG/M metagenome (GOLD analysis project Ga0209463, IMG submission 187169) | Agave microbial communities from Guanajuato, Mexico - Mg.Sf.rz (SPAdes) (version 2) | ecosystem: Host-associated > Plants > Phyllosphere > Phylloplane/Leaf | place: Guanajuato, Mexico... | reverse complement strand
GCTATTAGAATCAGTTAACTCATTTGCCCATAAATAACCGCCACTTCCAAATACGCCCGTAAAAAGAAGAACATGAATTCTAAAATAAACTAACTTACCTGTTTTTTTAGTTTTAGAAGGTAATCGTCCTATCGCCCATAGAACAATTGCTGCTCCTAACACTATCACTGATGGAATCCACATAGAAATTGCTAAACCCTTTTGAAATAGGTAAAGCGCTGCGAATAAAACCAGTGCCAATATTTCAATTTTTATAAATAAGTACCCTAAATAACTTCTTTTGTTTAGGGTTTTAACAGACCTTAAAATACCATCTTTAGAGGTGCTGCCTTTTTGTTTTAAAAGCCTTTTCTTTAAATCAGCATCTTTATAAGGGTTTTTTACAAGACCTGTTTTGTAATCAGTATCAACTAATATTGTGTGTCTTATCAAAAGGATATTGCTCCTTCCATACTAAGTAATAACTGACTAATATTTTGTATATAAGTATAATAGCAACATTTGCATAGTATTTCCACTAATATAACTTAAAAGTACCCATTATATATTAAATGGGTACTCGAAATATCTATTTTTTAATTTAAAAACGTGCTTTATTGCTATAATTTTTACATTTTTAAGTACGAAACTAACATCTAATCTAATTAAAAGAATTCGTTAAGAAATTAACCTATTTTCTTAAAAGTAAGTTCTCCACTACTAAATGGTAATCCGTTCTCTGCTTTAATTATAAATTCCTCATTATTTAATTTAAGGCGTATTGTAAGAACCCTGCCGTTGAATTCAGTCGTAATCTCGATTTGTTTAATAACAATCTTTGATTTTTTAACTTTATATGACTTAATTCCATATACATAGTCAGAGAAATCTTTTTCGTTTAACAGATTGAATACTACTTCAATATCATCTTCCGTCCAATCAGCGAAACTTAGACTTTCCTTTACCTCATTCGCTAGTTGCAAATCAACATCGGCTCTGTAATTATTAACAAAAGTCATTAAACACAAAGGAATTTTTTCATCTAGTAGCCATTTGAATTTATTAGATTCTAAGTATTCATTAAATAATTCTGTTACTGAGTTTTCTAACGATTGTGTCTTGTACACTTCTTTATCATTAACATCTTCAATTGCAAATTCAATAGGGTTAATTGATGTCACTAACGGTCTAATTCGGGTATCTCGATTAATTAGTACCTTTCTAGAAGCTTTATAGTACAGGTCAATATCTAAATCTCTTTGTTTTCGGCAAGAAAGGAAATCTTCCCAGTTTTCTTGAAATGTTATAAGAGCTGGCATTAAGTCTTTTAATACACGATTGTCTTTATAAAGAGACCATTTTATTTCTTCAATATCTTCCAAACTGATTAAGTTTTGCTCTTTTTCAGAGAGAGGAATTAATGGGTATTCTTTAATAATAGGTTTCCAACTGTCTTTAAGCTCATTTTCACCAATTCCAAGGATTAAGAACGGTACATTTACTTTTTGATGAGTGAAATTAAGAATACCTTTAAAAAGAGTATCTACCACATTAGAAAATGCGTCTCCTACCTCTTTGTTGACATACTCAATTATGAACAATAACACTCCATCTACTAATTCGCCTATTTCAACTACAAATGTTCCCTTTAAGTTTTTGTACCTGTAGCTAACGCTATCAGTGAAACTTCCTCCTACGATAGTGTATTCACCGCTTTCATTAACAAATGCGTTTAAACTTTCAAGAATTTCTTTATGTTTATTTAGTCTCATAACTCTTTCTCCTTTGTAAGAAAAGGCTTTTTTGCCTAATCCTGTTTTTTTACATAATAGCACGAAACAGAGATTTGGGTAAAAAGCCTTCTGGACTTCTAATGTTAGCAAGTAGTAGATAAATTCATATTCACTTAACTTCGTATTTTGTATATGACCGTGGTAAAAAAACATAAATATTAGCGCTCAGATTACATCTTAATAAGGAGATATATCTAAGAATATTTCATGAGTTATCGGAAACCACGCACTATTGTTTCTAAGTACATGTTTTATAAATAATTTTATTCTTCACCAAAAACAATTTTTATGAAATATTTTTGGAAAACGGACACTAAAAGGATGAATTTGAACAAATAAAATATAAAGTTAGAAGTTATTTGCTAATAAACTATTGAAAACAAAAATAAACTAAAAAAAATATAAATAAAAAGATATTACTAAATAAGCTGGTTATTTAATAACATCTTTTTATTTTCTCTGTTTTTAGTGTTTGAATTCTTCTTTTATAGTTGAAATTAACTCTTTAATATCACTAATTTCAATGTCTGTTGAGTGGTCTTTAGAAAAAATTGAAACAGCGCTTTTTTCATGAGGAAAATCTTCATAAACCTCATCGTCAATTTGTTCATCTTTTTCTTGCAAATGTAATTTCTCATCAAAGGAATCTTCGAAAAGAAAATCTTCATCATAAAATTCTTCTGATTCCTTATTTGTATTGGGTGTTGATATTGAGCTTTCATTATTAGATATCTCATCTTCTTCTCTAGAATCCTTATTCTTTTTAGAGAATAACTTCTGGTTAAAGGCAGATTTAAATAAACTCTGTGTATTGTACTTATTCAATATTTCTTCTTCTGCACTATACTTCTTATCAGTAAGGATACTTATATTACTATGTTCATCCGTGTTATCGTTGTCGTCTTCGTGTTCAACCCATTCCAATTCATTATCGGGAACAATTGTATTTTTAGACGTTCTAAACGCTGATGTAAATACAAGAAAAGAAAGTATTGATAGGAAAGCACCCAAGAGTTGTACATATATTAAATTACTAAAATTAAACATTTATTAGTTCTCCTTTATAAAAGTAGAAAAGTTTAATTCCAAGTCTTGATTCACAACTTGCTTTCTTTGATATACTGAACGAATCAATACTGTAAAACTTTAAATATATTTATGCTTTGTAAACCATTTAGGAAATTTAATAAGTACAATGAATTAAATATTCGGAAGATGATAAAATGATTAAAACAGTATTGCTAACGCATTGAATTTAAAAAAAGCTAAAGAATTAACTTTAGCTTTTTTTAAATTCATCTTTCGGAAGATGTATCCACTTAGATAAATACCCTTGTTCATACAGTGATTTTAGAACAATTGTAATAATTGGTGAAGCGATAATTCCCGCTACACCGAAGTAAGATAACGATATTACCATAATAGATAGCATAATAAATGCTGATACCCCTAAAGAATCCCCTGCTATCTTAGGCTCCATTATTTGTCTAAACAACATAGATACTCCTAACAAGGAAATTAAGAAAATTGCAAACCCTGTTTTACCCATTACAAAAGCATAGATTGCCCATGGAATAAAAATAACTGGCATACCTAGTAAAGGTAGAATATCGAATATTGCTGCTAAGACTGAGATAGAAAATGCATTAGGAACTCTTGCTATTAATAATCCCACGAATACAATTAAAAAACTAAACCCTATTAACTTTAGTTGAGCTTTTACATATTTACCTATCCCTGAGAATACATTTTTTTGAAGAAACAAGATTGATTCACGCAATACATTAGGAGTCTTATTTTCAACAAAAGACTTCCAGGTATCACTTTCCAAACATAACAAATAAGCCATGATTACTCCAATAATGACATTAGCTGTGTTTGTAAACAGTGCTGTAATACCGCTAAATAAACCTTTTAAGAAACTAGAAGTAAAACTAGATACTTTTGTTCCTAAAGCGGAAGCTGAATCTTGTATCTTAGTCATAATGTCCGGTGGGATTGCATTCATTTTGTCATATAATGAATCCATTTTAGTTATTCCAAATCCACGTAGATATTCAATACACTTAGGGACCAAAACAGATAATGTTTCTACTTGAGTTGATAAAACAGCTCCAATTGTAATAAACGCTGTGCATAACAATACCACAAAGGCAATCATAGTGATAGGCGTTGCCAAGGAGAGCTTAATTCCTTTTCTTCGTAAAAACTTAAGCATTGGCGACAGTAGTAAATAGATTAAAACCGCAATAAAAATTGGTGCCGCTGCGTGAAACGCCTTAGAAACAAAAACAGACAGTACGTATATTGTAAAAACCAATAAAACGACTTCAGCAATTGTCCTTGCCCACTTTTTATAAAATAACAACATTCATTTTTCACCTCTTCCTAAAGTTTTAGTTTTTTATTAAAATACCTATAAAAAATAAAAAAAGCTCACTAAAAGAGTGAGCTTTAATAAAAAATGTCTTTTTTTTATTTTAGTAAAAGCAAAGCTATTTTGTTTTTCTCAATTAATTCTTTTACTTCAGTATAAAGACTATAACTTTTATCTAAATCTATATATTGAGGTTCAAAATAAATGTTTTTAGATTGAGAATCATCTATGTACATTTTAAGTCTTTGTGTGTCTTTACTACCATAAATAACAAAACTAATAATGTGTTCCTTGTAAAAAAATGAGGAACTGATAGTGTTTTTCTCATTATTAAACCTAAAAATATCGCTGCCTGTAGCTTTTTTAATCTGTTTTATCTCCAATAAATGATTCATTTGTTTATAAACTTCTATAATCCGACTTAAATTAATAATAGTATTAGGATGTTCCGAAAAATATAGCCATTTAATACGATTTGTTAAATCAGTTGCGGGTGTAAAAAGAAATTTAAATTCATCTTCCGGGTTCATAGGGATATGCGAACTCTTCAAAATTTTAGTAAAACCATCTCTAGAAGATAAACCATACTCAGTAGTTGCTCCTACTTTCCTGTATAGAGCATAGCCAAAAAGTTCATTCTGAAAGATGTTTTCTAATGCATTAATAATATGTTTGGCATATTCATCTAACAGTTTTTTATAATCCGAATTTGTGGTGCCCTTAAATACTACGTAATAACAATTCAAGCTACCTCTAAATGAGTCGTGGTGTAGAGTAATTGTTGGAGCATTTCGTTTTTCATAATCCCCAATAATTGCATAATTATTTACTTGATAGCTTCTTTGAACTTGAATAGGTATTTCAGTGTATTCTTTAAAATATTTAACTAATTGCGTAAAAAACAGTTCTTCTTTCATTTTAATTCTCCTTAGGTTTCTTACCATTTTATCAGAATCTTAGCGTATCGCAATTGATTCTTTAGTTAATTTAATTACTCTTTATTTTTAAAGATAATACACCTGTTAGAATAACACCTATTAAAAGATTAAAAAGGCTTATATTATAATCTTTTATATCAACAAGAAGTAAAACCTGTTAATCAGTTTTAATTCTTCTAAATCTTTCTCTATATCAATGGTCTCTCTTAATTTAATTTCTAAAGGGGTACTATTAGGGTGATGAAACATCTGTAGTTCGCATGTAAAATAATTACTCTCAGGAAAGCTAATAGCATATTCTTCTCCATCGTACTTAAAGCGAAATAGATTAGAATACAAGTCACCGTTAACAAATTTAATATCACCTATATGAACACCGTTTAGACGCTGAATGGAGCTCACAAGCAATGATATTTGATTAAAAGCATATTCTACCTCTGGAGAGTCATATAAACACCAGTGCATTGTTTGAGTATTTAAAAAGGGGTATATAGCATTTGTATATTTCACTTCATTATAGTCTTCACTTAATGATTGATATACCCAATCACTTACTGAGCCCTTCTCCATACCTTTTCTAAGAGCTTTATTTCTTCTATAAATAATGTAGTTGTTTCCTTTTTGTTCGTGATACTCTTTTAAAAAAATTTTTAGATGGTCAATATACTCCTGGAAATGTGTGTGTATTTCCTTTCCTATAGGGTCATAAAATTCAATACCATAAACGTCTATATTCCCTACGCTTTTATCTCTATCTATAAATAGTCTAGGGATACCTATTGTCTCTTTCCCAAAAGCACCGTATTGTTCGTTAGTAAAGGTATCGTTGTAAATCATTGCATCTATTTTATTAATTAGAAAATACTTCTTTAACCTATTGTAAAAATGTTTTTCTGACACTGAAATGCACCATCCCTTCTAAGCGTGACAGATAATACGCAAAAAAGAGATTTATTCAAGAAAATGGTGATTATTTAAAAATGTATTCAGCAATACTGTTTTATAAAGATTTATAGTCTATCAGGATTCTTTATAAAATAAATGCATATAAGCAGTATCCACTCTAAGGAATAAATATTGCATACCTTTACCCATACATATCTAAAGATATATAAGTAATGCTCATCTAGTTTAATTGTGTGCTATTAAATTTTATTTTGTCATGTTAAAATGTTACCTACATAGCAACCATAATAATGAATAGTAGTAGTATTCATATTAATTTAGCAAGACAACTATTATACGGAATGGTCTTTAAATAGAGCTAATGCTAGACCATAGTAAACAATTGATAGTCAGCTGTTAAAAACCTAGCTAAAGAGCACTTTAGGAATATGTATCACCTAAACAATAGGGTGATTTTAAAAACATATGGCTATTATAAAGAATTAGCTAAATTCCACTGGAGATAAAGGTAAATAGTTTATTGCACCTTTATCTTCAGTGTTTTGGCACCTATTTATTAAATGATTAAAGAATAAAACTTAAAAACGGAGAGAATTAAATATATGAAAAGAGTAGCTTTTGGTTCTGACTTCCACATTGATGTTACAAAACAAAACATCATTGAAAAAGTTAAAGAATATTTAAAGAAAAATAAAGTAGATATATTTTGTTTTGCGGGTGATATGTCTGCGAACATAGACCTTTCAGTTGAAACACTAAAAAGTATTGAAGATGATTTAAGAATTAAAGTTCTTGCTGTTACAGGGAATCATGAAGTTTGGGATACAAAAAACGGAAATTCTTTTGACGCTATAAATAGATTTAATAGCGAAATACCTAATATATCTGTTATGGCGCAACCATATGAGTTCTCAGATTGGGTCATACTAGGAAATATGGGATGGTATGACTATAGCACTGCCCTTCCTTATTACAATCAAAAACAACTGGATAAAATGAGGCACAGAGGGTCTAGTTGGAACGACAAGCATTATTGTGATTGGGATGGTAAATTAAATCATGAGGTAGCTAATTACTTTACTCATGAATTAAAGAATCAGCTAGAAATTTATAAAAATAAAAAAATTATTCTAATGTCACATATTGTGCCTTATTCTGAATGTATCAGTATAAAAAATGATTCCTCTTGGGATTATTTTAACGCTTTTATTGGCAATACCAATATCGGGTTCTTGGCGGACAGCTATAAGGTGTCAATAGCGCACTTTGGTCATACACATCACCGTTATCATAAACAAAGTGAAGCTGGCGTGGAAATGATTTGTACACCGCTAGGGTATTACGGGGAATGGACTACGAAAGATAGAGTTATTGAAGAAGAGTTAAAAAAATGTATACCTATTTACGAATTATAAAAAACAATTTATTTAGATACTATTGTAATATCTGATATCAAATGTTGTATAACGCTAAGTACATCACATTAATATATGTGATGTACTTTTTTATAGATTTTAACTTAAGAATTCCAAAAAATATATGCCTCTAATATAGAAAGAGGTTTTAGTGTAATAACAAGCATATGACTTTATTATTAAAGCCGCTTTATCTCATTGCTTTAACCTTCACAATTATTATGAAGTATAAAGTAAAGACGGGTTTCATTAATTAGTGCTATTTTGCTTCTTTTTTATTTATCCACTCGTTTATAAAATGGATAATTTTATTAACGGAAGGTGTTTGAGAGTTTTTTGTTGTATTCATGAAAATGCCAACTTGCCTATAAAAATCACTCTGTAGCGGTTTTATAACAATATCATCCGTATAACCACTTAATAATAGCTTGGGAACTAAACTAATTCCTAAGTTGTTTTTTACCATTGAAATAATTGTGTTATCCCCTTTTATTTGATATGAAATCTTCGGTTTTATCTTTTCCTTTTTAAAAATTTCATGTATTTCCAAAAACGTATTTGTATAAGGAAGGATGAAATCCGTTGTTTCCACTACTTTTAAAGGTAATGAGTCTAATTCAACTAGTTCATGATTGGAACTCATAATGGCTACAATTGGGTCCTTTACTAAAGTTTCAAAATGCCACTTATCATTTAAAGTTGTACCAATCGCAAAATCAATGATGTCCTTTTCTAACCAGTATTCTAGTTCAGTTGCTGTCCCTTCATACACTTGAATTTCGATACGTGGGTATATTGTTTTAAATTCACGTATGATTTCAGGTAACCAATTAGTCGTGATGCTTGTGTAGGCACCTAATCGAATGGTTCCAGTTTCAAGACCATTAATTTCATTAACTGTTTCCGTTAATCGTTCATAACCTCTTTGAATTTCAAACATGGCATGTAGTACAGATAAACCATTCGTTGTAGGTGTAACCCCGTTTTTTTGTCGTATAAGCAGAGGAAATCCGTACTCTTCTTCCAGACTACTAATCATTTGGCTAATACCAGGTTGTGTGTAATTTAGCATTTCCGCTGCTTTTGTTAAACTTCCGGTTTCCACTACCTTTATGTATGCGTTATATTTTTTTAAATTCATTTGAACTCTCCCTATGACATAATACTTTGTTATACCTAATATCACATATATTTAGTTTACTTATAATAGGAGGGGAAATACAATAGAAAATGAGTTTCTAATCAATTTTTCTACAATACATATATAGAAAGCAGATGGGAGAGAAGAAAGTTGGGATACATTTTACAATTTTTACTTGGTGGCTCTATTATGGTTAGTGCCTCTCTTTTAAGTAAATCAAAGTATTTATTTTTGTCAGGTGTCATTACCTTATTACCTATTATGACATTGGCAAATCTTTGTTTACAGATGAAAAATATGAACCTTGCGAATTTTAGAATTACCCAAAAGAATGCAATCTTTGGCTCATTTGGTGCAGTTATATTTATTAGTCTGATATTTATCATGACTAACTGGTTTAAACCATTGCATGCTGTACTCATTGCATTTGGAGTATATGCATTGTACATGGTGTGTTGTAAATATTTACTTTCTTAAATAAGAAAGGTGGGTATAGTTAGCAAACGTAACACTTAAATATCTAACTAAATACAAATAAGAAATAGAGCCTGTAATGAAAAAGGCTCTATTTTTAATAAACATAAAATTTTTATTGAAGTTTTATGTCGCTCCCCCTTTGTTTTCAATGACTAGGTTTTTGTGGAGCGAATATTTTACAAAGAACTACCTGGCACTTGCTACATATAACTACTCTCACTACCTCATCATCTTTAAAGTGGCTCTGTTATGACATTGCGCACGTAAATACAGTTCCACTTGATAAACTTCTTATTTCTTTCTCATGGTTTTTGTTGACATTTGAACTGGAAATTATATCATATATAAAATTTGAAGAGGAGGTTAAGTCAATTATGAAAAAGATTAGCTATACGCACAAGATACTAATTACATTTATTTCAGTAGGATTAGTCATTGGACTCATCTTTCCATATTTCGCAAAGTATTTTGTTGATATAAAACCGGGTATGGAAACCATATTTTCTATAAGTACTTTAATTGCAGGATTAATTCTCGGTTTACTTAACTATTATGTTTATAAAGTCTTAATTAACAGAGTTCTTTCTAAAATATCTGTTGCTTTAACCGAAGTTGATAAAGGAAACTTAAGCACTATTACTAATATTGATTCAAACGATGTATTTGGTGACTTATCTATGTCTACTAATAACATGATAAATAGTCTAAATGCTCTTATTTCTGAGATTAACTATACTATTCAAGAAATAACATCTGCTTCTCAAAATACATATGTTCAAATTGAAAGTAATAAAAAATTAAATACGGATATTGGTGAAATTGTTAATACATTCTCCAATCAAACACGTAAACAAGTTAAAAAGACCATGATTGCTTCTAATGACGTTGATGGTATTTCAAATAACGTTCATAAAATATTTGACTATGTGCAGGAAATGAAAAATGATTTCGAGAAAACCAACGAAGTGGCGCAACAAGGAAATAGATTATCAATGGACTCCGTAAAACAAATGGAACTTATTAATACTTCAGTTTTGAATTCCCTTAAGGAAGTGCAAAAACTCAATAATTTAGCCCAACAGATTACATCAATCGTTGAAATTATTGATAACATAGCTGATAAAACTAACTTGTTATCACTGAATGCAAGTATCGAAGCTGCTCGTGCTGGAGAAGAAGGCAAAGGTTTTGCTGTTGTTGCAGAAGAAGTTCGTAAACTGGCAGAACAAACTGGTAAGTCAACAAATGAAATTGCTCTTATCATAAAGGAAATTCAGGATAACAGTCTAATGCTAGCTGAATCTATGAATCACGTTGATATTGAAGTTAAAACTGGATTAAAGAAAGTTAATAATGCTGGAGATATGTTTAAACATATTAACAAAAATACCGCTGTATCTAACCAAAAACTAAAGGGATTATCCACCATATCTTACGAGACTTCAGAAAAGATTAAACAAGTAAATGAAGTAGTAAGAGAAGTGTCTCATATTTCTGATGATGCAATGTATCAATTTAAAAAGGTGCTTACTATGTCCGAACAACACAACGATAACATTGATAACATCGAAAAGTCCGCTGCTTCTTTAAATCAATTAACCATAAAATTAAATGACCTTATTAAACGTTTTAAAATATAACGATTTTTTAAAAATAAAAAACCAGGTATACATTGTTATTGTATACCTGGTTCTTTTCACTTTCTATCAAATTTATTTAAGTCAAATTCAGCAATCTTCTTTTTTCCTTCTTTCACTACTAATGTAGCATCAAATGCTTCTTCTTTAATTTTATCAAGTGTCTCTTTAGAAGGAGTCTGCGCATAAACCTGCTTATCTGTTTTTTCCTTTCCGTCAAATCCTAATTCATAATTTAGTTGATAATTCCCTTTTTGCTTAGGGTCAAGTCCACCATCAAAAGACGTACCATAACCTATTCCACCTATATCTGAGTCTATGTATTCCTGCTCATCAAATATGTTTAAACCAATTGCATCTTTCATCGTTTTACGAAGCTTGTCTTTTGCTACAATTTCTACTTCAATTGAATTTTTAGGTGTTCCCCCTATTTTTTTATTAGTAATATTTTTTAGCTTAATGTCATACATCAGTGTTGTAGGCACATATTCCTTTCCTTTATCTTTACCTTCTGTTTCAATTGTTGTGCCTGATATACTTTTGTCCTTTACTATATCAGCCTTAACCTTTACCAATTCTACAGGTTGTGAAGGTTGCTCTGATTTTGATGACTGATTAGAGCAAGCTGTTGCACTAAATAAGAATAATAAAGACAACAATGTAACCGCTACTTTCTTCATCTGTTTCCCTCCTTATAACTAAAGCTAAAACCATAATAACACAATTAATACATTTTTTATTAATATTGGAAAATTATAAATAAAAAAACGTAGTATTAGATGACCTTATAAAACAAGGAGTCACTATTACTACGTAATTAATTAAGATTTCTTATAATCCTCTATATTTTTCACCATATCCGCCGGCGTTAACCAATCTTGTAAAGCTTTAATTTCATCTAGCTCCTCTGGAAGTTTTGTTATTCTCTGTAGACCAGATTTGCTTGTTAATTTGTTAATTTCAATCCCGTTAATAAGCATTGAAACGTCATATTCACCAATTAACTTATCAAGAACAACAAAAATCATTTCAAAATTTTGTTGCTCATTCTCACCATAATTTTTAATAAAAATATCTAAATTAAGTTGTCTTGTACTATTTAGATAGCCTTTGTAGTAAATATCCTTTACATATAATTTATCTTTACCATACCCAATAGCCATGTTGCCTAATTCTTCAGGGTTAGGATGCGCTGATTTAAAAGGAATAAACTTAAATAATGCGGAATTAGGTGCAAATCTAACCATGTTTACAACCACAGGAAATGATTCTTTCATTCCACCTGCACTAACATAAAAAATAAATTTTCCGTCCTCATCACTTTTAGGGAAAAACTCATATGTAAGGTTTGAATCTACTCTTTTTAACCGCTTACTCATAGCTTCCAATGACGGTGGATTATGTGGTTGTTGTCTGCCCTTTTGATTTGCACTATATGAATTTAAAGCATTGTACACCTTTAACTCATTCTTGGAAAACCATTCCCAAAACTCAATTACCTTTTCTGTTGAAGTACTTTCCAATTATCAATACCTCCATGTAGCATATTTAGAAATAACTATCTGATTGTACCATAGTTAACATTAAAGGAAAATCTTATTTTATTTTCAGAATTAGAATAGATGCAGACTAAAGTGTTTCTGAATTTCATATAGAATAAAATCTCCTATTCAGTTAAAATAACTTTATAATAGCGAAAAGATGAAAGAGGTATTTTAATGAACACTCAATTTTTAGATTTTGCGGGTAATGAAAAAAGTACGACGATTGAAAAGGAGCTTATTACCATACTTAAAACGCTGTCTTCTATTTCTAAGTTTAGTAATTCCATAAGAGAGATTCATTCTGTTGAATTCAGAAACTCAGAAAACGATTATACTTATGGTATGTATACACCCTACTATAAACGGATTATTCTCTACGTAAATAATATTAATAGTTTGGAACATGCTGTTTTCGTTTTTATCCATGAGTGTTCACACCACATATGTAATAACATAAAACCTTTGGACCCCTCTTATGATAGCGAAAAACAAAATAAAGCATATCTAAAAGAGGAGATACGTGCAGATAGCCTTGCCATTGCCCTTATAAAGAAACATTTCTTAAATACTTATAGCCTTTTTGAGGTTGTGAAAGAGGTAAAAGAAAGAATTCAAACTATGTACAAAATGATGAAAGGTATCATTAGTGGTTGGAGCAATCGGGAGTATAAATATATTTGGAATGAATCCATCACTACATGGAAATGGAATATATCATGGAATACTTCTAAATCCTCTTCTAATGGGTGGAAGGTTGTCTCGCCAACTCCAAGCCATTCATCAAATACAAGGACTTGCAAGTGGTCTTCTATCGCTTTAGCATGCTAATTAAAATTCTAGGTATAGATATGATTAATAACGGATATTACACTGAGTAAAAGGCTGAACTTTACGTTTAGCTTTTTTATTTGTGAAAACTAAAAAAGACTACATAAATATTATGTAGCCATATATAGTTTCACATGTCATTTGTTTGAAGTAGAGCTTCAAGTTTGAGACTTTCAAATAATTCTTGCTCTTCTTCAGAGCGATTGTGCATGTGTTTTTCAAACCAATCATATTTATCATTAAGAATTGCTATGCGGAACGAGTCTTCTGTTAATTGCACATCGCAATTCATTAGTTTATCAAATAATTTTTTAGATTTAACTTCAAATGCTGAAGGTATTGATAATACATCTCTAAAAGTTTGAGTAGAAGTAATCTTTTTTTGTATAGTGCTTATGTAAACTGAGCGCTTTTCCACAAAATATGCAGTTTTTTGTTGATACTCATGGCACAGGTCTTCTCCAATCCAAATACCTAACCTAGACTTCCTTATATTAACCATTCCATAACCATAATAGGTTCCTCCATGACTAATTGGTATGCAAGGTGCTTTTTCTGCATTGTAATAACACTTGTTACCCTCATATCTTAAGGTACAGTCGTTTATTTTGACAAAAGAGGTGTAATTGGACTCTACAGAATCTCCCCGTAAATTAATATCCTTTAAAGGATTAGCACTTCTGAATCCCAAATCATTTCTTTTAGTTACTTTCATACCTTTTATATACATCTTAAACCACTCCTATTTTTTACCATTATAACATCACACTGACAAGCGTATTCAAATTAATAAAAAAACAACCTTTTAGAAAAAAGGCTGTTCAAGGTATTACTTTCTTTTCACTTCATAAATATGATAGACAAACACTTCATCAATATCATCTTCGTATGCAAGATATTCTTCCTTTGGTTCATAAACGCCTATATACTCTCCCCACTTTGACCATTTCCATCCTCCGCTATAAGGTTGTTCATCCCGTTTAATAGATGTAAGGGTAATAACATAATGATTAGGGTTAAATAGTAATTCCGGTGCATGTAGTACCACTTGTCGATAATCATCGCAAACTCCAGACCAACTTACATACCTTTCTATGTCATCGTCATCAATTATGTAGCCACTCTTACTTATTACTCTATAATCAGTAGAATAATCAATAGTGTGTTTAAAATTTAAATCCGCTAGATAAACTCCTTCACCAATTTCTTTAGCAATTTTAGAATTCAGTTGTTTGCCTGCAAATGTAAGGCTTTTAAGCATACTTGCACTACTCCTTTTTGTTCTTATTGATATAGTTGTTTACATTTAAACAAGTTCTATTTATAAGTTATTTCTTCAACTTTTTCTTTGGTTAGTTTAGTAATCTCGTTATCCTCATAAGTATCCCAGGAATTATAGGCTTCATCTTCGAATTCATTATAGTTCTGGTCGGTAAACCCTATTCTTTCATAATGAATGTCACTTACATAGCCTTGCTCACTATCTCGATAAACAACAGCAATACGAATGTCATTACCATCAAGTAAGAGATAGTCACCCTCATTAATTATTAATCCATTTTTGTCTTTTCTACTCATTAAAATTCTCCTTTAGTAAGAAAGGCAAGTGCCCTACTTTTTCATATTATATATGATTAAGTAAATACTGGAACAAACTTTATAAGTTTATACATAATTAAAGAAATGGTTCCAATTTATGTAACTTATATATCAGCAAAGTATTTTTTTCTTTTACTTAAGATAAAAAAATAAAAAAGGAAATTGTAAGAACACCGACAATATAGTATTTATATTATTTAACTGAAAATTTAGTCTGTTCTAAAAATAATTTTAATTATTATAAAAAAATACTATACAACGAATATATCCGTGTGGTAAATTATAAAAAAGTAATTACTTAAGAAAGTACACACAATATTTTCAGAATATTCAATATTATACAAACAATTTTAAAGTAAGGGGCGTTAACTATGAATTACTTCAGGAAAAAACAAATTAGTGCACCAGATTCTTCACTAAAAAAGACACTTGGGGGATTTGATTTAACCATGTTGGGTGTCGGTGCCATCATAGGTACAGGTATCTTTGTATTAACAGGTGTAGCAGCAGCTACTCATGCGGGACCCGCTCTTATTTTATCTTTTATACTAGCTGGATTAAGTTGTGTATTCGCTGCTCTATGTTACGCTGAGTTTGCTTCTACCGTACCAGCAGCAGGTAGTGCTTACGCATACAGTTATGCTGCATTCGGAGAAATCATTGCTTGGATTATGGGATGGACACTTATATTGGAATATGGATTTGCTTCATCTGCTGTAGCAAGCGGATGGTCTGGTTACTTCCAAGGATTATTAGCAGGGTTTAATATCCATATCCCTACTGCATTATCAAGTGCATATAACCCTGCCGCTGGAACCTATATTGATTTACCTGCTATCTTAGTTGTATTTGGTATTACTGCCCTTCTTATTCAAGGAGTTAAAAAATCTTCAAGATTAAACACTATTATGGTAATCATTAAGTTAGCGGTTGTATTATTATTTATTGTTGTAGGGGCTGGCTATGTTAAACCAGATAACTGGACACCATTCATGCCGTTTGGATTTGGTGGTGTAGCTACGGGAGCTGCTACAGTATTCTTTGCTTACATTGGATTTGATGCAGTATCTACAGCTGCTGAAGAAGTTAAAAATCCTAAAAAGAATATGCCTATTGGAATTATTGCTTCTCTACTAATTTGTACAATTCTTTATATTGTTGTTTCAGCAATCCTTACAGGTATTGTTCCTTATACTGATTTAAACGTTAAGAACCCTGTTGCATTTGCTTTGAATTATATTCACCAAGATTGGGCTGCTGGTTTAATTTCTGTTGGTGCTATCACAGGTATCACTACAGTTTTACTTGTTATGATTTATGGACAAACTCGTCTACTATATGCAATGAGTAGAGATGGACTACTACCCGCTGTCTTATCTAAAGTAAATCCTAAAACACAAGTCCCTACCCTTAATACTTGGATTACAGCAGGTGTAGTAGCATTCTTTTCTGGTATTGTTCCGCTAGGTAAGTTAGCTGAACTAACAAACATCGGTACACTATTTGCATTTATTGTTGTCTCTATTGGTGTTGTTGTTCTTCGTAAAACTCAACCTGACCTAAAAAGAGGGTTTAAAGTACCATTTGTTCCTGTTATTCCGGTATTAGCTGTTCTGTTCTGCGGATACTTAACACTTCAATTACCTAAAACAACTTGGATTAGTTTTGTAGTTTGGTTAGCAATTGGACTAGTTATCTACTTTGCATATGGTAGAAAGCATAGTCACCTTAACAAATTAGAGCAGCCAAATCCTACTCGTACTGTTGTAAATAAGTAAAAGCCACTTATATATATTTTCTAAAGCAGAGCCTTAGCGGTTCTGCTTTTTTTAATACACATCTTCTAATACATGCTATAATTTTTTAAAATGGAGAAAGAAGGAAGAACATAATGACTAGTCTAACAACAATAAAGAAAAACATTAAGGAGAAAATTGAAGTATGTGTAGAACAAGCAGATAGAAACATTACTCACTCTAAAACTCAGTTAGGTGAAAAAAGAGCCTATATAAATTTTTTTGTTGAAGAAAATAAGTCAGAAGGATTAATTACATCAGAACTTTCAGATGAAGGTATCTATAAAAGGCTAAAACCTATTTTTAAGTACACTCGTGATAATGCAGAAGATTATTATTTTGTATTATTTGAAGTTTCCTTAAATCATTCTAAAAAGCATCAGGATGGCAACGTTGAGGATGGAGATGACCACGAATTACTACATTCTCTTTTGCTATTAATGAAAGAGTACTGGGATGAAAAAGCTAAATTAGATACAAAAAAAGGAGTTGTATATTTTATAAAAGGAAAATCTTCGGATGTTCAAAGCAACTTAATGATTGATAAATTACAGGATGATAATGATTTTTCTGCTGAACAAGTAAATTTGTATCAAGAAATCTTTGCTGAAAACACTAGGTTAGCAATGATGGGAAATAAAGTGACTTTTGTTAACGGAACATTTACAGGAACATTTACAGAATATACTTCAGAATTTTTAATGCACAAAAGAATATTAAGAAAGGTATTTTACAACTTTCCTGAGCTATTTGATGTGGAGTTTGTTTACCTTGATAAACCACTTAACAAACTAATTATAAATAAACCTATTAAAATAAATTACACTGGTGAAAAGTTTGATATTAGTTTGGATACAAAGGACTTTAAACGTCTATATCTTACACCTGACCTGGAGACTCTAGATATTTTTGAATGTGATATTACTTTGGAATCTTTCAGAGAAATACTAGAGGATGTAAAGGAAGAATTGAAGCTTATTCATCTAATTGACCCTCCAAAAGAAACATTTAAGAGGTTACTTCTTTGTTTGTGCCTAGAGGACCAAATGTTTATAGAGGAAGCTTACACTAAGTTTCAGGGGTATTTCAATAATTGGACTGCAATTGAAAATGTATCTGCTCAACTTATTGATAATTTTGAGACAGGTAAATATACAAAAGTTGTATATTTCGTTTCTGAACATAGAGGTCATATTAAAAAATATAAGCGGGAGTTAGTTATACAGACTTTCGAAATTGACTCGTTATATTTTCACTTTATTTATAATACGGATGGAGATTATAGCCCTTCTATTGGTCGGGATATTATTATTTCAACTGAAGAAAAACCAAAAGAGTTAAATGAATTTGTAATTAAAGAACTTTTACTATAAAAATACATTAGTACTAAGGAGAAAGATATATGAACATTCGAAATTACAAGGAACCCAAGCCTAAAAGAGACTATAAAAGAAATTACAATGGTGATGGTAGCATTAAAAATATTGATGTTAGTCTTTTTGAAATTAAACAATTAGTTAGTGAAGAACAAGTGTTATCTACTATACAATGGTTAGCTAAAGTTAATCCCAATTATGCAAGATTTGATATTACAGTAAGTGCTACTGCTACTAAAATAGCTAAGCAAATATTAATTGAAGAAGAATGGAAAATAATTAGAAATACACCTAATAAAAAAGAAAATAGTTTTCTTTCTCCTTCAACTTATGACCATATTAATGTTTACATCTTTGAATTATATGAGAAATTTAAGAAGTTAGAATGGATTGAATATACCTTTGTATCAAGAAAAGTAACATATACGAAAAACAATGAGGAGATTAGATATTCAAAACTTGAAGCTTCAGCGTATATGACTGACAAAGGAAAAGAAATGTTGAACAAAAAATAAAAAAATATAATTAATATAAAGATAGTTTGGATTTATCTTATCCTTTCTATCTTTTTTATTTTTCTTACCCTATATACGTTTAGATTTATTTAGTATTTAAAAAAATATATTTTTTTACACAAATAAAATATGTAGTGTATTGTATGAAAAATAAAAAGACAAGAGGAGCTGTTTTATTATGTTATTAAAAACATTAGAAGCACACACACCATTAAAGTACAACCACACTATGGAAGTAATCTCTATTACTGAAAAAATTGTTAGTGTAATGGATGTATCGGAAGAAGACAGAAACATTATTATGCAAGTAGCAACTTATCACAATATCGGTTGGTTAGAGTTTTCTGAAGAGTTTTGCGCTTATGAAGGGAAATATACAGACGATGAAATTAGCCTTATGCGTAGTTATCCAGAACGAGGTGCTAAAAAACTTTGTGCTAATGGATATCACAAAGACGTTGTAAAATCTGTTGAACTTCATGCAAACAACTACGATTCTACTTTACCTATCGCCGCTCGTATTGTTAGATATGCTCGCGACTTCAGAAAAGTTCTTTCGTTGAAAGATAAGTTCCCTACTATTCACGATGCCCTTCAAGATATGAAAAACATGTCTGGAAAAGCATATGACCCATATGTAGTAGAAATGGCAGAACGAGCTTTTAATTAACACACCCTCGCTATAAACAAAAAAGACATAACCCTATTAGTTATGTCTTTTTTACGTAAATAGTATTAAATGAAGCTATAAGGAAAATCCAATATTGCTTCTATGGCATTGAACTAGTAGCGAATTCAATTAAAATGGTAACAAAACTTAGGAACACGGTCATTAAAGTTGAACTAAATACAATTCTTTTTGTAACTAAAAATTCTTTTTCTGAATGATTTAGCTTCCAGTACACAAAATAAACAATTATCCCAAATAGAATTGAACCAACCCAACTAAGTAGACCAATTTCCGTGACCAATTTTCCCCAATCAATAATCCAAAAATATAAAATAATTAAATGAACAATAACTAAAGGTACTGAAATTATTAATAATAGTTTTTTTAGCATCCTATCCCTCCAATACACTATTATACTATTATTCAATAATTAACCAATACCTTTCTTGTCCATCAGCTGCATTTTTTAAAAGAATCTTTTCTTAACCTTGACTCTTATTTGTATATTTAGACAATATAATCTCAGCTCTCTCCTCTCTTGCGCTTTCAATATCTACGGTGCAATCACCTTTTGAGTTAGGTTCATCTAAGAAACCAAGTAGCTCTTCAGCTGATAATAATTGCTCGTTATTTTTCTCCTGCATACTTTCCCTCCTCTCCATAATTAACTATAGGTCTCGTTCTCATTTTCTATATAGAATACACTGACTTCTTTTTCGTCTACATTTATAAAATGATTTCTCTCTCTTGGAGACAAACCTCTAAGTTCGCCTTTTACCTTCCCTATAAGTCCAGCTTTCTTTTTGCCTATTTCCCATGCATACAAGTTATCAGGTCGGCTATATCTAGCATGAAAGTATGCGTAGTTTCCCCTCACGCATATAGCTTTAGAACCTTCACATACATCCGGAACTTGATAGCTCTTAAGTTGGTTATTTATATGGTCCCAATGAGTGAGCTCAAAATCTCCATATGCATACATCCATACAGAAGAACCTTTACCTCTACATAATGCATAGCAATCGTCTATACCAGGTTTATCTTCTTCTAGGTCACTATAATATCTTTTTAATGGATTACCCTTTAAAGAGAAGAATACAAGCCCCTCAGTTGATATTCCGTCCCCATATACACCTTCATCAAAGTAACCTACCCACATACCCTCTTTGTTAACTTGTACATCGGATATGGCATCTCCGCAATGAAAAGAAGTAATTAGAGTTCCATTTATATAATGAATAAATGCATTGTGCTGCTTCCCCTTACATCTTGTATCAACCAGTATAAATTGAGAATTATCTACCCAGCGAACAAGTGGATAATGAATACTAAAGCTAGCTTCTATTGGTGTTCCATTTATAACTACCCTATATTTGTTCTTTTCCTTGGTAACCAAGATTAAACCATATTTATCATGCCAGTCAGCATCAATAATCACACATGCTTTCTTGTCATCAGGAATTTTATATAATGATTCAGTTATTATGTTCATATTAGCACCTCTTATAAATTAATTAGCTGTGAAAGGATTTTAGTATTACCCACTCAAATATATATAAAAGGTGGGATATTACATGAAAAAATTATTTAAAGACCTTTTGTATGGATTCCGATTTGCTTCTTTCTGGGCAATATTAATAACTAGTACTATAATTGTTCAGTTTTTAAGCGACAGCTTTTGGTATAAGTTTTTTGCAATTACTTGGCTAGTTTTAGTTGCAATGGTAACTGGTTTGTTTTTAAAAAGAAGTTCATAACTCCCTTAATTATTCTATAAATCTACTAACTAGTACAAAACCTCCAAAAAGTTTTAACCAATAATTAAATTGCATGGTAGTATGTATCAAAAAAATGGAGGTTTTTAATTATGTTCTTAACATTTTTAAACAACTACACAAACGAAATTTTGGTAACTTTACAATTTGCTTTCATTATTACATTTTATAGTGTAACTAGAATGAAAATAAGAAAAAAGTTTGCCGCTAAGTTATAAGACATATAAAAATATAAAAGTACCTATGCTCATACAATAATGTGTGATATAGGTACTTCTTTTTATAAGCCTCCTGTTTGTTTCCACCATTGGGGATAGGTTTCCCACCATTCTTCCGCTTCTTCTAAACAACTCAAAGCCTGGTGAGCAACTTCATTGGTGGTATGCTCGGTGAATTCAAAGGATTCGTTAAATTGTATACCAATTCGTGGTCTTACATTAATGACATCATGATTAATGCTATGTACTTTTACTGTTTGAACGTCTTCATATTCACCGTATACATTTGTGTAACCAGCGGAACTACACTTAGAAATTTCAATATAAAAGGTTCCTCCCCATCTACTAAACACAAACATTAGTAGGTGTAATTCTGAACCTTCTGTTCGTCTGAAGTGTGGGAAAGAACCTTTAAAGCCGTTTTTTCTTAAAACAGGAACTAATATCTCTTTTAAAGATGCTATGATTGCATCTCTTTCTTTTGACATAGTTATCCCTCTCCTAAAAACTTAACTTAATGAATAACCCCAGTATCTATAGGAGCCGCTAAACGTCTATGTAAATCTTCTAGAATTGCTTGGCTTAAATTTTTATCTGTATCCTTTGTGGAAGAAGCTAACATTTCAATGCTACCAGGAGCTTCTGCGAATTCTGGTTGTACCATATCGGAATAAACAAGTTCGGAAGCTACTGTCTGAATAATAATGCTTACCTCTATATCATTTGAACCTTTGTTTAACTTAATGCTTACCGAGATAGTTTTTGCATTGTCGTTAAAACTTTTTTTCATTCCAATTTTATAGCCATAACTCTTCCAATTTTCAATAAAAGCGGCAATTTGCATACGGAATATTTGCATGTCTAAATCTGATAACATATCCGTACCTCGTTTCTTAAGTAGTAAGCTAATTATACTATATTTAACCAATAGCTCCTAATAATATTAGAAACCTATAACTTAAGAGATTTACACTGTTAATTAATAATGCTAGCTTTTATCTAATTTTATCAAAGTGAGTTTTCCATAAATCTTTACACCTTCCAAAACAAAATTTTCTCCCTTTAAACTCCGGATGTACTTTATCAATATACAAAGGTAGGTCACAGTATCCACATGTCTCAGTTGCGCCACGTTTTTGTAGTTCTTCGTTAATCTTTTTTAGCAAATGTTTTTCTGTTTCATATTCATCGTTCCCGGAGCCTATACCTTCATCTACCGCTGCTGAATATGTACGGATTATATCTACTAATTCATTTGTTGTAAAAAACATTTTAACCAATCCTTTCTAATATAAAAAATTGCTTATAAATAAAAAACAAAAGGCTATGAGGAAATATACTCAAAAGCCTTTTGTTTAAGACATTATCACTTAGGACTTAGTTAAAGCGTCCGTACCCTAGTAATCTAGTTTTCCAATATGTACTGTTCATATCGCCAATAGATACTCCGTGACTTGAACCTGCGTTTAAAAACTTGTTATCTCCTAAGTAAATACCCATATGAGATGGTCCTACACGATATGTATTTTTATAGAATACTAAGTCTCCCACTTGTG
>Ga0209463_1000743_pt1 | contig 22728 bp, 24 predicted proteins | sample AgamicMgSfrz_FD_187169 | JGI IMG/M metagenome (GOLD analysis project Ga0209463, IMG submission 187169) | Agave microbial communities from Guanajuato, Mexico - Mg.Sf.rz (SPAdes) (version 2) | ecosystem: Host-associated > Plants > Phyllosphere > Phylloplane/Leaf | place: Guanajuato, Mexico... | reverse complement strand
CATGTAGGGCGCATTCGGGAAAAATTAAAAAAAGGTAAACTGTCAGAGGTACCAATTGAAACGATTTGGGGAAGCGGTTATCGCTTTAATAGTTAAATGGAATGTTTCACATGAAACATTTAGTTAGTTTTTAAAGAACCTAGTATGAATAATTGCTAAGAAATTTGTTTTTCCTCCCAAAGGTTAGGCGGTTACTATATAGTTGGCTTAGATTAGATGAGTTCGGTATGTACCGAACTCATTTTTTTTGCCTTTTTCTGTTGCCAATTCTAGTGCTAGAGGGGGTTACAGATTACAAATTATATTCGTAAATAAGTGAATTATTGTGATGAAGGATCCTCGCCTCTTTTTGGTACTTTTAGAACAATTCTAAACATATTCTTATAAAAGAAAATGGGAGGAGGTCAAAACAGTGAAAAAAGTTAAAGTTGGTTTACGGCCGATTGTAAGTAAGATAAATTTACCCACTGTGTTGAAAACTGCTGTACTTCCAGGTGACTCTGTTGAAAGATTATTTATTACAACCCAGGTGGGAGAGATTTTTTACATAGTTAACGGAGGTATTAGGACCTTTTTAGACATTCGTCTGCAAATCATAAAATTAGGTACTAGTGGCGGATATGATGAAAGAGGACTGCTAGGACTGGCCTTTCATCCTAATTTTAGTTATAACGGTTTATTTTACCTACATTATTCTGTGGCTGGAACACAAGGGCCAGGTGTTCAACTTGAAGATTTCAAACCAGATCCGTGTAATCCTAAAACTTTAAACTTAAGGTGGTCAAATAGAGAATCCCAATTTGACCATATAGATACGGTAGAAGAATGGAGCTTGCAATCTAGTAGTCATCCTAAAAAAGTACGGACATTGCTTAACATAAGAAGGCCTTTTTCAAACCATAATGGTGTCAATAGTTTAAACTTTTCACCTGAAACAGGAAAACTTGTTTTAACAACCGGAGATGGTGGATCAGGCTATGATCCATTTAATTTGAGTCAAGATGATATGGAAATTGCCGGTAAAATTATTGAGATTGATATAAGTAAGAATACATATATCAACAATCCACCTGTCATAACGCGTTTTAATGAGATGCCTCCATCCATGCAGGATATGCTCACGGTTATGGCCAAAGGGGTCCGAAACATACCAGGTATTTCGTTTCAAAGGTATTATAACCAGGTTGTAAAATATGCAGGCAATGTGGGTCAGGATTTAGTCGAGTCGATTTATGCGTTCATAGACTATAAGCCGTTAGCGGTAACTCAGCTTGTTAAAGCTTATAATGTCCATTCTAAGTCCAACCAAAAAGGATTGATAAATTTTGGTTGGCGCGGATGGGAAGGGGATTTTCCTACTTCAATTATCAGAAACTGCACTAATAACTCAGCAAATGATGAGAAAATATTTGCTTATTACAATGAAGCAGCCATGCTTTCGGGAAGGCGACTTCCGCCATTATCCAGTTATTTTCATGATGATAAAAGACCTGATAGGTTTAGTGGTACAGCACTTACTGGCATTCAGCCATATATGGGTAATGAAATTCCAGATTTAACAGGAAAAGTTGTTTTTACTGATATAGCACAGAAAGGTTCTCAACTGAAAAGAGGTGTTCTAGCCTATACAAGTGTCAAATCCTTTGGCAGACAAAACGACTTTAACGTGGTTCAAACTGATTACGACTTTGGGTCTCAAGCAGCAAATTATGTTAGCTTGGGATCAAACCTAAGTCAAACCAAGCTATATTTAGGAGTTTATGGCTCTATGAAGGTGGCTGATTATAATCAAGGGACTGTTTTTGAAATAGTTCCATGACTGTTGAGATTTAATTTTACTAGCTAGTAAACACGCTTTAATCTTTTAAAAATGACCAAAGCAATTTCAATCCATAACCAGCTATAAAGGAAACAAAAGAAAAAGATAATCCCAGTTGTAAGATAGGAAAAGGAACCTGAGAGGGCTGGACCTAAAATTGGATAGCGCAGGAAAAATAGCAGGATGCTGATGCCTATCATTAAGGAAAAAGCTCCAGCTGCAATAATACTTATTCTGTGTTTAAGGAAATAAAAGGCTGTTCCTATGCCAAGTCCTAACAATCCTGTTGTAAAAGGAAATACAATTAGTTCAGTTGGCTGCAGAATGAATAACAATATAATTGTTTGAAAATAAACCAATAATCCAAATGGAACGGAGAGCATAGAAAATAACAATATAGGTGCCGTGGCAAGTGGGCTGAAAAGGTATCCGATACCAGGGAAAAGACCGCCAGCTGCTTGGAAAACAGCTGCAATACAAGCAAAAATTGCCCCTAAAATGAGCTTTTTCGTTTTTTTATGGTTTTTGAATGTTCTTTTAGCTAAACGCACTTCTTCAGAAATAGGCTTGAAATAATACATCATATCACCTCCATTCTTTATGCTTCCATACATTATATATAAGAGGTGAAACGAATATTAATAAATATAAACATCTAAACCCAAGCAGACCAAACTGGCCTCCTTGGGTTTATTTAATTTAGGCGGTAAGGACAAAGATTTATTCTATCTGTACAGACTCTATTGGCGTCAACTTCCATAGACTGTAGTGACAGAAATCTGTATTTCAAAATCGTTAACATGTCATTCTGCAGTGTCTCAATCATGTTAAGTCGTTAATCTGAAAAGAGGGATATTATGTATCATTATTATAGAACCACTGAAAATCAGCCGAATATTATTTCATTTGCACGTGGTGATGTAAATGGTGATAGAGTACCTGATAATGTTTATTTAACCGGTATAAAGACTTCGGATAGTCCTTTTATTCAAAATATTATTCTTCATATTCAAGATGGAAGAACTGGCGAGGTAAAAAGTGTGCCTCTTCGTGAAAATGCTGGCTATAATCCTACTTTATTTTTAGGTGATTTTACTGGGGATGGAATAGACGATATGTTTATTAGCATTGCGACTGGCGGCAGTGGGGGAATAATGTACCATTATATTTATTCTTCCGCAGGAAATACTGTTAAACTGCTGTTTGATTTCAATATATATAATGAACAATATCAATACGAGGTTACGTATCTAGACAATTATAAAGTAAAGGTTGTCAGTAAGTTTAATAGTAAAAAGTATTTGATAGATATCTCTACAAGAGATGCAGCCTATTTAAATGAAATTTATGACCAAAATGGTAAATTGAAAAGCCCTATTACCGGTTTTGTGAATCCACTAAGCGGTTTATACCCTGTCGATTTTGATTCAAATAATGTGTATGAACTATTAGCCTACCAAAAAATTGCTGGCAGATATAATGCTGATTCATTAGGATATGTTTTGAATACTTTAGGGTGGCTAGATAATAGATTTGTGTTGCAGAACCAGTATACAGCTATATTTGGTTATTAATCATGATTTTGAAAGAGGCCGGCGTGTTCACTAACAATAATTTAATTTTCAATCCATGAAAAGCAAATTGATTGTGCTTTTCCGAGTGAATGACTTTTCACTCTATCAGCTATTTAGTTAAGGCTTATTCATAGTCCTTTGCAGAACTGGACTACGGGGTACTCGAAGCATTGCAGGCAAACTGGTGGCAAATAATCTTTCAAGCTGTCATTCCTTCCTCGCTCACCTATATTATTTCGTGGACATTCTTAAGGTTTGAAATAGACTTTGCAGTTGCAGTGGCAATGGGGGCAGCAGCGGGTATTGGATTTGAAATGTTCATGGCAAGCAATTTTTATTTGGATATTAGAGAAATAGGAGCAATCACATATTTTATTTTGGCTATTGCTGTTCTTTTGGAACTGGTAGCAATACGGTTAAAAGGAAAGCTAAAGGTTAATAGGTAATCTTCACCTGAGAAATGCACTTAACTCGCCCTTTTTCCCTTATATTAAAACGTAAAGATGATTCTTATAAAGTAGGAATCATTTTTTTATGCCATTTATATGTTAAAATTATGTCAATTAAACTAGATGATAATATAAGTTTTAGAAAGCGGGATATGTATGTATAAGGTTGGTGTTGTAGGCCCAATGCGATCTGTTGAGAGAATATTACTTTATGCAAAAGAGCTCGAATCAAATCTCTCATTTGTTGGCTACTCTTACGATATTGTGAATGAAACAATGGATATAATGGAAAGGCATCATCAAGAAGTGGATTTTTGGCTGTTTTCAGGCTATATCCCTTATAAAATTGCACAACAATCTAAATATTTTTCAAAAGATAGAATGGAATATATTTATACGACAGTAAATTCGTTTTATCGTGGTGTAGTAGAGACGAGTTATGAAATAGGCAAATTAGCGAAGGATGTAAGTATAGACATATTACATATACCAGAAAATAATTATGCAGAGGAAATGGCTGATTTAGATAAGCTGTTAAATAATGTGTATATTAAAGAATTTACCTCTACTACAGCAATTGGTGAAATTATTGACTACCATCTGGCGCTCTGGAATGAACAGAAAATCGACATGGTCATCACAGTATATCCGACAGTGGAAGAGAAATTAAAAGAAAAAGGCATACCTGTATATTGGACCGGTCCACTTAAATTGGATATTTCCCATACCTTGCAACTGTTTAGTGAAAAAATCCGCACATTTTATTATAAAGAGACCCAAACTACAGCCTTAGTTGTTCAAGTGAAGGATTTTTTTCAAATCAAGATGGCTAATAATAATGGTTATGGAATACATTTTCTGCTATTAGACATGAAAAAAATTATCTTACAACTATGTGAGAAGGTTGATGGGTATTTAATTGATGAAAGCAATGGACGGTTTGTTCTGTTCAGTTCCCGAGGCATTGTCGAGCGGAATATTAATGCAATATTCGAGATGATCGGCAGGTTATCAGCGGAAACAGATCAGCCTTGCTTTGTTGGAATAGGTCATGCCTCGACTGTTTATTATGCAGAAAATTACGCCCACCAAGCTTTACAGCATTTAACATTAAAGAATGCAAAGGGAATTGTTGTTATGCAGGAAGATGGGGAAATAACAGAACTTATTGAAGGAACATCACAAGTCACTTATACAACTCGTGTTCAGGATAAGGAATTAATAGAGAAGCTCAAACAAACGTCGATAAGTGTGAAAATTTTTGCGAAGATCGAAGCAGTCATTAATGATATGAAACTAGAACCGTTTAGCGCAAAAATAATAGCTAAAGAGTTAAATATGACAGAACGTAATGCACAGCGGATTCTTTCAGAATTAGTTAAGGTTAAATTAGTTGAACTTTGCGGTGAGGAAAACCGGCATTCAAGAGGAAGACCTTCAAAGCTGTACAAATTAAGCAAGTAACTAAATAGGATTAAAAGCGGGTACCCCAAATAGAAACTTTTCGGGTGCCCTTTTCTTTTATTTGTCTGAAAGTTGAAAATATAAATTGCAAGCCACGAATATTGGAATTATAATTTACGTATATATAACGAAAAATTCGTTAAAAGGAGGAGTAGTATGGAGGGGAAAATTCTAGAGAAAAAAGTTCGTAAGATGTTAGTAGTTTTACTTTTCTTAGGCTGGGCATTAGGTAATCTTGATAGATATTTAATCAATTATGCTGTTGTGTATATTGGGGAGGACCTTTCCTTATCAGCAACCGAAACCGGTCTGATTTTAAGTTCCTTTTTCCTTGGCTATGCTCTTATGCAATTGCCTGGAGGAATAATGGCTGATAAATTTGGCGCTAAACGGGTCTTGTTAACAGCTGTGATTGTTTGGTCCATCTTTACTGGTCTGACAGCTGTAGCTTGGACATTAAGTATTATGCTGGGAGTTCGCTTTTTATTTGGAATCGGGGAGGGCGGATTTCAGCCTGCTGCATCCAAAGTAATTTCAACCTCATTTCCTGAAAATGAGCGAAGCAGAGTAATGTCTATTATGCTTTCTTCAGCAGGAATTATGGGTATGTTTGTACCAATTCTTTCAGCAGCTTTATTGATTACAATTGGTTGGCGGTTATTCTTTGTGATTGCAGGTTTATTAGGAATAATAATTGCCTTTTTATATTGGAAGTACGTGCCGAAGGACAAAATGGAGCAATCCTCGGATGAAAGGCCGCAAGTAAAAGGGATTTTACAAAATCTATTAAAGATGCGTTTAATGTGGAGTTTAGTTATCTCTTACTTCACGATTTACGCAGTTAACTGGGGTTTAAACTCATGGATGCCGACGTATTTGTCAGATGTACGTGGACTAGATTTAATTTCAATTGGCTGGTTACAAATAATTCCTGGTGTTGTAGCAATTATTGCAATGCTAGGCAGCGGGTTTTTAATTGATCGCTTGGAGCTCAAAGTAAATAAATTTATCGGAGCATTATGTGCTTTGCTTCTCGCAGTCTTCCTTTTGTTAATGTTTAATGCAGAGTCAATCATATTATTTATTACGTATCAATGTATCGTTACACTTTTAGTGACTTTCATAGCATTATTACTGCCGTCTTTTGTGTTAAAAAGAATTCCTTCGAATTATGCTGGAACGGCTATGGGAATGGCAAACACTGGTGGTCAACTAGCAGGTTTTGTTACCCCAACATTAATAGGCTTTATGGTGGATGCCTTTGATGGCTCCTATGAGGCCGCTGTTTGGATGTTAGTAATAATTTCACTTATTTGTGTTGGTTCCATCCTAACAATATCACAAAAAAATCCTACTGCTACGGAGGCCGAAAATGAGTACAGCACATTATAATTCATTTAATATAACAGACTTTATTCAAGCGAAGAAAGATACCTTTATTACTATTAGCGACAAAATATGGGGAAAACCGGAACTGCATTTTGAGGAAAAATACGCCGCATCTGTTATGGAGGAGGCAATGCTTGCAGAGGGGTTTGCTGTTGAGAAAAATATAGCAAACCTAGAAACAGCAGTAATGGGCAGCTTTGGTAATGGTCCAACTGTAATTGCATTTTTAGGTGAATATGATGCCCTGCCATTTTTAAGTCAAAAAGGGGGGATAGCAGAACAGTCCCCCATTAAAGAGAATGGCAATGGGCATGGTTGTGGGCATAATTTGTTAGGAGCAGGAGCATTTGCCGCAGCTGTGGCTGCGAAGGAATATGTGAAAAAGACTAATGCACCATTTACTATTCGTTTTTATGGATGTCCAGCAGAAGAAAATGGTTCAGGTAAAGCTCATATGGTAAAGCATGGTGTGTTTGACGATGTAAATATGGCAATAACATGGCACCCGATGACGAACAATACAACAATGAATTTAAAATCACTGGCAAACTATGCTGTAACCTTTAAATTCACAGGAAAAAGTTCTCACGCTGCAGCAGCTCCGCATCTTGGCCGCAGCGCGTTAGATGCTGTAGAGCTCATGAATGTCGGTGTAAACTATCTTCGTGAGCACATTATTCAGGAAGCACGCATTCATTACGCGGTTACTCACAGTGGCGGAACTTCACCAAATGTTGTCCAGCCATATGCAGAGGTTTCTTATTTGATTCGTGCTCCAAAAAAACAGCAAGTAGTGGACATATATAAGCGGGTTCAAAAAGTAGCACAAGGTGCTGCCTTAATGACAGAAACATCCTTTGAGGAGCAATTTGAAGGTGCGGCATCTGATTTAATTCCAAATGCAACACTTGCTAATGTGATGCAAAAGGAGTTTGAAAGGGCACCGTCTCTTCAGTTTAGCGAAGAAGATTATGCGTTTGCTGAGAGGATTTTTCAATCATTAGATGAAGAAAGCAAGGCTGCAGCATATATGTATATGAATGCTGAGCAAGTGCGCTCAATAGGTGATAAACGCTTAAGTGAACACGTAACACCACTATTTCCAGAGATGGTAATGTATGGGTCAACGGATGTTGCTGATGTTAGCTGGCTTACACCGACAGTACAATGTGCAACAGCATGCTGGGTGCTTGGAACACCACCTCATACTTGGCAAGCAGTAGCTGTCGGCAATACTTCAATTGGACATAAAGGAATGCTTTATGCTGCTGAAATTATGGCTCGCACTGCCATTTCCTGTATGGAGAACCCGTTAATTATAGAAGAGGCAAAGCAGGAATTACAGAATCGATTAAAAGATGAAGAGTACTTCACTCTCATCCCAGAAAACTACAATCGCTAAAAGGTGAGAAAAAGCTGCTATCCAATGGGATGGCAGCTTTTCTCATTGAATGCCGGAGCGAATAAATCGTTCCCGATTCTTCGAATAAGCCTCTTTACATAACCGCTTGACCTCCGCATAGTTTTCGGTACAAACAGCTTCATAAACAGCTTTATTCAATAGATTAGCAGAGTAATGTTTTTGATGAGGTGTTAACTTCCAGTTGATAATGCCGAAGTGGATAAGTTTGTCCTTAACAGAATCCATGATTTGCAGCATTCTTTGGTTATTAGCAGCAGTGATCATGCTTCGTGTGAACATCATGGAAGAGTGTACATAGGAAGGATAATCGTCCTCTACCTCGGCAGCAAGCTGCTGATCTAAGTATGTTTTCAGTTCTTCTATATTAAAAGCGAGACCCTTTTCTATAACAGAATCTACGGAAAACTCCTCTAAAAATAGGAAAACTTCCATTGCGTCTAATATTTCCTTGAAAGAAATTTCTTTAACGAAAATGCCCCTGTTTTTTAGAGATGAAACAAACCCCTCTGATTCTAAACGGGAGATGGCACTTCTGATTGGTGTCCGGCTCATGTTCAGCAATTCAGCTAGTTCATTTTCCGATAAAAGGGTTCCAGGCATATAAACTCCTGTCATGATGTTTTCCCTGATTTTGTTGTAGGCGATGTCAACTAAGGAGGACATATTTCCAATTCCTTTCAAAATAGGATTGCACACTTATATTACCTGATACTTTATGCAACCGCAACAAACAAAAGCTAAGGAATTTACTTACATTAACTTAATAGTTCGTTAATATGGACTTTACGTTAAAGCGTTATTCTATTATTGCATTCAAGTTGTATACAAGTTGCATTCAAAGGAGGTTTTCTTTTCCGGCAGTTGTTTTGGTGTTCAAGTTCTTATAAATAGTAGATGCGGCCAAAAAGGAAAAAAAACGAAAATTTCAGGAGGAAATAATGAAAAAACTTCTTTCATTTTTAGTGATTATGCTTATCGCAACGGGGATTTTAGCAGGCTGTGGAACAAGCAGTTCGTCAGGTTCTGCAAAACAGGATAAGTTTGTTATTGCCTATCTGCCACAGGAATCAGATGAACAAATGCAAAAAACATACAGTAATTTTGAAAAAGAACTGTCAGAAAAGATTGGTATCAAGGTAGAAGCATATCAGGCCAACAGCTATAATGCTGCAATTGAAGCAATGAAGAATAATAAGGCTGATATGGCTATGTTTGGTCCGTTTTCATACATAGTTGCTGAAGAAAGAGCCGATGCAGAGCTTATTGCTAACCTAAACAATCCAGAATTAGAGGGACAAGCACCATCTGTTATTGTCGTTCCTAAAGATTCAGAAATTAAAACAATCGCAGACCTTGAAGGTAAAACAATTGGATTTGCTGATCCTGTATCCACGACAGGTCATTTACTGCCAAAATCAACAATTGTTAAAGAGTTAGGCATTGGTGTAGAGGAACTGGAGAAAAGCTTCTTTAAAAGCGTACAATTTGCCGGAGGACATGATAAAGCCCTTATTGGGGTTGTGCGCGGTCAATATGATGCAGCTGGGGTTTCTGCAATGATGCCTGCAATGCTTGAGGAGAAAGGGATTATTGAAAAAGGTTCCTATCGTGTTATTGCAGAATCGGAAGCAATTCCTGTAGGAGCGCCATTTGCGGTAAGAAGCGGCTTAGATCAGGAAATGAAAGACAACATAAAAGAATTTTTATTGAGCTATGATGATCCTCAGTATTTTAAGAATATTCTCGGTACTGAAAATGCAAAATTTGTTGAAGCAACTGACAGTGAATATGACCAATTGCGGGATATTGCTGAAATGCTTAACTTAAGTCCAGAGCAATTATTGGAAAGTTAAGGAGGAGAATATATGTCAGCACGTAATAATGCTTCATTGAAAGCAGCTGAAATGCGAAGAATGAAGGGTACCTTGTCCCTCCTATTCTTCGCCATCTTGATTGGTCTTTCCGTTTGGTTTGTGGAAATGGATATCTTTGAGCTCGTACAAAGCATACCTTTATTTTTTCAATTTTTATTTACTGATTTTTTCCCTCCGAATATTACGGATCTAGGCACATATCTTGGACCTGTTGTTGATACACTTATCTTTGCTGTAGTGACAACATGTTTGTCATCCTTTTTGGGAATTGTCATTGGATTTTGTATGGCACATAACACGACACCCCATTCATCTGTTCGGCTTTTTTTAAGAGGTGTTATTGCCTTTTTAAGGAATATTCCCTTCTTAGTATGGGCTTCTATTTTGGTTGTTATATTCGGAGTTGGAACGATGCCGGGGCTGTTTGCGCTAGTCCTGTTTGGGACAAGCTTCTTATCCCGAGTCTATGCAGAATCAATTGAGGAGCTGAATAAGGACGGAATGGAAGCTCTTGATGCCTGTGGTGCATCCTATTTCCAAAAGATTAAGCATGGAATTATTCCGCAGTTCTTGCCAAGCTTTTATTCATGGACGCTTTTTATGTTTGAAATTAATATCCGTGCTTCTGCCATTCTTGGTCTAGTAGGTGCAGGAGGAATGGGAAGCATCTTGAAGCAAACGATGGATCTGTTTCAATACGGCAAAACCTCTACGGTTATTGCCATAATGGTTATCCTCATTTTAATGGTCGAGTATGTGACAAATCGGGTAAGGGAGAGATTAATTTAACATGTCAAAAAGCCAAATGCCTATCCCTGAAACATTATTAATGAAAGAAAGTATGTTAACAAAGAAAAAAATTCCAATTGCTCATAAACAGACGAAGAGGCAGCAACAATATTTTTTCACTACAGTCGGAATCCTGTTTATTGTGTGTTTACTGCAGATAGATATAAGCTTCTCCCAATTTCAGGAGGGAGTGGCAAGAATTCCATCTGTTCTGTCCATGATGCTGCAAATGTCCTTCACTGAATTTCCTGGATTGGCTAGTGAAATGGTTGTTTCCTTAGTGACAGCATTTCTAAGCCTTGTCCTTAGCATTGTATTTGCTGTTGTTCTTGCATTTCTGGCAGCAAGAAATACTACCCCAAATAGACACATTGGGATGCTGCTCCGTTTCTTATTTATGATTATCCGTGCCATACCAGCTACTGTTTGGGTCTTAATTGCTGTAGCCAGTATTGGATTTGGAACAATGGCAGGTGTATTAGGTCTTATTTTCCCAACCTGTTCATACTTAGTAAAGTCTTTTTCCGCTCAAATAGAAGAAGTGGGCCAAGAAACAATTGAAGCTTTGCAATCAGTCGGCGCAACATGGTGGCATATCGTTTTTAGGGGTCTAATTCCTACATTACTTACTAGCTTTTTAGCAATTACAGCTTTTCGATTCGAAATGAATGTAGCGGAATCAGTTATTTTAGGGATGGTTGGTGCTGGAGGCATAGGATTGTTAATCCAAGGTTATATCTCCTTCTATGAGTTCAGCAGTCTTAGTCTAGGTATATTAATGGTTTTTATTACGATGTTTTTGCTTGAATTTATGACAACCCAAATTCGCAGGCGCATGTCCAATTAGGAGGATTATGATGGAGAGTATCCTTAAAATTACAAATCTAGCAAAAAGATATAATGGTGGCACGCTAGCATTAACAGATATTAATCTTGAAGTGAAAAAGGGTGAATTTATTGCGGTAATTGGACCAAGCGGTGCAGGAAAATCAACTTTGCTTCGCTGTATCAACCGCTTGATTGAGCCGACAGAAGGATCAATCGAATTCCTTAATCAGCGTATAGAAAAAGCAAGCAAAAATGATCTGAGAAAAATCAGATCAAAAATGGGCATGATTTTTCAGCATTATAATTTGATCTACCGATCAAGTGTCCTTGAAAATGTTCTTCATGGACGCTTAGGTTATATGAGCTCAGTTGCTGGAGTTTTTAATCGTTATCAAGAGGCTGATAAAAGAGAGGCAATTATGCTCCTTGAAAAGGTAGGGTTAGAAGCGGAAATCTATAAGCGGGCGGATGAGCTGTCAGGAGGACAAAAACAGCGTGTTGGGGTTTGTCGTGCTTTGGCGCAGAATCCAGAACTTATATTGGCAGACGAACCGATTGCTTCCTTAGATCCTAAATCTTCAGCTGTTGTAATGGATGCCATTTATAAAAACTGCAAAGAGCAAGGAATTGCCTGTTTAGTAAATCTCCATCAAGTTGATGTTGCTAAAAGATATGCAACAAGAATTGTAGCAGTAAAAGCAGGGACAATTATTTTTGATGGTCCAGCAGGTGAATTGACTGATGATATGATCAAATACCTTTATGAAGGAAAAGAACAAGAGATGTTTGAGCAAGCCAACTAAACCAAAAGAAAGGGTGTAAGTCTTTATGAAAAATCAAGATTTGGTAGCAAGTCCAAAGAGCAGAATTATCCCATTTGAAGGTATTCGCAATTTCCGCGATATGGGCGGATATAAAACAACAGATGGAAGAACAGTTAAATATGGAGTTTTTTATCGGTCGGCAGAGTTGACGGGGATGACTGAAAAAGATAAAGAGATATTTAGCACACTTGGGATAAAGTATATCTTTGATTATCGCGATGATGGTGAGGCTTTAGTTAAACCAGATCCTGTTATAGAGGGTGTCATAAACGAGAGGATTCCTGCTATTGCAGGGGAAGTGCAGGGGCTTGTTCAATCAATGGAAGATATAGTGAAAAGTGAATTGTTCAAAAATATAAAAGTATCTGGATTGGCTGAGATGTACGGCAAAATGGTATTAAGTAATCGTTCTTATAAAAGGTTATTTAAGGTAATCCAAAACCCGGAGAATTTAGGAATATTACATCACTGTGCAGCGGGAAAGGATAGAACTGGTGTGGGAGCTGCTCTTATCCTTTCAGCGTTAGGTGTTCCAAAGGAAACGATAATAGAAGACTATCTAATTACAAATGATACAATGCGTGAGTTTCATGAAATGGTAAAGGCAGAGTTGGCAGGGCAGCTGAAAGACGAAGAAATGCTCCTGTTTGATGCTATGATGGCAGCTAAAGAGGAATATTTGCAAGCAGTATTTACAATTATTGAGGAAACCTATGGAGATATGGATATTTATTTTGAGAGGGAAATGAATTTAACTGCTGCGAACAGGACTGCATTACAAGATCTATGGTTGGATTAAGTATTTCTGAAAAAGGCCTTGTGAAAGGGTCTTTTTTTGTTGATTAGTTATTTTGTCTTAGCTCTTTTAAGTCTATTACCTAAATTATGACAATAAACGATATTGAAATCAAAAATGAAAACGTTTACTATTAGGTAGTATATACATGTAATAGCAATAATTACTGAGGAGGCTGAGATGAAATGAATGCAATTACAATTGTAATTGGAACGATGTGTTTTTTAATGATTGCGTATCGTTTATATGGTACTTTCATGGCGGTTAAGGTAATGAAGCTAAAGGAAATGGAAGAAAGAAAAAAAACTCCTGCTCATGAGCTGAATGATGGGAAGGATTATGTGCCGACAAATAAATGGGTTACGTTTGGACACCATTTTGCGGCAATTGCAGCAGCTGGTCCGCTTGTTGGTCCAATCTTAGCTGCACAATTCGGTTATTTGCCAGGACTTCTCTGGCTGTTAATTGGTGCTGTCGTCGGGGGAGCTGTTCATGACGCGGTTGTGCTTATGGCTTCCATGCGTAAACAAGGAAAGTCTCTTTCCGAAGTAGCCAAGGAGGAACTAGGCCCAGTCGCCGGTTTCTGTACAGGACTTGCGATGCTGTTCATCATTACAATTACGATGGCAGGTCTGTCAATGGTTGTCCTTCATGCCCTTGAACGAAATCCATGGGGAACATTTGCAGTAGGAATCACTATTCCGATTGCAATGGGTGTCGGATTATTTTATAAAAAGACAGGAAATTTAAAGTTAGCTAGTACAGTGGGCTTTATTCTCCTTATGATTGGCGTCTTTATCGGTCCTTCTATCCAAGAAACTGCATTAGGAGAGTTTTTGACATTGGATTCAAAAACATTGGCGATCATCTTGCCGATTTATGCTTTTTTTGCAGCTGCTCTGCCAGTATGGCTGCTATTAGCACCAAGGGATTATTTAAGCAGTTTTATGAAAATTGGTGTTTTTATTGCTTTAATTATTGGTGTCTTCATTATAAATCCTGATGTACAAATGCCTGCCTTCACTGAATTTATTCACGGCGGAGGACCAATCATTGCAGGACCCGTTTGGCCGTTTATTTCTATTACAATTGCTTGTGGTGCCATTTCTGGTTTCCATGCCTTCGTAGGATCTGGCACAACACCGAAAATGCTTGATCGCTGGCAGGATATTAAAATAGTTGGATTTGGCGGAATGCTTGTTGAGTGTTTAGTAGCAATTATGGCCTTGATTGCAGCTGTTTCACTGCACCCAGGGGATTATTTTGCTATTAACTCAACACCAGAAGTTTTTAAAACATTGGGGATGTCTGCTGTTCATTTGCCTGAACTAAGTCAGGAAATTGGTTTGGATTTGGAAGGCAGAACTGGGGGGGCAGTTTCCTTAGCTGTCGGAATGACCTATATTTTCACCAGCATTTCTTGGTTTGAAAACTTAGCACCGCATTTCTTTCAGTTCGTAATTATGTTCGAGGCTGTCTTCATTTTAACAGCTATTGATGCAGGTACTCGAGTGGCACGCTATTTGATTCAAGACTTTTTTGGCGAGGTATATAAGCCGCTGAAAAGGGTGGATTGGATGCCAGGGAATATCTTTGCCAGTGCATTAGCATGTTTAGCTTGGGGTTACTTATTATATTCTGGAGATATCGGCTCTGTTTGGGCGCTCTTTGGAGTATCAAACCAGTTGATGGCATCAATCGGCTTGATTGTAGGAGCAACTGTCATCCTTAAAATAGCTGATAAACGCTCCTATATGTTAACTTGTCTCATCCCGCTGGCCTATCTGTTCGCTACAGTTAATGTGGCAGGCTATTGGATGATTACAAATGTCTATTTGAATCCAGAAGCGGCTGGATATAATGTCGTAAATGGAGTATTGTCGATTATCATGCTCATTCTCGGAATTATTATTGTAGTAGCAGCAATTAAGAAGTGGGTGGAAATTTGGAAGACTCCTAGCTTAAGAGGAGATAAGTATCTTTCTGCATAATATAGAAGGGAGTCTGCCTGCAATTCTTGCCGGCAGGCTCTTCTAATTTAATGGCATTAGTTTAATTGCCGAAGGACAAGCATTCTGTTATTATTTAGATGTCTAAATAATAGTGTAATATGCTGTTAAAGATAGAAGGCTAGGTATTATATTTAGATATCTAAATAAATGGATAGGTAGGAGTGAGTTTAAAGATGGGAAGATTAGAAAACAAAGTGGCAATCATCACGGGAGGAGCATCAGGCATTGGAGAATGCATGGTGGATTTATTCCACCGGGAAGGTGCAGTTGTGATAGCTGCAGATGTCAATGAGGCGGCGTTAGGAAAGGTAAGCCAAAAGGAAAATGTCTATGGACTAAAGTTAAATGTAGCTTCCGATGAGGATTGGCAGGCTTTAGTAAAAGAAGTGGTAGCGAAGTTTGGAAAGATTGATATTCTCGTAAATAATGCAGGAATTTCTTCTGAAAAAATGTATCAGGATATTAATTTTGATGATTGGCATAAAATGCTTTCCATTAATGGATATGGTCCATTTGCTGGGATTAAGCATGTTGCTCCTTACATGGCAGTTCAAAAGAAAGGGGCTATTGTCAATATTTCATCTTATACAGCTCAAATTGGTCAAGGGTTCAATCATTACTCTGCATCTAAAGGCGCAGTTCGTGCTATCTCTAAAGCAGCGGCTACAACCTTCGGGCATGATGGAGTACGTGTGAATGCGCTTTTTCCAGGGATCATTGAAACACCAATGACACAGTCCTTGAGTACTTCTAGGGATCTGCTTGGCAGATTGATTCAAGCAACACCACTTCAACGGCTAGGGCAGCCTAACGACATAGCGAAAGCCGCCTTGTTCCTAGCATCAGATGATTCTGATTACATTACAGGTGCTGAATTAGTGATTGACGGTGGATTCTCAGCTCAATAGTAATGTATGATAAGAGAGCCCCTGAATTGTATCAGGGGCTTTTAACACTTATCGAAAGCAGGGATATGATTTATGGAAGAACAGACTATTTTCGAGATCATCCATAACATGGACAAGGTTACAAATAATCTAATCATTAAGTGGAATAAAATGTTTAATGAGGATCTTGGCATATCCCATATTCTTGTTCTCAGCCACCTGGAGAAAAAGGGAGATAGCCGTCCATCCGATATTGCCAAGGCTTTAGGTTTGACTCCACCCACTTTGACACATTTATCGGAAAAATTAGTGCATAAGGGATTAGCCATAAGAGTTGTAGATGAGTCTGACCGTCGGATTATTTATTTGAGAATTACAGAAAAAGGTAGTGCGATAGTAGTTAAAGCCAACCAAGAGGGGAAAATGCTCCGCCGAAATCTGTTTGAACAGCTGACAGAAGAAGAAAGATTGCAGCTATTGAAGATTTTCGAGAAGCTGAATGATGCTCAAACTTAGGAACAGGAAAAAAGACGAATAAAAAAGTCTCTTATTCGTCTGCTGAATAAATCCATGTATATATGTTAAATTAATAGCCTTGCATCGTTTGATTCAATTCATCTGCTAATTCGGCTACTTTAGAGCCAGCTTCACCAATTTCCTTTAAAATATCAGAGAAATTGCCCATTTCTTTATTATTCTGCTCATTTTTTTCGGTGCTCACGATACTTGCTGACAGGATTTCGTCAAAGCTGTTCACTGTCTCTTGAACATTATGGTTTGCTGATAATGTTTTGGAATTCACTTCACTTATTTGTTTTACAACATCTTCAATCTGCTTTGTTGTGGAAAGAACTAAGCTAGTTATATTGCTTGATGACAGTTTGGTTTGCTCAGCCAGTTGTCTTACCTCCGCTGCTACGACTGAAAAACCTTTTCCGTGTTCCCCGGCTCTTGCAGCTTCTATAGCAGCGTTTAAGGCAAGAAGGTTTGTTTGCTCCGCAATGGTTGTTATTACTGCCACGATATCGCCAATCTCCCGTGAGTTAGCTTCAAGGGAACCGACACTAGATTTAATTTCATTTACACTATCCTTCAGTGCAACAGTCTCTTCAATAACTTGATCGAGTTGCCTTCTGCCTTTTATAGAAGATTCTGATGTTGTGATGGAGGATTTCAATCCTTCATCCAGTTCTGTTTTCATGCTTTCTGAGCGGATGACAACATCTGCTACTGATGCGCCAACCTCCTCTGACATGGCTGCAAGCTCTTCGGTAATAGAACCAATTGTTTCTTTTACTTGCAGCTTTGCTTCCATTTCCTTCTTAGCAGCAGCTTCATTTTGCAGCTCTTGCAGATAGGCAAGGCATAGCTGCAGCTCAAGATTATATATTTTCGTAGTGACATTGGCAGCTAGCATTAGGCTGTCGACATCATCACTATACACTTCTTTTAAAAGGTCGAGGATGGTGCTAACAAACACAGCGTTTGTACAAAGATACCAACGAACCTCTACACCTACCGCTAAATAATATTTAGATATATTCCATCTTCTTTCTGCGAATTGGTCATCTATGACTCCGTCAAAGAAGCCAATTACATATTCTTGACATCCTGCCAAATCTACTCCGATTGAAGTCATGTCCACTACCTTGCGTATGCCAGGATTAGCGTGATGATAAATAGGATTATAGATTGTCTCAATATTTTTTCGAATAAGTGGCTGAAGAACTCGTGCTACAGCTAAATCGTCCAATGTGAGATTTATTACTTCCATCTGCTTAATTAAATTCGGCTCTTTTTTGACATCTATTAATACATTATCAAGTTCCTGTTCAGCAGCTTCTCTTAAACTAGCAGCTTTTTGTTTTTTTGTGAAAATATTCATGGTTACCACCCCTGTAAAAATTAAAACATCCGATCTATTAGAAATTATTTACATGTAATTTATCGGTAAAAAATAATTATTTTTAAATAGTAGCGCAATTTTCATTTCTCTCTTGTGAGAAACTCTTGAAATATATTTTTGTTTTCACCATCTTTTCACTAAAGACTACTAAACTACAAATAACAAAAGGAAAGGTGGAATGAAAACAATGAATGCTAGAGTTAAAAAAAGTATTTTCTGGAGTGTACTAATTGCCTCCCTCATAATGGCAATTAGTCTCATCACAAATCTGATTGGAGGGGCTGCCGCACTTGCTCACGGACATGGAATGGGCGGAGGCATACGACAAGGCGGATTTGGCAATGGGCAAATGATGGGTGGCTTCCACCATGGACCAGGCATTTCTTGGCTGGGCTTCTTATTCTTTGTAATCATAGCAACTGCTGTTATCACGATTTTGGTTAAATTTCTCAAGAGGAAATCACAATCATCATCTACAGAACACTTCATTAATAGTTCAGATATGAATACACCTAAGCCGTCAGTGAACTTTAATAACGCTTCTATCTTAGATGAATGGGAAAAAAATAACACAAATACTAAGGAGAGATTATAAAATGGGTATTTTTAAAAGAGTAAAAACAATTGCGAGTGCTGATATTAATGGCTTACTGGATAATATGGAAGATCCGATTGCGATGTTAAATGAATATACGAGAGAAATGGAGCAGGAGCTTGGCAAAGCGCAATCTGCTTTATCCCGTCAAATTTTCGTAGAAAATAAACAAGCTGCACTAATTGGACAAACAAAGGAATTAATTAGTAGAAGAACACGTCAAGCTAAGCTTGCTATCGAAAAGGGTGAGGAAGGGATTGCAAAACTTGCAGTTACAGAAAAAATCAACCACGAGAATCAGCTTAGCGTGTATGAGCAGCAGTTAGAAGCAATAAAGGAGCAAACAAATGTCTTAAAGGATAAGTACAATGAACTTCAAGTAACATATAATGAGCTTCAGCATAAGAAGATATTGCTAGCATCCCGTGCAAATGTGGCAAAATCAATCAAGCAAATCCAAAAGGTTTCAAGCACTTTTAACGCAGACAATGTAGTAAGAGGAGTAACAAGGGCAGAGGAGAAAATCTTGTTCATGGAAGCAGAAGTACAAGCAGGAGGTTTTACGAAAAATCCGTTGAACAGTTTGACAGCGACAAGTTTCCCAAATGTCAGTGATGAGGAAGTTTCACAAGAATTAGAAAAATTAAAAGCATAAAAGTGAAAAGCAAAAAATGGCCCCTTCAATTTGAAGTGGGCCTTTCATTTTTTGGAATGACATCAAAGTTAAAAGGAATACTAAACCTACAGTGCAAAGTTTTTGACCATACTCATTCTGCTCATTATGTTGCACTATAAATGCCTCTTTAAGCATAATCCTCAAAAATAACTTTTCCTAAACGCTGATTTTTTTACAAAGGAGTGTTCCACGATAATGAATAATTCAAACAAAAAAGTTCCTCCTAAAATCTATTTTCACAAAATGGTTGCTGTTTTTAAACAATCCTTTAAGGTAAACAGGATTCCGTTCCCATGGCTGAAGGCTTTTTGTGCAGGCTTGGCAGCCTCCGTACCTGTATTCATTGGAGTACTATTCGGTAGTTTTGAATATGGTTTACTGGCAGGAATAGGGGGATTCACCTATTTATATGTTTTTGATATTCCATATGTCCAGCGGGCAAAAAAGATATTTTTTGTACTTTTGGGAATTACCTTTTCTGTGTTCAGCGGCACAATATTGGCAACATATACAGCCCTGTCTGTTCTAATGCTGGGCATAATCGGTACAATTTCCGTCTTTATTTTTGGAGCTTTGAAAATAAAGGGGCCGTCTGCGTTGTTTTTTATACTTTGCTTTGCAATGGCAACTGGCATGCCTGTAGATCCCACTCTAGCTCCATTGCGAGCTGGTTTTGTTTTTTTAGGCGGTGCTTTATCCTGGGCTTTAGCAATGCTTGGTTGGTTCTTCCAACCTCACGAGCCTGAAATAAAAGCGGTTAAAAAGGTATACATCGCCCTTGCAGATTTAATGGAAGCAGTTGGCAAACATGATGTTAATAGTGCTAAGCATAGAGCTGTTACTGCTTTGAGTGAGGCTGAATCTGTGTTGTTTGCGGGTTTTTCTTCTAAAACCGCGACAGTATTGTGGAATCAATTGTTTCTATTGAATGAGCATGCCAATTTCATTTATTCTAATCTTGCCAGTAATTCTACAATCAAAATACCGCCTGAACTAGGAGCTGCGGTGAACTCAATAGGAGCAATGATTGGGTCTGGCAAGGGAGGCAGTATTAATATTACTTCCCCTGATTATCTGAATGAAGAGCTGGGGGATATCGTCCAGAAAATTAATGAGGCATATGCTATCTTGAATGAAACAGTTGAAGAGTTACAGCATGACTTAAAGCTGATTAAACCTTCTTTAAAAACAGTGCTTTTAGGAGCCTTTGATAAGAACTCGATTGTCTTTCTTTCATCTTTGAAGTATGGAGTTGTATTAATGATAGCCGCACTTATTGCTTACGCTTTTCCCTTTGAACGAGCTTATTGGATTCCATTATCCTGTGCAGCTGTCATGTCCGGACCTACCATAATTGCGACATTCCATCGCGCAGTCCAAAGGATGTTCGGGACAGTTGTTGGTTTGCTTATTGCAGGAACTATTCTTTTGACGGTGCATAATGGTTTTATTGTCGCTCTTCTTATCCTCTGTCTGACATTTTTGACAGAACTGTTCATCGTCCGCAATTATGGTTTAGCTGCAATATTTTTTACTGCTTCTGCACTTACCATGGCAGAATATTCATCTCAAATGTTTGATTATTCCTACTTTGCATTTGTTAGAGTAACCGATATTTTATTAGGGAGTCTTATTGGACTTGCAGGAGCATTGTTGATTGGAAGGAAGTCCGCTTCTAATTTATTGAATCACCTCATTGCAAAAACAATCAGAAGCCAAAGTCAATTGCTTGTGGCGTTGTTCGCTGGAAATAACGGGATGGAATATGCAAACAGCAAGGAACGGAGTAAAATGCAGACAAATCTTACAAACTTGATAATGGTTTATCAATCAGCTTTAGGGGAAGTGTTTGTAAACAAGAACAGGCTGGAAGCATTATGGCCAGTTATTTTTTCAATCAGGCAGATCAGCCATTATTTGATGGTAAGCTTAAAATCGAAGCAAAAAATGAATTTTCCTGAAAATGAGCTTGCTCAATGGCTTTATGTCATGGAAACAATGGCAGTTTCAATAGAAAATAACATGGTGCCGGCACAAAAGAAACTTCCCTTTGTCGCAGGTTTTTCTCAGCTGCGCAGCGAAGTGCTTGATCTACAGAAGGGGCTTCAACACATCGAGTAGTAAAATATAAAAAGCTGGCAGCTGCCAGCTTTTCTTATGTATTATGGTCGATGGAACAAAACGTAGTCACCAGGTCCTGTTAAAGCGACACCAATTGCAACTGCAATTAAAACAAAATTATATTCAAAACCGCCCTCAGTCATCCAATAGCCATTTTTGCCATGTACAGCGAAAATGGCATCAATCATAACGATAGCAATCATTGCTGCTCCGAGCCAAGTAAGGATACCGGAAGCAAACAGCAGTCCGCCGATAAGCTCGAACAATCCTGCCAATGTTGCCCAAACTCTTGCTCCTTTTTCAAGGCCGATAGTCTTCAGCCAATTCCCTGTTCCAGTGATGCCGGTACCGCCGAACCAGCCAAAGAGCTTTTGGGCACCATGCCCGACAAAAGTCAAGCCAACGACAAGACGAATAATTAAAAGCCCGATATTTACCATTGCAATATTATGAGCCATACCATTACCTTCTTCCAATATATGTTTATCGTTTTAGAACAGTCTGATAGCTTATTATATGGACAAAAATCAAGATTATACGAATCTTCCAGCTAAAATAGTTAAAGAATCATTATTCTTAAAAAATATGTTCCTCTAAGAAAAGGCGTCCACGAATGTCTGGTTTCATTCATATAAATGTCCATAAATCATAAAAGCATCTGACAATAACCAGTTGTTATTATAAGCACTCCTTTTTTTGAAAGTAAATAAAATTAATCGGAAATAGATATATTTTACTAACATATTATTGATCCTCATCAAGAAAGGTAAGTTGCAATAGGCACGCTTCTATTTGAAAAAATGCATACTTCATCCTTTAAAGGGTAAAGAGTTCAGAGTAATTTGTTTGAATGGAGGTAGCATTAATGACAACAAATATTTTAGCAGGAAAATTAGTTAAGGGAATAGCACCGAATGTAGAACCACAAGCTTTGGTGAATAATAAAAGAAAGGTGTTCCTGTTCGGTTCACCAAGCTATACAAATATCGGTGATCAGGCGATAGCTTATGCTGAGGAAAGGTTTATTAAAAACCATTTTCCATATTATGAGTATATTGAGATTATGGATTACGCAACAGACGAAGGTATAGAATTAGTCAAAGAGATTATTAAAGAGGATGATATAGTTTGTTTTACTGGTGGAGGTAATCTAGGAAGTCTTTATTTGGAAATTGAAGAAGATAGACGAAAGGTATTCGAGGTCTTCAAGGACTACAAAACCATTTCCCTTCCACAATCTGTTTATTTTGAAGAAAACGAGGAAGGGAATACAGAAAGAAAAAAATCTCAGGATGCCTATCA
>Ga0209463_1000742_pt1 | contig 22747 bp, 16 predicted proteins | sample AgamicMgSfrz_FD_187169 | JGI IMG/M metagenome (GOLD analysis project Ga0209463, IMG submission 187169) | Agave microbial communities from Guanajuato, Mexico - Mg.Sf.rz (SPAdes) (version 2) | ecosystem: Host-associated > Plants > Phyllosphere > Phylloplane/Leaf | place: Guanajuato, Mexico... | reverse complement strand
GGATGCCGATCGCGCCGGCCGGGCGCGTGATTTCCATCAGCGAGTTCAGCACCGTCGCGGGCGCTTCCTCCGAATGGCCCGACGAGCCGTGGCCGTGCGCCTCGAAGCCGACGCAGTCGACCGCGCAATCGATCTCGGGCACGCCGAGGATCTGCTCGATCTGCTCGCCGAGCGACGCGTCCTTCGACAGGTCGACCGTCTCGAAGCCCATCGCCCGCGCATGCGCGAGGCGTTCCGCGTTCATGTCGCCGACGATCGTCACCGCCGCGCCGAGCAGGCGCGCCGACGCGGCCGCCGCCATCCCGACCGGGCCCGCGCCCGCGATATAAACCGTCGAACCGGGCTTCACGCCAGCGCTCACCGCGCCGTGATAACCGGTCGGCAGGATGTCGGACAGGCAGGTCAGGTCGCGGATCTTCGCCATCGCCTGGTCGCGATCCGGGAATTTCAGCAGGTTGAAATCGGCATACGGCACGAGCACGTACTCGGCCTGACCGCCGATCCAGCCGCCCATGTCGACGTAGCCGTACGCGCCGCCGGCACGCGACGGGTTCACGTTCAGGCACACGCCGGTATGCGTGTCCTTGCACATCGCGCAGCGGCCGCACGCGACGTTGAACGGCACCGACACGAGATCGCCGAGCTTCAGCGTCTCGACGTCACGGCCCACTTCGACCACTTCGCCGGTGATCTCGTGACCGAGCACGAGGCCGACCGGTGCAGTGGTGCGGCCGCGCACCATGTGCTGGTCGGAGCCGCAGATGTTCGTGCTGACCACTTTCAGGATCACGCCGTGGCCGATCGCGCGGCCGCTCGGGTCGACCATCTTCGGATAATCGATTTTCTGGACTTCGACCTGGCCCGGCCCAAGATAGACGACACCTCGATTGCTGCTCATCGTATTGTCTCCATGTCTCGTTGGATGGCGCCGCGGCGCGCCGGCGCCATGCGGCGCACGCGCAACGTGCTGTTCGAGAGTAGTCCGGGAGGCAGGGGCGCCGATGTCTCAAACGCGACATGCGTTTGATCGACGCCGACATCGATGGCGGAAATACGAAAGTCGGGCGGGAATCTACCGGGGGTCGGACCGGCCCTTGCGGCCGGCCCTGCCTTGGCGGCCCGGCGCTTACCCGCCCTGATTCTCGCGGATGATCGCGGCGGCGGCCGCTTCCGCGTCGCTCGCGACGCCGTCGTGCACGCGCGTGCTGACGGCCGGCGTCGGCGGCTCGCTGTCGAGCGCGTGGCCGTTGCGGTCGTGCGTGTCGACCGTCGCGCGCATCGACAGCCCGACGCGCAGCGGATGCGCGGCGACGTCGCGCGGATCGAGCGCGATCACCACCGGCACGCGCTGCACGACCTTGATCCAGTTGCCGGCCGCGTTCTGCGACGGCAGCATCGAGAACGCGCTGCCCGTGCCGGCCGAGAAGCCCTGCACGCGGCCGCGATAGGCGATGCGCGAGCCGTACAGATCCGACACGACCTCGACCGGCTGCCCGACGCGCATGTGGCGGATCTGCCCTTCCTTGAAATTCGCCTCGACCCACAGCCGGTTGAGCTGCACGATCGACATCAGCGGCACGCCGGGCCCGACCTGCTGGCCGACCTGTACCGAGCGCTGCCCGATCGTGCCGTCGACGGGCGCGACGATCGTCGTGCGCTTCAGGTTCCGGTATGCGAGCTTGAATTGCGCGGCCGCCTGCACGACGGCCGGGTTTTCGTCGACGGGCAGCTTGCTGCCGAGCGCGCGCGCCGCGTCGAGCTGCGCCTGCGCGGCCGCGAGGTTCGCCTGCGCGCCGGCCACCGCCGCGCGGGCCCGCGCCAGTTCTTCCGGCGCGACGATCTCGACCGATGCGCCCGAACGCGCGGCGAGCGCGCGCTGCGCCAGCGACAGGTCGGCGCGGCGCGCATTCACGGCCTCGACGTACATCGTGTTCGAGATCCTCGCGTTCGCGACCTGGCGCACGGCCTGCGCGAGCTGCGCCTTCGCCTGCGCGAACGCGACGGATGCCTCGGTGTCGTCGAGCCGCACGAGCGTCTGCCCGGCGCGCACGGCTTGCGTATCGGCGACCACCACGTCGGTCACGGCGCCCGGGATCTGCGCGGCGACCTGCACGATGCTGCCCGCGACGTATGCATCGTCGGTGTCTTCGTAATAGCGGTCGCTCAGCAGCCAGTAGGCGATCCATGCGATCGCGGCCAGCAGCACGATCGCGAAAAACACGGTGAAGCGCTTGCGGCGCGTCGCGCGGCGCGCGTCGAGCGCCGGGTCGTTCAGTGCGGCCGGCGGCGCGGCGGAATGGAGGTTGTCGTGGTGCATCAGTCGCTTTGCGTAACGATCAGACGATCGTGCTGGAAGACGGGAATCGCGGGCATCGGCGACGAATCGCGCGTCGGGCTCTCCGAGGCCGTGCGTGCGAGAACGGGGTTGCCGCGCGGCGTCACGTCGGGGCGGGTCGCACCGATCGTCGACGGGCGCGCCATGTCGTCGCGTCGTGCCGATGTAGACGCGGGCACGTTGCTCGTCGCGGTAGCAGCCGGCGGCACTGCCGTGCTGCCTGCGCGTGCATCGTTAGACGGGCCAGCCGTCGCCCGATTCGCGGCCACGGCGCCCGCGGCAGCCACGGCCGTTGCCGCCCCGCGCCTGGCCGCCCCACTCCGCGCCCGCTGCCCGGCCGGCGTCTGCGCTTGCGCGACCGTTGCGCCCGCATCGAACCCGCCGCCCAGCGCGCCGATCAGCCCCACCCGCAGCGTCCGCTGCTTGCCGAGCAGCGCGATCATCTGCGCGCGCTCGTCGATCAGCGTGAGATCCGCGACATCGACGTCCTTCTGCATCAGCACGCCGCGCCGATGCCGATCCGCCGCGATCTGCACGATCTTCTGCGCGGCCGCGACCGCATCCTGCTGCTGCGCGACGAGCGTCTGCGACGTCTGCAGCGACGTGACGAGTTGCGCGACCTGCCCGAGCGCGTCGTCGACGGTCTTGTTGTACAGCCCGATCGCGACGTCGGCCTGCGCGACGTCCGCGCCGAGCTTCGCCTTCAAGCGGCCGCGATCGAAGATCGGCAGCGAGATCGCGGGGCCGACGGAGCCCGCGAGCGAATCGCGCGAGAACAGCGATGCGGGCGTCAGTGCGAACACACCGCCGAGCGCGACGAGATTCACGTCCGGATAGAACTGCGCACGCGTCGAGTCGGCATTCGCGAACGCGGCCTCGACCCGCAGCCGCGCGGCGACGATGTCGGGCCGGCGGCCGAGCAGATCGGCCGGCAGCCGGGCCGGCACGGCGCCGCCCGCGAACGCGCCGACGCGCGGCCGCTGCAGCGCGAGCCCGCGCTCCGGGCCGCGGCCCGACAGCACGCCGAGTTGCAGTTGCGCGAGCTTGATCTGCTCGTCGTTCAGCGCGATCTGTTCGAGCAGGCGGCTGCGCTTGATCGACGCATCGCTCGCGTCGTACGCATTGTCGAGGCCGCGCGCAGTGCGCTCGCGCAGCACGGCCGTCACGCGCTGGCTGATCTTCAGCTTCTGCTGCAACAGGTCGCGCACCGCGTACGCCTGGTCGAGCTGGCAATACACGGTGACGATCGCGACGGCGAGCGTGAGCCGCACCTGCTCGGCCTCGACGCCGGCCGCGTCGCGCAGCGACATCAGGCTCTTCGTCGCCGCGCGGTTCTTGCCCCACAGGTCGAGCTGGTAGTTCAGCCCGACGAAGATCGACGACGGCGATACGTTCGGATCGCCAAAAATCTGCACCGGCACGCGATAGCCGCCGGCCGTCACGTCGGCAATGTCGCCGGGCTTCGGCATCCGTGCCCGGCTGATCGTCGCGCCGGCCGTGCCGGTCAAACCGGTCAGCGAATCGAACTGCTGAAGCTGCGCCTGCGCGATCCGCAACCGCGCCTGCGCGACCTGCAGATCGGGGTTGTGCTGCGACGCCTCGGCGACCAGATCGTCGAGCTGCGGGTCCTGCAACTGCTTCACCCAGTCGGGCGCCGGCCATGCGCCGTTCGCGCCCGGGCCGGCGGTATGCACGAGTGCATCGTCGGCAGGCGCACGCAGCGACAGCGACGGCAGGAAGCCCGAGGGCACGCATCCGGCCAACGCGAGCAATGCCGCGGCGGCCGCGATCATCGAGCCGCCGCCCTTCACGCCACGCGCCGAACCCGCCGCTTGAATCATCCGTCGCATCGTCACCCCTGCCGAACGCGCTGCGCCCGCGCGGCCAGACGCGGCCGTGTGCGCTCGAGCGGGCCGAGCCGACCGAACAGGCCGTCCGCAACGCCGAACAGGATGCCGACCAGCTTCGCGCGCTTGTCGCGCTCCACCAGCGCGATCTGCACGACCTGCCACACGGTCAGCAGGTTCGGCACGAGCGCCACCGGAAAGCGCAGCCCGTACTGCATCCCGAGCTGCACCGCATTGCGGGCGCTGTAGTAGCGCCGTTGCCACGAGTGATTCATCGACGTCATTTCGAAAGGGCCGATCGCGTGCCGCTGCTTCGCGCCGATCCGGTGCGGCAGCACTAGCGACGGCACGACATAGAGCGGCACGTTGCGCGCCAGCGCGCGGAAGCTGTATTCGGTATCGACGTGATCGATGAACAGCGTCTCGTCGAAGCGACCGAGCACGTCGAACGCGTCGCGCGACACGACGCAGCCCGACGAAATCAGGAACGCGCAGCGCTGCATCGGCGTGCCCGGCTCGATGCGCAGGCGGCGCAGGCCGATGCCGTTGGTCGCGAGTTCGGGCAGGAAGCTGCGCGCGTTCTCGTCGAAGATGCGCGGGCCGGCGAGGAACGCACGCCCCGCGAGCCCCGCGCAAACGTCACGCATCGTCGGGAAATACGCGGCCGGCACCGACGAATCCTGGTCGAACAGCGCGACCGCGTCGAGGCCATCGCGAAACAGCGCCGCGAGCCCCGCGTTGTACGCGCCCGCGATGCCGCCGCGATTGCCGTGATGCAGCAGCGCGATGCCTTCGCGTGCACACAGTTCGCGAGCCCGCGTATCGGGCTGCGGCGTGTTGTCGACGACGAGCAGCGCGTCGCACGCATGCCGCCATGCGCGCAGCGCGTCGAGCTGCGCGTCGCTCGGGTGATACAGGATCACGAGTGCGCCGAGTGTCGTCATGGTCTGCATCCTCAATGCCCGAACGATGCGGCCGCGCCGCGCTTGGGCCGCGTCAGCCACATCATCGCGGCGAGCGCGAGACACGTCATGCTCGCCATCCAGAACATGTCGTTGGTCGCCATCATGTAGGCCTGCTGCATCACGACGTGATGCAGCGTCGTCAGCTCGCGCACGCCGTCCACGCCCATCGCGTTCAGCGCATGCACGAAGCGTTGCGTGTTCGCCGACGCATGCGTGACCGACTGCGACACGACGTCGTAGTGATAGGTCGCGCGGTTGTCCCACAGCGTCACGCTCATCGCGGTGCCGAACGCGGCCGACAGCGTGCGCAGGAAATTCGACAGGCTCGACGCGGCGGCGAGCCGGTCGTCCGGAATGCGCGACAGCGTCGCGGCGGTCAGCGGAATGAAGAAGCACGGCAGCCCGATGCCCTGGATCAGCCCGGGTGCTGCGATTTGCGCGAACGTCATCTTCAGCGTGAACTGCGCGTCCCAGGCGAGCACGGCCGCGAACACGAGGAAGCCGAACGTCGCGAGCACGCGCGCGTCGAAGCGGTGCGCATGCAGCCCGACGAGGATCGAGAACACCAGCGCGAGCACGCCGAGCGACGCGGTCGCGAGCCCCGCATGAAACGCGTTGTAGCCCATCACGGCCTGCATCCACAGCGGAAACACCACGCCGACCACGGAGAAACTCATCATCCCGAGCGAGATGATCAGCACGCAGAACGAGAACGTGCGGTCGCGAAACAGGCTCAGGTCCACCACGGGACGCGCTTCGCCCGCTTCCCAGATCAGCAGCGACACGATCGCGAGCGCCGCGACCACCGCGAGCGTGACGATCAGCGGCGAATCGAACCAGCCGCGGTCGTGGCCGAGATCGAGCATCGCCTGCAGCGAGCCGACGCCGATCACGAGCAGCACGATGCCCGGCACGTCGATCGGGCCGGCCGCGCCGCGCTGCGCGTCGGGGCGCAGCATCGCGGTGCACACCGCGAACGAGAACAGCCCGATCGGCAAATTGATCAGGAAGATCCACGGCCACGAGAAGTTGTCGACGATCCAGCCGCCGACCACCGGCCCGAAGATCGGTGCGAGCAGCACCGTCATCGCCCATAGCGCGAGCGCGATCGTGCGTTTGTCGGGCGGGAACGTGCGCAGCAGGATCGTCTGCGACAGCGGCACCATCGGCCCCGAACACAGCCCCTGCAGCGCGCGGCAGATCACGAGCACGTGCAGGTCGCGAGCGAGCCCGCACAGCAGCGACGTCAGCGTAAACAACAGCACCGCGCCGACGAACAGGCGCAGCTCGCCGACGCGGCGGGCGAGCCAGCCGGTGAGCGGCACCGCAATCGCGGCCGCGACCGAATACGAGCTGATCACCCACGTGCCCTGGCTGTTCGATACGCCGAGACTGCCGGAGATCGCCGGCACCGCGACGTTCGTCACGGTCGAGTCGAGCACTTCGATGAAGGTCGCGAGCGACAGCGCGAACGTCAGCAGCGCGAGGCGGATGCCGCGCACCGGCTGTGCGGCCGGCGCGGGCGCCGACGCGTCGAACGCGGACGGCGCGACGCCCCCGTCGTGCAGCGGCGACGCGGTGCTCATGCGCCGGCCGCCGCGACATCGGCCCGCGCGGCCGCCCGCCCGCGCCCGCGCCGGGGCACGAACCGTTCGACGAAATCGGCGGCGGCGCCACAGCCGTCCGGCGCGGCCGCGAGCAGCGCACGCGTACGCTCCGCATGCACCGCGAACGCGGGTTCGTCGAGCACGCGTGCGAGCGCCGCGCCGAGCCGCGCGCCGTCGAGGGGGCCATCGACCCGCACGCCGCAGCCGTTCACGACGACACGTTGCGCGTTGTCGAACTGATCGTGCGCGAACGGCGTGACGACCTGCACGATGCCGGCTTCGCACGCGAGCGCCGCCGTGCCGATCCCGCCGTGATGCACGAGCGCGCGGCAACGCGGCAGCAGCGGGCGCATCGGCACGAATCGGCGCACGAGCAGCCGGTCGTCGCCCTGCACCGCATCGTGCGGCGTCAGCAGGATGCCGCGCGCGCCGGTCGCGCGCAGCGCGTCCGCCACCGCACGCGCATACGCCGCATGATCGACGAGCGTCGAACCGGCCGTGAACACGACCGGGGCTTCGCCGGCCGCGAGAAACGCATCGAGTGCCCCGTCATCGTCGGGTGTCGCGATATCGTTGAACAACGGAAAACCGCTTTGCAGATGGTTCGACGGCCAGTCGGGCTGCGGCGGCGCGAACCAGCCGGGAAACAGGCACAGCACGCCGTCGGTCGAATGCAGCCAGCGGCCGAGCACGCGCCGCGCGGGCGCGAGCCCGAGCTCGCGGCGTACCGCATCGAGCGCCGGGCCGCACACGCGGTCGAGCACCTGCCGCTCGATCAGCGTCATCAGCGCCGACTTCACCGGCAACGGCCAGCGCGCGGGAATCGTCAGGCGCGGGTGGGTCGGCGGCGCATGCGCGGACAGCAGCGTCGACGGCGACACCTGCACCGATACGTACGGCGTGCCGTGCCGTTCCTGCATGAAGCGCGCGGAGAACGCCCACAGCGTGCCGATCAGCACCGTGTCGGCATCGGTCAGCGCGCGCAGCGCGTCGTAATGCGGGCGCAACGTCGGCGCGATCACCTGCCACAGCGTGCGGAACGACGTGCGCGGATTCCACAGCGCGGGGTTCGCCATCGCCGCGTCGTATTCCGCCGCGGTGCCGACCGGCACGAACGCGAACCCGCAGCGGCGCACGGCCGCCTCGAACGGCGCATGCGTGCAGAACACGACGTCGTGACCGCGCGCCGCGAGCGTGCGCGCGACGCCGAGCAGCGGATGCACGTCGCCCGCCGAGCCGATCGCGGTCACGATCATCTTCGCCATCGCGCGCCTCGCGGGTGTCAGTAGAAACCGGGGATCAGCGCCGCGACCTCGCGGCGGTACTGCGCATACGCCGGCCCGAAATATCCGGTCAGCCAGCTCTCCTCGACGCGCACCTTGTACGCGAGCGACGCGAACACGAGCAGCACGCCGATCGCGCCGCGCCATTCGCCGCCGATCAGCGCGGCGCCGACCAGCGCGATCAGGCAGCCGGTGTAGATCGGGTGACGCACGAGCGCATACGGCCCCGTGCGCACGAGCTCGTGGTCTTCCTTCAACGTGACCGACACGCTCCAGTTCGTGCCCAGATGCAGCCGTGCCCACACCGAGAACAGCAGGCCGGCCACCAGCACCGCGAGCCCGCATTGCGCCTGCAGGCCGAAGCGCTGCCAGTCGGGCACGAGCGCCTGCCACGACGGATCGGGCAGGATGATCAGCGCACCGCCGACGATCAGCGGAATCGACTGCAGCGTGCGCGAGCGCGACGCCTCCTTGCGCACGGTGGTCTTGACGCCCTGCGACGTGACGATCCAGTACGCGAGCCACGCGGCCCACGGAACGACGATGGCGATGGTCTGAACGATATTCACGGCTGGCCTGCCTCGTTGGGATGGGAATTCGGATGCGCGGGACGCGCCCGCTGCACGACGGATGGCGTCACGACGACAGCGCGTGCATCGGCGTGGGCACGCATGCATGTGCGGCAGCACGCGCGACGCCGGCCGCGGCGGCCGCCTCGCCGCAGAAGAAATCGAGCAACGCGGCACGGGTGTATTCGCGTTGCGCCCGGCCTTCGATGTCGAGAAAGTGGCCGGCGTCCGGCACCGTCGCGAACCGTGCGCGCGCCACGTGCGCACCGAGCTGGCGCACGTCGGCCGGCGTCGTGTACTCGTCGCGCTCGCCGTTCAGGAACAGCAGCTCGCAGCCGATGTTCGCGAATTCGCTGAAGTAGCGCTCGGGCTGCAGCGACAGGATCTGGTCGACGTGGAACGCGACCTGATCCTGTTCGTCGCGCGGCAGGCGCGTGAGATACCGGTAGTTGTACAGCTTCATGATGCGCGGCAGATAGCGGCCGACGGTGTCGTTCAGCAACTGCGCGGCCTTCAGGTTCTCGCCGGCCGCGATGTGGTCGCGGGCGCGCGTCACGTAGTCGACCATCGCGTCGTTCAGGAATGGCGAGAACGAGCAGATCGCCGCGCGCCGCACGCTCGGGCAGCCGCGTGCGAGCGCGAACAGCGACGCGACGCCGCCCCACGACACCGACACGAGGTACGCCGGCGCGAAATGCTCGACCAGGTACTGGAGGATCGCGGCTTCGTCGTCCTTGGTCAGGATGAAGCAGCCGGGGTTGTGCTGGCGCGACTGCCCCGCATACGGCAGGTCGAAGCAGATCGTGTTCATCCGCTCGCCGAGATACTGGACGGTCTGGCCGAACGACGCGGTGGTCGCGAGCGCGCCGTTGACGAGCATCGCCGTGTCGAACGCCGGGTCGAACACGTTCCGTTCGACGTAGACCTTCAGACCATTCGGCAGCGGGACCACGTATTTTTCGGTCGGCATCGTCGTTCTCCGGTGAATGCGGCGTCTCGACGTCGCGGCATGCTGCAAGTGCGCAATGGCTGGCGCCGGCTGCGTGCGCGGTCGATCGACACGGCCATCGCCGACGCGCCGCGGCAATTGCCGGCGGCGCCATTCATTCCTCATGGTGCGGCGCCATACTAATACGGTCGATATTGCTTACTCAAGTCATTCCAAAAATCCCTCTACTCGGCCCGGAAATACGCGGGATTCAAATTTTCTTATCAATTTCTATGGTATGCGGAATCTCAAAAAGGATCATCGCAATCGTTTGCGAGCAATCCTCTCCAGCATTCAAAAAACATAAATTACCGTTACTATTCAATCAGTTGTAGTGTTTAGATCGCTTGATTGAAACGGTTTTTAGAAAACCGTACACCTCCACAATCCGATTCGACAATTTCATATCGTGAATAATATTGCAGTTTTCGACACTCTTTCGGTTTGTAATGAAATCGAGTCTGGAAACGGTCCTCTGCATTGCGTCATATTTTCACGGTCCGTTTTAAACAGATTCAAACTTAGTTAATCTTCTTTCAACCGTTTTTCCGCACCTGCACATGAGCTTCGGACGCGAAGCATCGTGCCCCGTTTGGAACGCATTCTCCCCTTCGGCCCCGGTTTTTTATTGATTGAACGATCAATAAAAAACCGCTAAGCTCTCGACTTCCATGGACGACGGCCCGCCCGGGCGAAGGGAGTCACGATGCCGAAAGTCGGAATGCGGGAGATCCGCCGCGCACAGTTGATCGACGCCACGCTGCGCTCGATCGACGAAGCGGGCCTGCCCGGCACGACGCTCGCATCGGTCGCGCAACGCGCGAACATCTCGACGGGCATCGTCAGCCATTACTTCGGCGACAAGGACGGCCTGCTCGAAGCGACGATGCGGCACGTGCTGCGCGACCTGTGGTCGGCCACCACGCGCCGCCGCGTCGCCGCTCGCAAGGACCCGCGTTCGCGGCTGCGCGCGGTCGTCGCCGCGAACTTCGACGACACGCAGGTCAGCGCGCCCGTGATGAAGACGTGGCTCGCGTTCTGGTCGCAGAGCATGCACGACCCGATGCTCAAGCGCCTGCAGCACGTGAACACGCGGCGCCTGCATTCGAATCTGTGCGCCGAATTCGCGAAGGCCTTGCCGCTCGCGAAGGCGCGCGAAGCCGCCAGCGGCCTCGCCGCGCTGATCGACGGCCTGTGGCTGCGCGGCGCACTCGCCGGCGGCCCGATCGACACCCGGGCCGCTTTGAAGCTCGCCCACGATTACATCGACCTGCTGCTCGCGTCCGACTGACGCGCGACGCAGTCGCCCTCAAGGAGATCCTCATGTCCGTATACGGTTTGCAGCGCCTCTACATCGGCGGCGGTTACGTCGACGCCACCAGCGGCAAGACTTTCGACACCTTCGATCCCGCCACCGGCGAACTGCTCGCACAGGTGCAGCAGGCCAGCGCGGCCGACGTCGACCGCGCCGTTGCGTCCGCCCAGGAAGGCCAGCGCAACTGGGCGGCAATGACCGCAATGCAGCGCTCGCGCATCCTGCGCCGCGCGGTCGACCTGCTGCGCGAACGCAACGACGAACTCGCGGCCATCGAGACGCGCGACACCGGCAAGCCGATCGGCGAGACGCTCGCAGTCGACATCGTCACCGGCGCGGACGTGATCGAGTACTACGCGGGCCTCGCGACCGCGATCGAAGGGCTGCAGGTGCCGCTGCGCGCCGAGTCGTTCGTCTATACGCGCCGCGAGCCGCTCGGCGTGTGCGCGGGCATCGGCGCATGGAACTATCCGATCCAGATCGCGTGCTGGAAGACGGCGCCCGCGCTCGCGGCCGGCAACGCGATGGTGTTCAAGCCGAGCGAAGTCACGCCGCTGACCGCGCTGAAGCTCGCGGAAATCTATACGGAAGCCGGCGTGCCGGCCGGCGTGTTCAACGTCGTGCAGGGCGACGGCTCGGTCGGTGCGCTGCTCACCGGCCATCCGGACATCGCGAAGGTGTCGTTCACCGGCGGCGTCGAGACCGGCAAGAAGGTGATGTCGCTGGCCGGCGCATCGTCGCTGAAGGAAGTGACGATGGAGCTCGGCGGCAAGTCGCCGCTGATCGTGTTCGACGATGCGGACCTCGATCGCGCGGCCGACATCGCGGTGACCGCCAACTTCTTCAGCTCGGGCCAGGTCTGCACGAACGGCACGCGCGTGTTCGTACACCGCTCCATCAAGGACGCGTTCACGCAGAAGGTGCTCGAACGCGTGAAGCGCATCCGCGTCGGCAAGCCGACCGAGGCCGACACCAACTTCGGCCCGCTCGTGTCGGCCGCGCAGCTCGACAAGGTGCTCGGCTTCATCGAAAGCGGCAAGGCCGAAGGCGCGAAGCTGCTCGCGGGCGGCACGCGCCTGACCGACGGTCACTTCGGCAGCGGCCAGTACGTCGCGCCGACCGTGTTCGGCGACTGCCGCGACGACATGAAGATCGTGCGCGAAGAGATTTTCGGGCCGGTGATGAGCATCCTCGAATTCGAATCGGAGGAAGAAGTGATCGCCCGCGCGAACGACACGCACTACGGGCTCGCGGCCGGTGTCGTGACCGAGAACCTGTCGCGCGCGCACCGCACGATCCATCGCCTCGAAGCCGGCATCTGCTGGATCAACACGTGGGGCGAATCGCCGGCCGAGATGCCGGTTGGCGGATACAAGCAATCCGGTGTCGGGCGCGAGAACGGCATCACGACGCTCGAGCACTACACTCGAATCAAGTCGGTGCAGGTCGAGCTCGGCCGTTACAACCCGGTGTTTTAAGACAAGGAGATCCGTCATGACGACACGCGAATACGACTACATCATCTGCGGCGCGGGTTCCGCGGGCAACGTGCTCGCAACGCGCCTGACGGAAGATCCGGACGTCACGGTGCTGCTGCTCGAAGCGGGCGGCCCCGACTACCGCTTCGACTTCCGCACGCAGATGCCGGCGGCGCTGGCCTATCCGCTGCAGGGCCGCCGCTACAACTGGGCGTACGAGACCGATCCCGAGCCGCACATGGACAACCGCCGGATGGAATGCGGGCGCGGCAAGGGGCTCGGCGGCTCGTCGCTGATCAACGGGATGTGCTACATCCGCGGCAACGCGCTCGACTACGACAACTGGTCGACGCACAAGGGCCTCGAGAACTGGACGTATCTCGACTGCCTGCCGTACTTCAAGAAAGCCGAGACGCGCGACGTCGGCCCGAACGACTATCACGGCGGCAGCGGCCCCGTGTCGGTCACGACCAGCAAGCCGGGCGTGAATCCGCTGTTCGAGGCGATGGTCGATGCGGGCGTGCAGGCCGGCTATCCGCGCACCGACGACCTGAATGGTTATCAGCAGGAAGGCTTCGGCCCGATGGACCGCACCGTCACGCCGAAGGGCCGCCGCGCGAGCACTGCGCGCGGCTACCTCGACCAGGCAAAGGTGCGGCCGAACCTCGAGATCGTCACGCACGCGCTCGCCGACCGCATCCTGTTCGACGGCAAGCGCGCGTCGGGCGTGACCTACCTGCGCGGCAGCGAACGCGCGACCGCGCATGCGCGCCGCGAAGTGCTCGTATGCAGCGGCGCGATCGCGTCGCCGCAACTGCTGCAGCGCTCGGGCGTCGGCCCCGGCGCGTGGCTGAAAGAACTCGACATTCCGGTCGTGCTCGACCTGCCCGGCGTCGGCCAGAACCTGCAGGATCACCTGGAGATGTACATCCAGTACGAGTGCAAGGAGCCGGTCTCGCTGTACCCGGCGCTCAAGTGGTGGAACCAGCCGAAGATCGGCCTCGAATGGATGCTGAACGGCACGGGCCTCGGCGCGAGCAACCACTTCGAGGCGGGCGGCTTCATCCGCACGCGCGACGACGACCCGTGGCCGAACATCCAGTATCACTTCCTGCCGGTGGCGATCAACTACAACGGCTCGAACGCGATCGAGATGCACGGCTTCCAGGCGCACGTCGGCTCGATGCGCTCGCCGAGCCGCGGCCGCGTGAAGCTGCGCTCGCGCGATCCGAACGACCATCCGAGCATCCTGTTCAACTACATGGCCGAAGCGCTCGACTGGCGCGAGTTCCGCGATGCGATCCGCGCGACGCGCGAGATCATGCGGCAGCCCGCGCTCGACCGCTATCGCGGCCGCGAGCTGAATCCGGGCGCCGACTGCAAGAGCGACAAGGAACTCGACGCGTTCGTGCGCGCCCGTGCGGAAACCGCGTTCCATCCGTCGTGCTCGTGCAAGATGGGCTACGACGACATGGCGGTGGTCGATGAAGAAGGCCGCGTGCACGGGCTCGACGGGCTGCGTGTCGTCGATGCGTCGATCATGCCGATCATCACGACCGGCAACCTGAATGCGCCGACGATCATGATCGCCGAGAAGATCGCCGACAAGATCCGCGGCCGCCAGCCACTCGCGCGGGTCGACGTGCCGTACTTCGTCGCAAACGGCGCATTGGCGAGGAATGTCGCGAAGGCCGTGCGGCAACCCGAGACGGTCTGACAAAGACGGCGCCTGCCCGGGCGCCGCGATACCCCCCGCGCGGCTCGCGGCGTTCTCGCCGCGAGCCGCATTTCATCGTGCCTTCTCGTTTGCGCTGCGCGGCCCGGCTGCCGAAACGCCTCGCATTCGCTTGGCGCGGACGATCGGATTCCTGCGCGACGTCAGGCTCATCGCGTCGCGCAGGCGGTCGAACGCGACATCCTCCTTCGCCCCGAAGCGGCTGACCGCCGGCCATGCGAGCACGTGGTCGAGCCACGTCTGCCAGGTATCGCCATGAAACCGGCGACCGATTGCCCGCACCGTATCCGGCGCGGCGATCGCGATGCCCGCCAGCAGGTAGTGGGCCCAGAAGCTGCCCGCGCCGATCAGTCGATCGAGCCGGCACACGGCGAGCGCGGCAAGGAGCCCGTCTATCGACGCGAGATCGGCGCGATGCGTTCTGATCGCTTGCGCGACGAAGTTGTGCCGACCGCCGTATGCCCGAATGGAAACGCCGTTGCCCGCGGCGAGTTCGGCCGAGAACATCGCAAGCGCAGCCATCTCGTCGACCCGGGTCACGTCGTCGCGCGGGCCGCATACGCGCAACACGATCGCATCGATGACCGCGCCGGGACGAATCGGTGTTTCCGTGCTCGTTGCCGCGACAGCGGTCAGCCTTTCTCTCAGGTTCTTCGCAGGCGGCGTCTCGCGCGGCCCGTCAGGTTCGTTCGCGACTTCGCCGTGGCATTCGACGCCATCGGCAATCCGTTCGAGCGCGGCCCAGCCGACGTCAGGATCGTCGAATGCACACGCATCGATCACGCCGTGCGCGGTGTCGAATACCGCAAGCGAGCCGGGGCAGCAACGTTCGGCTTCCGCGAGCTGCTGCGCGGAAGGAACATGCGTGCACACACCGAGCGGATCGGCCGGATCGCATGCGCAACCGCCACCGTCGGTCGCGATCCACGGGACCAGCCGGTGGAGCACGGCCGTCGCTTCGCGGGACAGATGCGCGCCAGTTCCCGCACGGATCGCATACGAAGCGACGACGGGCGTGTCGCCGACGTCGCTCGCGGCCATCGCGCAAACCGCCGTGTCGAGATGGTCGATCAGGTACTGCAACCACGCGGCCGTGCGCAGCCGGTCGGGCGTCGCGCCGCGGGCATCACCATACTTTGCTGGATCGGTCAGCATGGGTCGTCCGGGATGGTTCTGGCCAATTGGCTTGGTTTTGTTTCGATCGGATCGGGAGGCGCAATACACGCGACGCCGGCCCTGCAACTCCGCCCGTGTCGGATCGCGACACGGGCGGTCAACCGGCCGTCACGCTGGTAAGCATGACGGCTCGCATGAATCGGAGAAGCGGAAACTCGCGTATGCGCCGCACGGCTCGCATGCGCGGCGGGCGCCTCGCGTCGCGGCGCCGACTGCACGCGGCGCTTCGGCAATCGATGGACGGCGGCACAAACGACCACGCTGCCAGACGCATCCGGCCGTCGCGCCGATACGCGCGACGGCACGAACCGATCAAGCCCCGGAACCCGCCGCGCATGCCGCACGGCCCTCGCGCGCGGCGGGTCCCGGCTTCGATCGTGCGACGCTTACTGCACGTGGAACTTCGGCGACGTCAGGACCGTACCGGTCACCGTGCAGTCCGGCGTCAGGACGGAGTTGTTGAACGCCAGCGACGAGTTCGCATCGCTCCACGCGGTCACGACCTTGCTCGGCCCGCACGTGCCGAGCAGCGTGACGTTCACCTTCACGTTGTTGATCGACAGTTGCGTCGTGCTGTCGGCCTGCCCCGTCCACGGCGACGTGCTGCTCGCGCTGCCGCTGATCAGGCCGCACGTCGCGCCGCCCGCGAACGTCGTCGACGTGATGTTGACGATGCCGGTCGACGTGATCGTGCCGTTGAAGGTCGCGGTACAACTGGCGTTGATCGATCCCTTGCTGAGATTCGTGAGCCCCGACGCCGAGAACGGCTCGCCGTTCGGATTCATCGGCTGGCCATCGGCACGCGACACGGTGACGGCGAAAGCAGGCGCGGCCGAAACCGCGGTGAAAGCCACTGCAGCAACAAGCGATACGATTTTGCGAATGCTCATTTGAACTGCCCCCTCTCTTCACAAATGGCGGCACGCCGCCAGGAACGCGACCGTCCGGCCGGAACGGTCCGGCCAGCCGGTCGCAGGAAGCCGCCGGCACGCGTGATGCGCGCCGGTCGGCTCAGAACTTGTAGGAAATCCCGACGAACGTGATCAGCGGATCGGCCTTCAGCCGCGTGCGCGTGGTCGCGAGCGTCGAGCCGTCGGCTGCCTTGATCACCAGCGACGAGTAGGTCTTCAGCGGCATGTAGGTCAGCGTCGCCGTGAGCCCCCAGTGCTTGTCGATCGCGTAACTTGCGCCGATGTTGTAGACCGGCGTGAACGACGACGACGCCTTGCCCTCGACCGACGTCGCACCCGGCTTGCCGGCGCCGGCCGCGAGCACGCTGCCGAGGTTCTCGTTGATGTCCTTCGCGAAGTTGCCGTTCAGTTCGATGTTGCTGAACCAGCTGTAGGCCACGCCGATCCCGACGAACGGACGAAACTTCGCCGTCGACGAATTGAAGTAGTACTGCAGGATGATCGTCGGGCTCCACTGCCGCGCGTTCTTCACGGCCGGCTGGTTCGCGGACTTGTCCATATCGACGTTGCCGAGCGCGCCGGCCGGGCCAGGCGGCCTGATCACGCCGTGTCCGGTCAGCGTGAATTCCGGCGGCACGCCGAGCACCGACGTCACCGCGATGTGATCGGTGAAGAAGTGCGTGAGCGTGAGGCCGACCGTATCGGCGTTGTTGACCGTCAGGCTCGTGCCCGGCGACGTGAACGAACCCGGCAGGCGCAACGGCCCGTTGATCGGCATGCTCGCGAGATTCGTCGTCAGCCCGTTGGTCGAATCCTGCGGCATGATGTGCAGCCAGCCCAGCGTCGCGACGTTGTCGCCCGCCTGCTGGGCCGATGCGAGCGTCGATACGCCAGCGACGACACCCGCGACAATCAGCTTCTTCATGAAGTCTCCCCCTCATTCTGTCGGGGCGCCGCGCATTCGCGCGCGGCGCCGCCGTGTCTCCATCCACACGCGGTCACTGCACGAACGCGCCGACCGTGAAGTACGGGTTGCTCGTATCGGCCATGTCGAGGAACCCGAACACGCCGCCGGTGAACACGAACTTGCCGGTCGCCGGCCCCGATGCCGCATCCGCATGCACGGTCGTCACGACACCCGGCACCTTCTGCGTGTAGTCGAGGTTCAGCGCGCGCGTGAGCGCGGCCTGCGACGCGTTGAACGGATCGAGCAGCGTGGCCTGCGCGCCGACGAGCGCGGTCGCGCGGTAGTTGAATGCGCTGTCGACGCCGGTGTACTCGCCGTCCTGCGAACCCTGCGCGACCGCCGTCCGCGGGCTCAGGAACGAGATGCCCGATTCGTCGTCCGCGCTCGGGGGACCTTGCGTGAGGTCCGCGTTCGCGGCGCCGGTGCGGATGAAAACCGGCACGAGCTGGTTGCGCAGCTTGCCGACGATCAGGATCCCCTTGCCGGCCTTCGCCGGATCGAGCGCGGCGAGCGTCGGCGGAATCTGCGGCAGGTAGTTGAGCGACTGGAATGCCGGCGCATCGGGGCGCAGCGTGAACGGCTGGTTCACGGTCGCGCTCGACGCCAGCGGCTGTCCGCCGTTCTTCTTGCCGAAGTTGTCGGTTTCCGTATAGCTGCCGTCCGCGTTGATCGTCACCTGCTGGTCGAGCGCCACCGGCTGGAAGTTCTGCGACGGCACCTGGTGATAACCGAGCTGGTTGTACGTGCCGGCGATCTTCGTCAGGTCGGTCTCCAGCGACGAGAAGCTGATGAACGGGTAGTACGGAAACGTCGTCTTCGTGATCTTGCCGACGCCGATCACGCCGTCGAACTGGATCGTCGCGCCGGGGATCGCGCCGCCCAGCACGCCTTCGCCGAGGAACAGCCGCGCGGGCCGGCTCGGGTCGAGGCTCGCGTTCTGCATCCGGAACGTGCACTGGTTCAGCTTCACCGTCGGCAGCCCCGTCTCGTCGGCCAGCGTGCCGTCGACCACGTTCGCGGGCGCGGTGTCCCGCGTCGGCTGCACGGTACCCGTGGTGGCGGGCACCGGCGACGCGAGGTAGGTCATCCGGTACGTCATCTTCGTCGTGTCGAGCTGCACCTTCACGAGCTCGCCCGACCCCGACCCGCCGATGAACACCGTGTTGTAGTCGATCGTCTGCGGGCACAGCCGGACCACCGGCGCGGGCGGCGGGTCGCCGTCTCCGCCGCATGCGGCCAGCACGGGCGCGAGCGACGCCGCGGCCATCCATTGTTTCAAATTCATAGGAATCCTCTTGAAATTCGATTCGCCGGCGGCGACGCGTGCGCCGCCGGTGTGACGTGTTCGATACGGGGTTACTGGACGAACGCGCCGATCGTGAAGAACGGGTTGACCTTGTTGTCGTTGACGACCATCGCGTAGACGTTCCCGGCCGTCACGAGCCAGCCCGTGTCGCCCTTGCCGAAGATCGCCGCGTTCCCGTTCGCGCCTTTCGCGTTGAAGTCCTGCGCGGCCGTCACCCTGATCTTGCCGGGCGTGGCCTGCGTATAGTCCAGCGCGAACTGCGAGGTGACCGACGACGTCTGCGGATCGATGAACGCCGCGGTACTGCCCTGGAACAGCGTGGACGTATAGTTCGCGGCCAGCGTCGACACGGCGGTGCCGTCGTTGCAACTGCCTGCAACCGAATAGAAGGCGTTGTTGGCGAAGATGCCGGGCAGGTCGGGGTGCGGCACGTTCGGATTGAAGCTCGGCCCCGCCGACGCCAACTTGTTCCCCTGTCCGCTGGATGTCACGATGCCGCATGCGGAGGCACTGGTCGCGCCGATGTATCCGCCCTTCAGGGAGTTCGCGGCAATCGCCTTCGTCGACGACAGCATCGAGATGCCGACTTCGGCATCGGCGACCGATGCGAGCAGATTGACCGTATCGACGTGCGTGTAGCCGACACGAATCACGATCGGCACGAGCACGCCGTTCAGCCTGCCGACGATCATGATGCCTTTCGCCTGACTCGGTGCGATGATCAGCGTCGAGCCCTGCCCCGCGATCGGATACCCCTGCCCCCCGGCCGGATTGCTCACGAATACATTGTCCGCTGATCCGTCCGCGTTCTTGCGCTGCGCCCACGGCGTCCCGGTCGTCTGACACGAGTAGTCGCTGCCCGGCGTGATCGAACACGAGCCGTCCGCATTCAGCGTCTGATTCCAGTTGACGACGTCGGATTCCCAGCCGACCGCCCCGGTCGGGCTCTGACCATCACCGCCGATGGGCGACAGATGGATGCCGACCTCGTTGTAGTTGCCCGCCACTTTCGTGAAGTCGGTTTCAGTGTCGGTGAAGCCGATGAACGGATAGAAATCGAAGGTGCGCGACGGGACCACGCCGAGCGTAATGCCCGGCAGCAGCGGGATACCGGCGAACGCGATCGTCGCCCCCGGAATCCCGCCGCCCACCACGCCATTGCCGACGAACAGCATCGGCGGATCGGCACGGTTGATCGTCACCGAATACGCACCGTCGCTCGTCGCGCCGCTGTCGAGCACGAACGCGCAACGGTTCTGCTCGGCGGTCGGAAGCGTGGTCGGATGATGGAACGCGCCGCTGATCGTCAGGCCCGCGCGCGTGTTGTTGACTTGCCCCGCCGAGGTCGGCACCGACGATTCGATGAACTGCATCTGGTAGGTGAGCTTCGTCGTGTCGAACTTCACCTTCACGTACTCGCCGCTACCGGCGCCGCCCGTATACGTCGTCGTGTAGTCGAGCGCGTCCGGACACAGCTTCGTCACGACGGGCGGTGTCGTTTCGGCGCCGCTCGGCCCGCAGGCGCTGCCCGAGCACTGCGGTACGGTGATCGGCCCCGGATCGTCGCCGCCGCCACAACCGGCGACGAACGGCAGCGCCAGCACCGCGCACGACAGGATCGCCTTCCGCCATTCAGGAATGCAAATCATCAACCCCTCCTTTTCAGGTACGACAAGTCTCGCCCGGCCGGGCTGCATGGCCCGCCGGTTGGTATCGCGCCGCCGCACGAAGGCGCGGCGCATGACGATGCACGCAAGACCGCCGCGATGCCGGTCAGGCACAGGCGGCACACGCCGCGGCGATGGACAAGCGCGCTCCCGCGGCGCCGTCATGCGGCACGGCGCCGTCGGAACGATCGAAACGGAATTGGGTCGCCGCTACACGGCGAAGTGACGATGCAGGCACGCGACCTGTGTCGCGCCTGCATTCAGCGAAAAATCGGAAAACGACAGTCCCGCTGGGCCCTCGGATAGGCGTCTCATGATTTGGTCTCCATACGTACGCTTGATTCGTTATCGTGATGCGTCGTTTGTCGAGACTATGATCGGACCATTCGCGCAAGTAAATGGATGCAGAGTTCCAAACGACGGAACCCGCGCAATCCTAGCGTTTATACGGTATTTAACAGATTTTCAAACAGCCTTCATTTTATTTGCTCAGACAAATACCCGAGCCGTGGAACACGCGTTTGAACGGCGGCCGCCAATTCGCGCCGAGCCAAGCCAGCCGGGCTTCAGCGGCCCGCGCGCATGTTGCGGCGCAACCTCACACGTCGATGATCGCGAGCGTGCCGTGGCTGCCGGGCAGCACCGCGTGGCGCGTGCCGGCGTGCGCGAGATACATCTGGCCGGCCCCGACCACCACCGTTTCCGCGTCGACCTCGAGCATCAGCGTGCCGTCGAGCACCAGCAGCCCCTCGTTGTAGTCGTGCACTTCCGCTTCGTACGGCTGCGCATCCATGCGTAGCACCTTGATCCGCGCCGGGCCGACTTCGCCGACGATCGTGGATTTCCATGCGGCCGCCTGCGCGTCCGCCACAGATTTGAAATCGATCAAAGACATGCGCCCCGCTCCGTATCGCCGTGAAAGGAACGCATTATCGCGAGCGCCGCGCGCGCCGTCCCGGTACGGCGCGAGGGCATGCGGGCAGCACAGTCGGCCAGCCGGTCGGGCGGCAACGCGAGCGTGGCCCGATTCCCCGAAAACCCGCCGGATTGTTCGCATCATTCAAATAAAGCATCGAATCATTGAGCGATACCACGGCAATTCACGCCAATCCGGCACCGGCAGTGCCCGGCCTTTCCATCGGAATGCATTTCGATCTGCCGATTGCTAATATGGCGGTCCCGCGATCCCGCACCACCCTGCCGTTCGACATGACGCCCGTTCGCCATGCCGTGCCCGGTCCCGGCCGCTTCGCAGCGGCGGCGGCGCCGGGCATGCGCGGCGCCCGCCGTCGCGCCGGGCGGCCGTGCCATCCGTGAGCATGCAACCGATCCTTTCCGTCTCCGACCTTTCCAAGACTTACGCGTCCGGCTTCCAGGCGCTGAAGCACGTGACCCTCGACATCCGCCCCGGCGAGATCTTCGCGCTGCTCGGGCCGAACGGCGCCGGCAAGACGACGCTGATCGGCTCGATCTGCGGCATCGTCACGCCGACCGAAGGCCGCGTGACGGTCGGCGGCCACGACATCCGCGATCAATACCGCGCCGCCCGCGAAATGATCGGCCTCGTGCCGCAGGAGCTGACCACCGACGCGTTCGAAACCGTCTGGGCGACCGTGTCGTTCAGCCGCGGCCTGTTCGGCAAGGCGCCCGATCCCGCGTACATCGAGAAGACGCTGAAGGCGCTGTCGCTGTGGGACAAGCGCGACAACAAGCTGATGACGCTGTCGGGCGGCATGAAGCGCCGCGTGATGATCGCGAAGGCGCTGTCGCACGAGCCGCGCATCCTGTTCCTCGACGAGCCGACGGCCGGCGTCGACGTCGAGCTGCGCCGCGACATGTGGAAGCTCGTCGATTCGCTGCGCGAAAGCGGCGTGACGATCCTGCTGACCACGCACTACATCGAGGAAGCCGAGGAGATGGCCGACCGGATCGGCATCATCCTCGGCGGCGAGCTCGTGCTCGTCGAGGAAAAGCGCGAACTGATGCGCAAGCTCGGCAAGAAGCAGCTCACCGTGCAGCTCGAGCACCCGCTCGCGGACGTGCCGCCCGCGCTCGCGCCGTTCGGGCTCGAACGCGCGGAAGACGGCGCCGCGCTCGTCTATACGTACGACTCGCAGCGCGACGACGCGAGCATCGCGAAGCTCATCAACGCGCTCGGCTCGGCCGGCATCGGCTTTCGCGACCTGCACACGACGCAGAGCTCGCTGGAGGACATTTTCGTCAGCCTGATCGACAACCGCCGCAACGGCGTGCAAGGAGCCTGACGCTTGACGTCCTCCCCTCCCTAAAGGGAGAGGATTCCCACATCTGGCGATGCACGTCCGCATCGGAGAATGTTCAACGCAGCGTTGGTATCTCGATCATGTTCGACACCACAGTCACTACAGGCCCACTCTCTTATTCGCAGTCCCGCGATACCTTTCGGCCGCGTCGTGCTGTCTTTCGACCCGCACGACGAACAGGACTGGGTCGAACCGCTTTCGTCGACTTCCTCGAACGTGGCCCCGTGCGCCATCGCCTTGTAACGGAGCTTGTTTCGGAAGGACGACCAGGATGCGTCGTAGACGCTCTTCGCCATCCTGGTTCTGGCGAGTTTTG